>Ga0268266_10000779_pt1 | contig 42605 bp, 47 predicted proteins | sample KBSS13metaG_FD_190356 | JGI IMG/M metagenome (GOLD analysis project Ga0268266, IMG submission 190356) | Switchgrass rhizosphere microbial communities from Kellogg Biological Station, Michigan, USA - KBS S1-3 metaG (SPAdes) (version 2) | ecosystem: Host-associated > Plants > Roots > Rhizosphere...
GAAGCTCCGAACCAGAGAATACCGATGTCCGAGGGAGCGAAGACGTTGCAATCCTGGATGGTGGAGTAGAACCCGTTTCCATCGCTTCCCTGGAAGCCAGCACGGCAGCCGAAGGAAGCGGAGACTCGGGAGATGAGGCTCTGTGCGTTGGCCCAGCTGGAGAAGTTGGTGCAGGCAGTCTGCGCGTGGATGTGCAGGTCCTGGAGCATCATGTAACTGAGCCCCGTGCCGCCCTTCATCCGGATGTAATGTGGAACGAGGTGCAACCCGTCGGTCGGGTTGGAGGACGGACCGTTGTTGGCTCCCGGGACCTGGACCGCTGCTTGCGCCACGATGAAGGGAAGGTATTTGTACCCCGCCGGGTCCAGAGGGAAGTTCGTCTGGTCCCAGTTGCAGAGCCATACTGTATTGGCACTGGCGGTGTACGGGCCAGGCGTCGGAGTGAAGCTTCCCGTTCCGGTGTGGAACGGGGTCTTCGCCATTTCGATGCAGCCCAACGAGGAGGCTGGGGGCATGTTCACCCCAACGTCATCCTGCTGAATCTCCATTCCCGGGTTGCCGATGGTGGCGCTCTCCCAAGGCTGGCGGAAGACCGGACCGGTGGTCCCGACGTGCATTTGGTGGACGCCGTTGATGTACAGCCAGACGTTGGTTCCGTCGTAGTTCAGCTCGACGTTGGCAGTGACCCCAACCGTGAGGTTCCCGCTGTCCAGGACGGTTTGCTGACCCGTCGTGAGGTCCAGCGTTCCGGTGGTCCAGTCTGGACAGGTCGTGAAGTACGCCCGGAGGTGAGCGTTCACTCCATCGGAGACCAGCTTGAAACAGAGAGCGCGGTCGATGAAGGAGCTTGAATAGACACCGGTCGGACCTTCCGTCCCGAAAAGATGACGCTCACCGGAGGTGGGGATGGAAGGGAGCTTGTACTCGAACCGGACTCCAATCGCAGTCGTGTCAATCATCATCCCCAGGAACCAAGTCCAGGGGTATGAGTCATGAAGGGGCAACGTCAACATCGTAGGACTGAGGTGCAGCGAATGGGTCGAGGTCCCGTTCAGCGGTGGGTCGAAAGTCACGACCGAGGCGACGTAGGCAGCCAGGTCGGCTGAGGCCACTTCGCCCGTGGCGTAGAACACCGGCCCAGAGAACTGCTCCACGTTCGCCGGAGTCGCGGACGTTGATGCTCCAGCGACGACGTTCGTGGCGTCGTTCCCATCCCCGTAGATGATGGTGTACCAGGGAGTGAGCAACGGCTTGCTGGTGTACCACCATCCGGTGGGAATATAGATGGCTGCGCCGGTCCTCCCGAAGTTCTGGTAGTTGAACAGCGGGGGAGGGAAGACCACCGTCTGGATGTACTGCACCGCCCGGTACCAGGCGACGGACATATCCTTGGTCGGGTCGTTGGGGACCAGGGTGTCATCGAACTGGCGGATGTCGAAAACGCTGACCACCGCTCCGTTGACGAAGATTTTCTGTCCAGCGTACTTCTGCTTGATGGTGGAGACCGAGCCACCGTGGGTGTCGTCGGCAGCCGTGGCGTGGAGGACATTACCGTCCACCCCATCCAAGAGCAGCCCTTCAGCGGTGGGCGTGTTGCTGAACGGTCCGAGGACGACGCCCCCGCCTCCGCCACCTCCGGCAAGCCAGGCAAGGTCAGTGGGGGAGGTGGCTCCCAGGAAGCGACCAGCGATGTATGGCTTGGGGAGAACATCCGCCCACTGCATCCCGCTCTCGTCTCCCTTGACCTGGAGGAACTTGAGCGCGTTCCCGATGACGGACGGAATCGTAATCAGCGAGATGAGGTAGGCCAGCTCCTGCATGACGCAGACTGCCCGGTCGAAATCGTACTCCACCGTCTGGGCCGGGAAGGGACCCTGAGGGGAGTAGACATCGGGCTGGGTGCGCGGGGTGTCGCGCTCCACCCGGACGATGGCCCCGTTGGCCGGGGCAACCAGGAAGCTGATGACCCCGCCCGGGATGGACTGGTCGTTGGAATTAAATACGGTGGTGAACGCGGTGGTCGGAACGTCGTCCACCTTCACCACCAACCAGTCTACCGACCGGCAGTAGAAGGTGAAGGAGAAGTCCGTCCCCCCTCCAGCCACGTACTGGTTGAAGACGTTGAGAGTCGAAACACTCATTTCTTCTTGCCCTTCCCGTAGGCCGAGTATGGCTGGCCAGGAGCAATCAGCTGCTTAAAGAATTCCGCGTCGTTCAACTTCAGCTCCCCCCGCTGGAGGCGCAGGTACATCTTGATTCCGCTGGACGGTCCCTGGAACGGAACCTGTCCCACACCGGGGACACCTACCTCTGCGCCTAGATTCCCTACAGTGTAGAACAATTTCTCCATCTCGTCACCATGGAGTTTGTCCTTGGCGTTCCGGGTCCAGTAGGTCCCGGCGAGGTCTCCGAAGCGCTCCAAGTCATCCACGATGGGAAGGCTCAGCGGGCGAGCACCGAAGAACTCCAGGTGGTCCTTCAGCGGAGTCTTATCCATGAAGTGCTTCGCCGCATCGAGACCGAGGTCCCCTACTCCCGGGAGGGAACGAAGCACGGTCTGAGCAACTGCGGTGCCCCCATTGGCCACCGCCCACTTGTAATCATCTTTGTCATCCCTGCCCTGAGTTGCCGCAGGGAACAGTCCGCGACCAAGGGCCGCCGTGGCGAGTGCTGGGGCAGCGACAACATACAGAAAATGAGCAACCATCTTGGGGTAGTCGCCACGTTTGAATTCGTACCCCATGTTGTGAAGATGGTTGTAGATGTTGTTCGAGTACCCGGCAGCCAGGTTGAGGAAGCTCCACACCCACTTGTTGTGACGGAAGAACTGGGGGAGGTCCTTGAAGCTGGAGCTGGAGTCGGCGGTCCGGACCACCTGGTCCGCGAGGTGCTTCACCCGTGCTTCGTACTCCGGGGTGCCAGGCATGATGGGCTTCTGCCCAGCGGCGACGGCTTCCTCAGCTTCCTTGCCGAGAATTTGATATGCCTTCTGCTCGCCCGCGAGGTAGTTCACCATCGAGGACTGCTGAGTGAACCACTTCATCCAGAAGAACGCAGTTTGCTTGACGAACTTCTGGACATGCGCCTCTGAGCGACGAAGGAACTCCGGAGCAGTCTCCTCGAACACCTGGTCCAGCGCAGCCTGAGGCATCGCTGCGTCTTGCATGTGGAGCGCGGTCTTCACCTCACCGGAAGTCTCGAACACCCGCTTTCGCTCTGCCGGGTCGAACGCCTTGCCGAAGCCGATGGCGAAGTTCTTCCACCCCACGTCGTTGATGCCGGCGATGGCACCCGTGAGCTGGGGGATTGCAGTTGCAAACTTCCACCCGAAAAGTTTCAGGTTGGTTCCGTACTTCAAATACCCCATGAACTTGCTGACGCCGTTCAGTCCAGGGGGGACTTCCGAGCCTGCGCCTTTCGCCAGGTCCCGAAGCCAAGCGTCGAACTGCTGGTACACCGGCATGCTGTACTGCTCGATGATGGCGGTGGCAGTCTTGGGGTTCTCCAGCGCCACCTTCGCCTGGGTCAGCGAGTCATACATCTCGGTGTAGCGGATGACGTCTGCCAGGTGCCGAGCCACGTTCTGGAGGTCGTAATCCAGGGGGAGCGCGAGACCGCTCTCGGTGCGAGCCAGGGTGAAGGACTTGGGAAGCCCCGCCCTCTTCTGCTCCGGAGAGAACAGAGAGTTCACATCATCGGCAGGACGGGCAACCCGGGCCCGCTCGTAGTCGTAGACCGTGGGGACGTAACCACCCTTGAGAGTCTCCGTGCTCCCATCGGGCATAATAAATACTTCGGGCCTGGCATCCACCGGGTCAATCTTCTGCCCGGTCTCCTTGTACTTGGTCTCCCGGACCGCGTCCCAGTGGGAGCCGGTCAGCCCCACCAGGTCGTTGACGGTGTGGATGTCCTTGGCAGTGATGGTGCCTCGGCTGATGAGGTCCTGAAACCACTGCTTGTACTGCGCGTGGGTCATCCCCTCGCCCCGGGCCATGACCTCCCAGTTGCGAGCGTCCCCGAAGTAGGCGAGCTGCATCAGCGTTTCGCGAAGGGAATACTCGCGACCCGCCCCGTGGTCCGCCATGGGGTTGTGGACCCGGGACTCCAGCCGTCCGTTCTCGGTGGCTGAGCCTCGGAGGATTTTCTCCAGCGCCGTCCGGGCCCGCTCTCCCTTTGCCTCCACCCGGTTCAGCGCTTCCTGAATCGGCTGGTTGATGACCCGGTCCACGTCCGAGCCGAACACCTTGAACATGAACTCCGGGCGAATCAGGGAAGCCATCGCTCCCTTGATTTTCTTGATGGTGCCCGGACGAACATCAGACTTGGAGAGGTCCTCCACCTTCTCCCAGGGAGCGGACTTCAAGATTTTATCGGAAAGGTAGTCGTCCATCTCCTCCCGAGCCACCCGCTTGCCGTTCCAGATGACCGCGTCCCGCTGCTTCGCCAGGTACTCCGCCGTCTCGATGGCAGCGAAGGCTTCCTTGAGCATCGGCAGTTCCATCCGCTGCCAAGGCTGCAGACCCCCGGGTTCGGCGAATTGATTATCGAGGGGGAAGGACTCCCCGCGCTCATGAATTTTCTGGAGCGCCGCCCGGAGGGAAGCGTCGGAGGCGTCCTTCAGCCCAGCCGCTTGATTGATGTCCAGACCCGGCGGAGCTTCCTTGAAGCCCAGCCCAGTAAGCAGATGGTCAATGACCGCCAGGTACTCCGGGCCTGCACGTCCAATACGAGTACGTCGAGAATCGTTGTTCGCGAGGTCCTTGAGGTCCGAGACAGCATCCGTAACTTCCGTCTTTGCTTCGGTGAGAGCAAGGAAGAGCTTCCTGTTCAAGAGAGCCAGGCGGGCCTGGTTGGATGCCTCGTCGAAGTTTCCTTTCCCGACTGCCCGCTTCATCTCCATCGTCGCCTTAGCTTCCGCCCGGAAGGCGACCGCTGGACTCAGCTCCTTCGCCTTCACGTCGCGCATGTAGTCGCGCACCGTGGCGTCCAGGGCAGAGTCGATGAAGCCGTCGCTCAGCTTCACCCCCAGGCGCTTGGCGAGAATTTTATACCTGTACTTCTGCAGTCGTTCGAACGCCTTGCCCTGAGCGAGCAAGAGCCCCTGAGAGCGGGCCCAGTCCCGGGGGTCGTTGAACTCCGGGTGCCGCTCCTTGAAGATTTCCTGGGTGCGGTCCTCGATTTGAGTCTTCACGTCCTCGGCAGAGCGCATCCGCTCCAGCATCTCTCGACCGGTCCCCCCGGTTCCGAGGATGGCCGCCAGTTCCTCCGGGGCGTACCCGATGAGCTTGTCGCTCTTGCTCTCCACTAGCCCTTCGAACTCCTTGGGGTCGAAGCCCTCTATCCGGACATCGTCATAATTCAACTTCATGTGGTCGATGCCGTACTCTCGACCGTCCAGGGTGTTGCCGGTACGCAGCCACTCCCGGAGATTGTTGATGTCGTTCATCGTGACTTCGGTAATTGCCCGAGCACGATTGTCCACCAGCTCCGCTCGCGCAGTCCGGGCCTCGGCGGAGCCAGCTTTTGGAATTTTGGTATAGAGCTCCCGGCGAGCCTCATTCTCCGCCTCGCGGTAGCCGAGCATCTCCTCCTTGGTCTGGAGAACACCTTCGAAGGCATCGGCCATGTCGTAGCCAAGCACCTTGGAGACGTGGTCCGTCTCCTCCTGCATGGCGAACATCGGCTCCATCATCTTCCGGATTTCCGGGTCGAACTGCACGCCTTCCCGGGCCAGCCCTTCCATCGAGCCCTTCATCCACCGGGAGAGCGTGCTGAAGGTGTCGATGAGCCCTTCGTTGGGAGCGACGCCTTCCTGGAAATACTTCTCCATCCCGTCAACGAACTTCTCTGCCTGAGCAGAGGTGAGGTCGGTCCCTGGCTCATGGCCCAGCCACTTATCGATGGCCGCCATCCGCTCGGGGACCAGCTCGCCCCAACGGTAAGAGATGTAGTGCGCCATCTCATGGAGCAGGGTGGACTTGTCCGCCCACCCCGACTGGGTGATGAGCTTGTACTTCCCCAGCTCCTTGATGGTCCCGGCGATTCTCTTCTCGTTCTGCCCCTGCTTCCGAGCCTCGACTCCTTCTCCAGTGTGGAAGGTCTTGACCGCTTCCGGGTCCATGGCTACCGCTCGTTCGGCAGCCAGAGGCCCAGTATTGATTACTCCTCGGTCGGCTCCGGTGATTTCGCCGGGGCGGATGAAGACGGGGACGACGTCTTTTCCTTCCTTGGTAGCTTTGGCAAGAGCGGCTTCCGCTCGGAGGAAAGCTCGTCCTTCAGGAAGGTCGCCTCCCGGTCGCTCCTTCCCCTCAACTCGGAAAGCAAGGAACGTTTCACCAAGAGTTTTTTCCGCCGCTTCACGGAGTTTTTCGAGCGGCGCCTTGACGGGCCCCTGTGCTTCTTCCTTCTTGGCTTTCTCGGTCCCGGAGCCTTTCCGGATTTCTCTTCCCCGCGCCTCCGATACGATTGACTTGAGCTTCTTTTCGAACGCAAGCGCGGCATTGTCACGGCTCCCCGCCACCTCCACCGGACTCTTTGCGTAGTCCTCGAACACTGTGGGTTCGACACCCAGTGACTTTGCTCGCTCCAGCGACGCGGTTCGCATCGACTGGGCGTACAGATTCGCAACTGTCTTGGCTTCCGAAGGCAGCTTCCCGCTAGCGGAAAACTTCGCCTCCAGGTCCTTCGCTATTTTCTTGGTGTCCTCTTCAACCGGGTCCTTCTCACTGGGCTCCCGCTGGAACTTGGACAGCTCCTTCTGCTCATCGAGAGTGAAGGTGTCCCCGAACCGCTCGTGCCCTACAAGGGACTCGGCACCAGGCTTGGTCTTGACCTCAGCCGCATAGTCGGCGGTAGGTAGGATTGCTTCCTGTCCGGTCTGCTCCGCCTTCTGGAGGCTGCGCTCGACGACAGGAGATGACACAGCACCGGGCACTGACTGCCGCAGTTCCGTCGGTGGGACTGCAACTGTTGCATGAGTGTTTGGGTCGCCGTGGGCTTCCTGGACTGCATTCACCACTTCCCTGAGGCGTTCCGGATTTTGTTGGGCCGCTTCACCAGCGGATAACTCCCAGAGAATTGGAACGCCCTTGGTCCGGAAGTCGGTGGCGAGTACTCGCTTTTGTATAGCGAGCTTACCCTTCCCGAGCAGCGCGGAGCCACCGCCACCCGCTACACCCAGGAAGAAGCCGGGTAGAAGTGTACCCTCCAGCGAGGTGGCCTCCTTGTAGCCTTCCACCAGAGCGCTGTCTTCCCAGGGGGTGTCGGAGGTCTCCGCATACGGAACTTCCTTACCCAGGGCAGCCAGCACGTTCTGGGTGCCCATCTCTGCAATCTTGTTCAGGAGACTGAAGGCAGCATTGATGCGTGCGCCCTTGACTCCAGCGTCGGCAATCTTCAGGAAGTCGGAACGGAACTCAGGCTTCTTGAGTGCCCACCCTGCCAACCGCTCCAGGACCACCTGTCCCGGCACTCCCTCTCCAGCGAACTTCTGGAAGATGGGACCGAGGGCCTTGCCCATGTACTTGAAGCCCAGCTCGGCACCGAGCGTATTAATTACCCCAACCGAGATGGCGTAGCCTCGCGCGACTTGGGGGTCGATGGGGTCGCCGTTCACCGTCTTCATGGTCAGCGCCTTGTCGAACGCTGCCCCGGTAGCGTCGTAACCCATCCGGGCCGACATCGCGGTGTGGAAGGCGAGGCCAGCGCTAGGGACTGCAGCTTCCGGACCGGCTGCAGCAGTGAGCGCCGCAGTTCCTGCAGCCGCTACAGTCCCTGTCGCCAGTTGCCCTGCTAGAGCACCTCCCATCTCCACGGTGTTCTTGACCACCTCCGGGAGCTTCGACTTCTCGACGGTCTCTTCGTACTTCTTCTGGTACTTGTCGTATTCAAGCTGGGCGTCGGGGTCATCCCACTTGGTGATTCCAAGAGCCTGGTCCGCCCGGATGCTGGTCATCCGACTCCGGTACCAGGACCCCTTCATGATGTCCCAGAGCGAATTGATTACGTCGTCCTGCTGCTTGATAGCTGCTTCGGTGTTCTCCTTGACCTGGCGCTGTTCGTTGAAGTCACCCTTGAACGCCTCCTCCATGGAAGCCAGGGTGTCCAGCGTCTTGTTGTCCGAGGCGAAAGCTGCAGCGGTCCCCGGGGAGTCCGCCAGCTTCCGCGCGGTGACCGGTGCCCGCTTGATGAACGTCAGGGGGTTCGGCGGGTCTGCTGCCCCGTCCTCCGCGTTCAACCGAGCGGCGGGGGTGGAGTTCTTCGGCAACGCCGAGTCGAGTGCCCGCTTGGCAGCCAGAGGGTTCCGCCCACGCTCACGGACGGTGGACAGAGCCGTGCCCAGCCGCGACTGCAGCGGGTCAGGCTCCTGGACGTCGATACCCGTCGGAAGCGGGGGCGCCTCCGTGGGGTCGTCTACGTCCTCTTCATCGGCTGGCAAACGGGTTCTCCTTGAGCTTGTTCTGCTTCAGCCAGACGGCTTGCAATAGCTCGGTGTCGGTCGGCTTCCGGTTGCGAAACTTCTGGGGGTACGTTGTCCGGAGCCAGCCCGCCAGCTCATCCCGATGGAGGTCCACGAAGGCCGAGGTCTCAATCTTCTCCTTGGCCGTGGGGACCTGTTCTGAATTCTTGGTCGCCTTCCAGGCGTCATCGAATACATCCACCACCGGCTTCAGGTGGTCGTCCCAGATGGCGTCCAGGTTGCCGGCAGTGAGTTGAGGGTACTTGGTCGCGTACTGACTCCGCACCCGCTGAATCTGGGGAATCCAGGACGGGGGAACATCGGAGAGTGGAGTGTGGCTCTCGGGCACCGTGTCCGAACTCAGCCCGCCCCAGGTGGAGACCGTCTTGCTGGTCTGCCGATTCGCTGCCCACTCGGTGGCGAACTCTCGAATCTCAGTCGACTTCAGCTTCCCACCATGCTGCTTCTCGTAGCTCCGGAGGTCCTGGAGAAAGGCGTTCTTGATGCTTGCCTTGACCATGAGCGAATTAACGTTCTTGTCCGTGGGCTTGTACCCCAGGGTGTCGGTGACGTAGGCAGCCGCCTCTTTCACGTCCGCGCGAACGGGTTCAATCGGCTCCCCGTCTCGGTGAGCTTGCTGAATCTCCTTCCACTTCTTCACTTCGGCGATTGGGATGTGGAATTTCGTCGCGAAATCATTAATTGGAATGTCATCCGGATCCATGATTTCGCCAGTCCAAGGATTCTTGACTGACGGCGCTTCTCCACGCGCGGCTTCATCGAAAACATCCCGGAGAGTAGATACCGCCAGATTGGACTCATCTTTTTCCGTCTGACTTTTGACCGGTCGGTTGGCGCTCTCCAGCATCCCGATGAGCTGCTTGCGGAGGCCAGGGTCGACCCCTGGCAACGGTTGAGTCACCAACCGCTTCGCAGTATTCATATCCCCGCGCGTGTAGGCATCGAGGAATTGAGATTCGTAGCTCCAGTTCCGTGCCTGCTGCTCCTTCTTCGCCTGCCGTTCATCCACGTTCTGCAGGACACGGAGGTTGCTGGACATCTCCTTGACCAGCCCCCTCCGCTCCTGCTCAGAAAGGTTTGTCACGTCAACGTTCTGCACTTCTCCCTTACCGTTGGTGTAGGCGAACTTGGGCTCATTCGACTTCAGCCCCTCGATGATGTTCGACATCCCCACCAGGTCCTGCTCGGTCTGCGGCTTGTTCACCTGGTAGAACGACTGCGCTCGGTCGTACTTCTGGAGCAGCTCCTCCCGCTTCGGCTCAGGGAGGTCCATCAGCTTGACGATGCCCTTGGCCGCATCGAAGTTCCCGCTGTTGGCGAGCTTGATTGCGGTGTTGTCGAGCTTGGCGTTCTTCCAGTCCGTCATCTCCTTCTGCGCCACCGCCACATGCTTCTGGTACTCGACTGCAACCTGCTTGGAGGCTTCACGAACGAAAGAGTCCTTCCACCCGGGAAGGGAGATTCTGTCACCCGCTTCCTTGACCGCCAGGTCCATCTTCTTCTTGTACCGCTCCGGGTTGATGGCCCAGGCGGGAATGTCATTCCTCTCAACCTGGGTCATCTCCCCGGTTTCCGGTTCACCCTGCTGCCTGTATAAACCTCCGACGCGCTGCTTCACGTCATCGGGAACACCTTCGGGGTAGAGGTCCTCCACCTCCTTGGTGGAGTACATGACCTTCTGCGCATTCTCCCGAGTGGCCTTGGCGTCCGCTTCAGCCAAGGTAGCCAGAGCTTCCGCGTGCTGAACCTGAGACTGTGACCGGGCCATCTCTAGGCCCCAGCTGCCCACGGTCGACGCGACCTGGCCTCCGGCCTGCCAGGCACGCTCCTGGTTGTGGCCGAGCTGGATGAGCGCGTCCCGCGCCTCCTCGATGCCCCGAACCGACTGGGTCGGTCCGGTCTGGAACTCAGGTAGTTTCACGGTTTCCCAAAGGCAATGTTGCCCGCGTTTCCGAGACCACCGAGGAACCCGCTCACTCCGCTGAGCGCGTCACCCCAGAGACCCGCGTCCGCCGACTGCCGTTGCACGTCAGCCGCCTTGCGCTGGAACTCTGCGCTCATCAGACCGGAGCGGAGCATCCACGAAGACTCCTTCCCCAGCTCGCTGGAGAGGAAGTCCACGTACTTGTTCATCGACCCGGTGGTGTGACCCATCCCGTCGCCGGAAGCAAACCCAGAGGCGCCGACCGCTGCCCGAGCACCACCAATCTTCTGACCCGATTCCAGGTCAAAGCGACGGACCTGTTCCCGGGTCTGTAGCTCGGTCTCCTGTGCTTGCTCATCCGTCAGCTGAGCACCAGCGTACATGGCATCCTTCTTGGCGCTCCCGCCGAAGATGCCACCGAACAGGGACCCGAGAGCCCCTGCCGCTGCTATCGCTCCGAAAACTACAGGCATATTAATTACCTAGTTCTGGACGACTTCCGCGCGCCCGAACACTGCAGCTACGTCGCATCGGAACGGAATGTTTTGGATGATGGTGACTCTACCGTAGTTGTCCCACCCGACGTTGGTCACTCGCTGGTCCCAGTCCTCATCGGGAATGGGAGCGTTGGTGTTCATCGGGGTGGATGGTAACCGGCTCGCTGGAATCTGCCCGTTCATAGACGGGATGACGCTCCCCGGGAGGAGTCGGAGGTAAATCTTGGTCCGACTCTTCTTGAGACCAGCGGAAGACCCGTACATCACTCCGCCGTCCAGCGGTAACGTTCGAATGGTCCCAGTGTAGACCAGACCCACCTGGGCCAGGGTCGCGGTCGAGCCACCGAACGGAATATCTACCAGGCCACCCGCGACTGGGTACTGCCCGTAGTAGGAGCCGTCCACCACCACCCCTACCAGGAAGCCTTCCAGGTGGGAACCGGCAGGAATGGACAGCCGGTTAGTGGTCTCTCCCACGGGCGTGTAGACCGTCGGGACCGCCTCCACGTAGGAGTCGAGGTAGATGGGCGTCTGGACCGTGAAGGGGGGAATCTGCTCGATGAAGGTCGTTCCGTTCCGGTTCACCGCCAGCCAGATGGTGGTTCCGGTGGGGTCGATGGTGGCGCAGATAGCCTTCACCTGCCCCTGAGTACGCCAGCGGGACCAGGCAGTGACCTCCGCCAAGCGGTCGTAGGTACACATCCGCATGGTGCCGTCCGTAATTAATACGAAGACGGTGTTGTCAGGGTCTCGGGCATACGCCACATCGGTGATGCCAGGAAGAGTGATGCCCTGCGCGAAGTAGGAGATGTCGTGGGCCAACCAAGCCTGGGTGTCAAAATTGAAGTTCAAGCTGCGCAGCTTGATTTGGTCCCGGCTCACGAACAGGACTTGGTCTCCAATCTCCTGCGCTTGAATCGGAGCCGACCCGTACCCGCTCTGCCGAATGAGCTGCGCATCCTGCGACGAGACAACCTGAGTAGCCGACACCACCACATCCTCGTGCAGCTCCGTACCAATAAGGAAACTTTGCTTGCCACGAATCCACTTGATGGAGCCCTTGGTCGCAAGAGTCAGCTCGATGGGGTCGTCCGGGTTGGTCCCAGCGGTGAAGACGACGTAGTTGTTCACCTTAGATGCCCACATCGTGGTGGGCTCATCCGGGGTGTTGGCCAACCAGAGGCGCGACTGCCAGATGTCCACGCAAGACGGGTAGTTGCCGGTAACCCAATCGGCAGGCGGGTCAGTGAAGACGATGGGGGCGATGCTGAAACCCGCTCCGGTGTAAATGACCTTCTGGGGAGGCATCAGCGGGTGGACCAGGACCATCCCGTACTTGATGTCCTGAGCGTATTGAATTCCGGGGAGCATGTCCTCGGTCCAGGGCTGACCGGTGAGGACTGCATCACCCGTGGAAGCACTGCTGAGCCGAGGGAAGTTGACCGTCACCGCTTCGGCATAGGTGAGCGGACCGCCCGTCATTCCGAACTCGACGTACACATCCGAGCTGAGTCCCGGGACCGTGATGTTCACGTCCACCGAATCGTTGTAGTGACCAGCGCTGGTGTAGATGTCCGTTGCGTGCAGGGTGGTCCCCACGCGGATGGTCACCTGCTTCGGCGTGTAGAGCCCCAGCTGCGCCGTGGAGAGCGGAGGGAAGCTGACCTGGAGTCGGTAGCTCCCGCCAGCGACCGCCGTGAGCTTTTGCCAGATGCGCGGAGAGACGACCGGTGGAGGAAGCGGAGGCTTCGGAATCGGCCCTCCCCCATCTCCGCCACCCGAGTCCCATTCCGGGATGATGAGGGTGACCTGTGCCTGGCTCCCCATCCAGTCGTAGTAGGTGTAGCCGCCCTGAGTCGTCCAGTTCGCCGTGCCCCCGGTGAAGTCGTTGTTCAGGAGGAGCTGACCGCTGGCAGAGAGTTGAACGACACCCGAATCGTTCAGCAGTCTGGCTTCTCCAGCGGTCAACTCCAGGCAAAAGTCCGGAGTGGACTGACTCCCCGCCGGACCGATAACGTTGAACGGGATGAGCCTGATGTTCCCGTTCTGGGCTGCCGGGGTGAGGAAGGAAGACCCAATCCGGTACCGTGCCGGACCCTGAGGAAGATGGAGGAAGTTCTCGGAGAACTCCACCCCGTTCTTGTACCAGGGCGAGCTGGTCTGCCCGTAGAGACGAGACGAAATCTCTCCGCCAGCGAAGCTGCCTTGGTACGGGTAGAAGGGCACTAGTACCTCGACTGCGTGAGCTTCGAAGCCTGAAGAACCTGAGGCGTCCCCTGTCGGCCGTCACGAATGGACGCCGAGGTCAACTTGAGCTGGTACTCCTTCCACTTCTGTTCCTGAAGCTCGACCTTGTTGGTGATGGGCATCGCCAGCTCGAAAGCCAGACGGGTCGCCAGGCACTGGATGAACTGGGTGGTGAACTCCGCCGGGTTCTCGATGCGCTTCAGGTACCGGGCGTAGAGGGTGGAGGTGTTGCTGAAGATTTTGTCTTCGAACCGATTCCAGCTGGGTCGGGTGACGGCTTGCTCGCTGGTAGGGTCGATGTTGATGAGCGCTCCGTCGGGGAAGGCGGTGGCGCTGGGAATAAAGCAGTAAATGAGAACAAGACACTGGTCGGGCAGAGCGTAAACACGTCCGAACTCCGGAGGCATGACCACCGTGGTGGGGTCGATAGCGACGAGCTGGACCTCCTTGGTGGCGAAGGTCCAGTCCCGGTCCTCCAGCACCGCGTCCCGGGCTAGAGGATAATTAATATTGCAGAGGTTCGCGTTGAGCGTCGGGTCGGTCAGGGAGGTGATGAAGTCGGCCCCAATCTGGCCCAGAGCCAGATTGCAGATGTCGACCTGAGAAGCCATTTAGACAATGCTCCAGGTCCCACCGTCGGCGATGGTTACGGTGTAGACAGTGCCGTCCGGAGACTTCAGCTTGATTGCAGTGGTGTCAGTGCCTCCACTCAAATCCAGAGTGGTTTTCCCGCCCTGCCGACCCAGGTCCAGAGTATTTCCACCAAATCCGTCAGAGATTTGGAGATGTCCCGCTGCCGCACCGTTGTAACCGAGATTAGTGTTTCCCCCGAACTCACCGATATAACAACCCGTGTTCAACGTGATGCCTCGACCCAGACCGGCGAAGCCGAGAGCGTTCAACACAATTCCGGCGATGGTTCGGGTGAAGGTTCCGAAGTCCTGGTCAGCCGCTGCCACGCCACCAGGGTGCGTCGCGTCTGCCGCTGAAAGCGAAACGTCCGAACCAGTGACTGAGAGACCATCAGCGTTTGGGGTGGTGTCGAACGCCCCAACTCCCGCCAGGCCACCACCGCCACCGCCAGTCGTGAAGACCAGACCCGTCGCACCGACCGTCAGGACCTTGTCGACGTCCGCTCCGGTGTAGGACGGGTTAGGCTGCCCGGCGTTGCTGGGAAGCTCATCCTGGTAGGGGCCGTTAATCTGGTACCAGGACGCATCTCGGTCGATAGGCGCATCGCCCGCGAGGGTCTCGATGTCCGTCTCAGCGTTGTCGATGAGAGTGGCCGCCGCTGCCTGGTCTCCGGGCAGAACGTAGTAGGCGAGAACGAATGCCTTGGCATCTGCAAAGGCCATGCTGTTCCCGACGAGATTGGTAAGAACAGTCCACGCCAAGTTATTCATTACGTCTCCTACGGAGGGTTGTGGCCTCCACACCAGTATTCACGTCGCAGGTCCATCAGCGTTTCCCCATCCCGGTCAGCCACCAGGATGACGCTCAAATAGTAAGCGAGTTCATCATCGGAGCGGTCACCGGTGGTGAACCCCTGGGCAGCGAGGAACTCCTCCCAGGCGTCTCCGAGCTGGTTGGACGTGGCCCCGTTGTTCTGGAGCCACGCCAGCTCCATGTCCTGCAGAGACCCGGTGTACCCCGCCGTGCGGAGCGCATCGAACTCGCAGTCGGTCTTGGTACCCGGGGTTGAAGCCATTACTTCTTCCTCACCTCGGCGGTCATCAACCGACCGGCGTCAGGGGGAGGAGCAGGAACGTCGTCCTTGGACTTCTCCTTGATTTCCTCACGGTAGATGGTGCCGTCGGCATTCCGGTAGACGCCCCAGATTTTCCCGTTCTCGGCGACGACACTCATCGGGGCAGGCTTCACCACCCGATTGGTAATCATGTCATCCGGAACAGGAATGCCGGTGTCCTTCCACTTGAGGATGAGTTCCTTGTTCTTCTCGTACCAGTCATCGTTCACGACCATGAACGACTCATGGTGCTTGGCCGTGTCCCAGACCATCCCATCGTTCAGGTTCTTGATGACCCGCTGAACGTCATCCATGTTGCCTTCCGTCTTCTGACGGTTGTTTACCAACGGTCTCATGCTCTCCTCCTCCAACGGTCTGTTGCGACTTGCTCAACAATGTACTTCCGATTGTGCTCGAACCAGTACGGGTCGATTGGGGGGAAAGCCCCGAGAACCGCCTTCTCCCAGGGCATCCCTTGCCGTAGCCTCAGAACCACGTAGCGGATGTCGTTGTCCGAGCCTTCGGTTCTGACAGGCGCCGCGAAGTTCTTGAGTTCCATTTAGATGTCTGCGTAGGTCTGTCCCGGGCTGTTGGCGCAGTACCCGATGCTATCCGCTACGTTCCCTGCCCGTGCTCCGTAGGCAAGCGCCGCAAGCGTCTCGATGTCGGCCTTGGCCGCCTCACAGGCCAGCCCTGCCACCGTCTGGTCGGTTGCCACCCCGGTGAGGACAGTCGCCTTGGCGGTCGCCCAGACGATGCCCGCTGCCCGAAGATTGCACAGCCAGGACAGATTCCAGGAATTCATTACAGGTGATTCCCGAGCTGACCGTAGCTGTTCGGGATGTACCAAGAAGCCCGAGAGCCCACTGCCAGCCCTGCTTGAGTAGTCATCGCTGCATCCAGCGCCGTCATTCGGGCGATGGCTGCCGACTGGTCAGCAGAGTCCTGCTGAACCATGGTGGCGATGGTGGTCCGCGCCGTAGCAGCCGCAATGCCATTGGCACGGAGGTTGACGAATGCACTCCAGAGAAGTGTGTTCATGAGGATGCCTGGTCGGATTGGATGTAATACTGCTTCATCTCTTCGAACGCCCGGTCGAAACCACCGGAGCCCATCTTCGCCACGTCGTTCACGTCGAGCCCCGCCGTCCCGACCGAGTACCCCCAGTAGACCGAGTTCTCGTCGGTGATGGGGTTCGAGGTGAGGTCGGTGTCGGTGACGAGCGTGAACGTGTACTTCTGCCCGAACGAGGTTGCGATGAGCGAGGTGCGGAAGAGGGTAGCTCCTCCGTTTGCCCCGTAGGCAGGGCGAGGAAATGCAGCGGTCTCCATCTGGGCGGAGGCTTCATTCTTGAGCCATTCGATGGTGTCGAGGATTTCGTCCTGGCGATACTTCAGGACGTTGTCTCCCACCGCCATCAGGTACTGGTTCTCGTTCACCGTGAGGCCAGAGGCTGGTGTGGCCGTGGAGTAGTCCACGTTGTCGGAGGTGATGTTGTCGCCCGGAAGTTGCCAGAGGCGCATATTTAATTCTCCATAAAAAAACCTGGGGACCGGCCGCTGGAGGAGGTAAGCAGGCCGGTCCCCAGTGCGGACTAGAGGCTATCCGCGAGGTAGCACTGGACGATTTGCTCGTCCTCAACCCGCATCGCACCCATGGTGAGAGCGGAGTAGATACGCCACGCGAAGCTGATGGAGGGGTCCTCCGCCACGCGCGTCCAGATGTCCTTCGCCACGTGCAGACCCAAGGCCCGCTGCGTGAAGAAGAGGCACCGGATGTCGGTCCCTGGAGTGGGCTTGGTGAGCAGGGTGGACACGACCCAGTCGTACCCCATCCAGTTCTCGACGTACCCCGTGTTCGCCAGTGCCTTGGCGTTCACGTAGTCGTCCGAGGTCGCCTCCGTCAGCTGGAGGAGCTTCCTCATCTGCGTCGGCCCGATGGCCGCGCACTTCCGCACAGTCGGGTCGATGTTGTTGTTCAGGAACTTCTCGGTCACCGCAGTCACGACGTCGAAGCTGAACTTCTCAGCACCAGTGCCGATGGTCTGCCCCGCCGGGAAGGCGATGGTGCCGCCGGTCCCGTCCACCGCGTTGCCCGTCGCAGCCGCGATGAGCAGCGAGTCGATGGTGCGCTTCATCGCCGCAGCCTGGCTGTAGGCGATAGAGCTGTTCGGGTCGATGAGCATCTGAACGATGTCCTCAGGCTCGACCGAGTCACCGGTGTTCCACGTGGTGACCGTGCTCATACGCCGGGTCCACGCTCCACCCTGGTTGTTCGGAGTTGCCTGAGCAGCAGTCGTCTTCTGCGCAGCGGTACCAGCCGAGAGGCGGTCCCAGTTGTGGTTCTCAGACTGCCGATTGACTTCCATCACGAACGGACGGAGGCGAGCAATCAGCTGCTGAGCGAGGAACCGGACGTTGCTTTCGTACGTCCGGATATGTGCATTTGAAATCGTAGTTGCCATACGTGCGGAACTCCAAGAAACGGGTTGTGAGTCCGTCTTTGGGTTGTCTGCCCAACGCAGGCCCTACGACTTATGGACTGGATGAAGCTGGGAGGTCATATTGATTATCTCCCAGCTTCACCCTGAGTCATGACGCTATCGGACGACGGGTGCAGTGTCAACTAGTCTTCAGGAAGCATGCCCGCCAGTTTGAGCATCTCCTGCTTCAGATGGGAATGCAGGACGGTGTCCACCGACGCCTTGAAGTACGCGGGATTCTTCTGGATTTCCGCCATCCGGGTCCGAATCTCCAGGGGGGTCAGGGCAGGTGTTCCGGTGTTGGAGCCAGAGGCTGCGATGTTGTTTCCTGGTCGGTCCAGACCGAGGGCCTTGGCCGTATTGTAGAAAGCTCGCATCTCGGCAGCGGAGCCCCGTCCAGACTTGATGACTTCCAAGGCACTGGACGGGAACCCCATCTTCTCTGCTGCCGCTGCCGCGAGCCTGGTGCGCTCCTCCAGTGCCGCACCCCACTCTGTCTTCAATTCTGTCCTGGCCTTTTCTACCAGGGTATTCTGATTGGCGTACAGCTCGAATTGCTTCTTCAGCGCGGCAGCAGCCTGCTTCTTGGTGAGCTTGAGTTCCGCTGCCTGCTCCTGCCATCCCTTGACCAGCTCAGAAGGAAGCTCACCCAGCTCAGTAGGCGGAGAATACTCCTCTGGCTTCGCTGGGGCCCCAAGAGCACCGAGTAGAGCATTTTCGTCCTTGCTGTTGACCAGCTCCGGAACCTTCTCCTTGAGCTTGGTGAAGAACTCCGTCCTCGCCTCCGGAGGAGCATCGGGACCGGGAGGACGAATAGAATTCCCCAGGGTCTTCTCCAGCTCCACGTACGACTTGGCCAGCGCCGCCGGGTCCTGGAACTTCAGGATGGACGGTGACGCCTTCAGTTCATCGGGCAGACCAGATGCCCACTCCGGGACTTCATCCGCCATTCGAATCCTCCTCCGTCAGACCACGTTGAATGCGTTCCAACATATCATAGACGAACAACACGCCCAGGTTGAACTGAGTCTGGTCGGAGTCCGGAACATAGATTCCACCACCTGGCGGATTGAACGCGGTGAAGCGCAGCTCCTCCAGAAGCTGCTTCCCGCCAGGCGTATTTAATACTTCGTGAGCCAGTCTGACACGCTGATAGAACTTCTTCCGCGTTTCCCTGATGACATCCTGTCTGTGGTTCATGACTCAAGCTGTTGGGCTCCAGTGGCGAGCCCCTGCGCCTCCATCGCAGTGGATGCTGCGTCCGCGTGATTCTTCTGCACCTCGCTGGCCACCTGGGCCCGCTGCAGGTTCTTGTCCGCTTCCGCCTGCTTCTCCTTCGCCTCGATGGTCCGGTCATCGGCCAGCACAGTCACCGGGACACTCAAGCGGTCTGCTGCCTCCTTCATGAACTTCACCGCGTCGAAGACGTAAGTGACTTCTGGGAAGACCTTCACCAGATTCATGGCGATGCCCGCCCAGCGCTCCATTTGAGCGACCTCCTGTGCGCGTTGTGCCTTCATCAGCGGTCCCTGGTACTCGATGTCGTACCCCAGGGGGTTCTCCAGCACCTGTCGCGGGGGTGGCTTAAACTGGTTGTACCTCGCCATCATATGGAAGAGGTTCTTGATGGCCGGAGAAAGAAGGTCATTCTGAATCCGAACGGCAGGCGGTCCAAGGACCCGGGTCATCATTTCGTACCGGACTTGCACTTCCATCGCAGTCATCGCGGGGGATTCCTTGAGCTTCAGGTCCTCCACCTTGAAGACTTCGTTCACCATCTGCCTGAGTTCAGTAATGGAGCCGTACGCTGCCTGGAAGTTGGCCTTGTTCTCAAACGCTTTCATGTCATCCATCGTTCGGACGACGTTCATTCCCCCAGGAGTCAGGTCTGGAGGGCTGATGAGGCCCCGCTCGGTAGCAAGGATTGGGGGGTCGACTGCCTTCTCTGCTGCCAGCTTCTCCGTCTCCATCCATGCATTCAGGTACTTGACGGTCGGGAGAGCTACGTTGCCTGGGCCCAGACCCCACTGGCTCCCGGCGAGCTTCTCCCAGCGGGCAATCATGGCCGGCATACGGTAGTAGCCGCCTTCCTTCCCTAGCTCCCCGCCTTCCCATCCCTTCTTCTCCGACTCCCCGGACGTTCCCCGGAGCACGTACTTGCAGCCCCAGGGACGCAGCTCTGGTGGCAGAGTCGTTTGGTCGCCAGGCTCCTTGATGGGCTTGCCGTCTGGCTTCAGCCGCCGGTAGACGCAGTAGATGAGGTCAATCTTCTGCCCTGACGCTTCGGCGCTTCCCGCGCGAGTCTTGATGTACTCGGGGATGGAATCCCGCCACTCCTTGTCGTTCTCCCCGCGGGAGACAATCTGTACCGGGGTCCACTGGAGGAACTTGTAGAAGGTCTTCGGCTTCCCCCGGTAGTCCATCTCGAAATAGACGTCACGCAACGGAACCGAGGTCCAGTCCGCCCCCATCCACTCCAGCTCCGACTCCGTCTCCAGGGTGAGGCAGCTGTTCCCGTACGCCCCCAGGTCCATGAAGCAAGAGGCCATCTCCAGGTTGAAAGCGGAGTCCTGCAGAGAGTCGTAGAGGATGTCGGTGCACTCGTCCAGCCAGGCCCGAGCATCCTTGTCGATGTCCAGCTTGGGGTCCTTGAAGACGAAGTTGAACCAGCGGATGGCCGGTGAGATGAGGGACGACTGCATGCTGGCAGTCAGAATCGAGAGTCCCTTAATCGCTGTCAGGTCCCAGATTTCAGGTCTCCGAGAGCGTACTTCATTTTCCGAGGTGAGGGGGTTGTAGAACCCGCCGGAGCGCATGGGAGAGATGTACTGCTCAATCTCATTCCAGGTCCCTTCAATCGAGCCTTTCCGGAGAGAGAACAGCGACTCGAATCGGGCCAGAATGTCCTTACCATTCATCGTCATGACCTCTGTAGTTGTGGACTGAGGAGAAGGAACGTTTCACTTTCGGAGGCTCAACCATACGCTTGGCGCCCAGCACTTCCTCCGCACGTCCTTCTCCGACCATCAGGTAGCCAAGAGCCTCGGCCACGTGCGAGAACTTATTCTTTACGGGTTGGTCCTGGAACCGTTCTTCCCCGGTGACCTGTACCCGCTTGAAACAATACCCGCCTGTGAGGGCTTTGACTAGGGTCTTGGCGTTTGGATGAACGACAAGAGCTGGCCGTCCTCGCATGGTAAGTCGTGTAAGGGCGGAGGCGATTGCCTCTCGTCGGAGGAGGAAGTCATTAGTGTACGCAGGGTCTGCATGGATTCCGGAGGCAGACAGCACATCAAATGGCGTTCGCTCGTCAACTTGAGAACGCTGCATTCCAGCTGGGTCTCCCGTCCCTCGGGACTTATGACCAGCAAAAGGGGCGGAATTGAGCTTACGTCGTAGGGCCTCGGCAAAACGCACAGCTCCCATGTCTTCTGTAACGATTTCGTCGAGAATCTGAATTTGACCATCGGAGTCCTCCTGTCCAATAGCGGCTGCCGGAGTGAGGCCAAAGTCGAGGCCGTAAAGAACAACGTTAGACTTAGTAGGATACCAACGAAGATTGCGGTCAACATGAACGCTCTCGATGAACTCTGGGATGACTGGCTTCCCATCGGAGACGTACCCGAACTCCCCGTCGACGTGGATGCGAATCCACTCCGGGGTCTTCCCCACAATCATCCGCTCATAATAATTAAGCGGTAGGTTCTCTATGTTCTCCGCGTCTGGCCCTCGGCCGCCCGGTTGCCGGAAGAGTTGCCAGGTGGAGTGCTCCTCGGCCTTCTCGATAAAGCAGTTGTAAATCCAATGGTCAACATCAGGAGGGTTAGTATCCATCCAGATGCCTGACCAGGTACATCCCCCAAGTAGTGGACCAGGGTAACGACCAACACGGCCAGTAAGTACATCAAGAATACCCTTCGCAATCTCCTTCGCTTCATTTATCCACGCCCAGGTGATTTCGAGTGAGAGCAGCTTCCCGACATCCTGCGGCCGGTCGAGAGCACGGAAGAGAATCTCCATCTCCACATCGTTGAACCGGATGGTCACCGAGTTGGAGGCTTCGTGCCATTTGGCCTCCAACCCTCGGGGTATCCAGTCTTCGAACGTCCGCCGGGTAGTATCCTCAAGCTCTCGGTAGGTGTTTCGGATGATGACGCCACGGGTTCGGCGGACCCCGTCAGGACCTGGAGCTTGCTTCTGGGCCCTCGCGAACGCCTCCACTGAGCAAGCAGAAGACTTCCCAGAGCCGTAAGGCCCAATGCAACAGCGTACAAAAGCATCAGACTTATGAAACCGAGCCAGAGTCCGCGTAGCACGGTACCTAATCTCGCTTGATGGGTTCGGCATCTACGGTGGTCTCCTCCTCGTCGGCAGAGAGGTCGATGTTGAAGACCACCTGCGTTGACGTGACGTTGGCCTGTACCTCCATAGCACGCAGCTTGGGAGCCACATACTGGGCCACCTCACTGAGGCATCTAGCGGCTGTAGCGATGTCCTCCTCTCGCTCGGCCTTGTCGGCCAGGTCCAGCAGCTTGAGTCTGGGGTCCCCATACAGCTCGATAGCAGTATTGAATTCCTGTTCGAGCCGGGACCGCATCAACTCGGTGGAGTCAGGCGTAGCGGGAGCGGGAAGTTTGCGTCGAGGCATGTGGTCCTATGTGGGATAGAACTTCTACTCGGAACATTTTGCGCATAGTACACCCACACCCCATATTTCAAAATTCACTTCGGGGGGTCCCACCCCTCTTCGCACGTTCCTGCGCATGGGGGGTGGGTGTTCCCCGAGCCCTCAGGTGGCCAGCAACCCCATTCCGAATTGATTAATGGGCTCAGGTATTAGGCTAGACGTGTTACACGTGTTACGCCACCTGTTACGTCTAAGCCCTTGTTATCATTGGGATAGTAACAGGTGTAACAGGTGTAACAGGTGTAAAGGTCAGTCCTGTGCTTGGAAAATCCTAGCGACTTTAAACAGGGGTCGCACCTGTTACACCTGTTACTCTCTCAATGATTACGGGACCTTGGCTGTAACGGGCCCGAGCCCTGACCTGTTACAGTTCGATGCCCGTCGAACACACTCAGAGTGTGCGTAATAAGTTACGCTAATGTCGAAATGAATTACGCACACTGCAAGTGAATTTACGCACACAATTAGTATCAATCTCATATTTAATTCGGTGTTTATGATTTACGCACACTGAGAGTCCGAGAATTGATTATTGCTCGGGAATTTCGGTTGGCACCGAGTCTGCAGCTGGTCGCGGCGTCGGCGACCCGTCGGTCGCCCCTCGGAGGCTTGCCCATGAAGCTCGTGACCCTGCACCTGACCCACACCCCTTACGCTCACATTCGCCGCTACATCCCCGTGTTCACCCTGGACCGTAAGGGCCGCGGCATCATCGTGCGCGTCTGCCGTTGGCTGGTCTGCCTGTCCATCCCCCGCTAGCCCGCTGACCAGGCCGGAGCCTGGTCCCAGCCCAATCCCGGGCACACAGGAGCACCCACATGGACGCTGAGACCTACGGCAACACCGTTCTCCCCATCCGCAGCAAGGCGCGCAAGGCGTATGACCAGGCCATTGCGGCCAAGGCGCCGGCCGCTGTCCTCAAGGCCCTGCTGGCTGCCAAGACCTCGGCCGAGTCCTGGGCCGAGCGTGTCAATCCGTACCGCGACGAGAGCAGCGCGGACACCAGCGACAGTGACACCGATACCGGCGCCCATGCGGAAGTCGAGGCGATTCCCCCCAAGGTCCGCAAGCCCGCTGTGACCGTGGTCAACGCTCGGTAGCACGCTCTGACGGGTGAGCGCATCGCCCGTCCCATGCCACACCCACAGGAGAGCCCATGCTGACCGACAACGAAACGCTGTACGCCGTGACCGAGCTGCGCGACATCATCGACATGCTCTACCGCACTGACCCCTCGTGGAAGGTCGAAGCGCGCGAGAAGGTCAAGGCACTGCGCGACTTCATGCACGAGCGTCAGGCGAACGCGCCCCACGCTCACATGTGCGATTGCAACCGCTGCGCTGGCTGACCACGGCTTGACCGGCCCAACCGGTCCCAGGCCATTTGGCCATCACAGGAGAACACACCATGAAGCGCAAGACCCCAGTCCCGATGACCACGCCGTTCGATGGTTACACCGAGTTCAACGTCCCTCGCCTCCCACGTCAGACCGCTCGACTCTTCACCTTGCGGCCCAACCCGTTGAACGCGCACGAGGTGAACCGGATTATCGACTCCCTCGACGCCGCGATTGACGAGGCTTACTCCAATGCGCGCTAGCCTCCTGGCTGCCTTGCTGCACGTCATTCCCGTGCCTGCACCGGACGTAAATGCTCTCCCGCCCGTCACCATCGAGGATGCCCGCGAGTATTGCGAGGCTTACGGTGGCCAGTGGAACGAATACAGCAACGAGGATGACACCGCTCGATGGTACGAGTGTGACGAGCCCACGGGAGAGTCGAGCGATGACCCCGAAGACGACCAATAGGCGCAGAGCGCGGCTGCGCGCTATCCGTCTCGGCTTGAAGCACCTACTCGGCGGCCGGTGCGCTCTGTGTGGCATCCGACGCTTTGCTTCACTCGAAGTCGACCACGTGAACGGCTGCACGTGGGTGCAGAAAACCTACAACACCGAAACGCGCTGGTACCGATACCTCAGGGAATACCGCACGGGAGTGAAGCTCCGGCTCCTGTGCCGCAGCTGCAATGGCAGTGAGAATCAGTGGAAGCACGGCACCCGCGCCGAGCGGACCCTGCGCATCGTCGCGTAACCTACAGCGAGCACATAACAAATATGTGCTCGCGATAGGCTACTTGACACAAGTTTTGTCAGGTGCTACAGTGTCGTTCGCAGTCCAACCCAAAGAAGGAGCCAACCATGCTGTCCACTCTCATCGTTGTCGCGTCGCTGCTCACTGCTTCCCCCGAGGTCGAGGCGGCCCAGAAAAAGGTCGCGGATGCCCGCGCCGAGCTGAAGCAGATTCGTGCTCAGGAGCGGCTGGTCAAGGCCCATGCCCGTACGGTCAAGGCGCAAGAGGCGGAGGCCAAGGTCCAGGCCACCGCTCAGGCGAGCAAGTAAGCATCACCCGGCGAAGGGGTGTCCGGGATAACAACCACCCCGCCAGGCCATATGGCCAGAAAGGCAGAATTGAATATGAACAAGCGATTCTCCGGTAACATCAAGGGGAGCACCACGCTGGCGATGGAGGTCCTGGAATTCTGGGGGCTCCAGTTCGTGAAGACGCACGCGGTGCTCAACGCGGACGACAACACGGCACGGTCGGTCACGGTCTACTTCGATGGGGACATCGAGACCGTCATCGAGTGGTATGGCCGTGCGTCGCCACAGCCCATCCACGGCAAGGGCTATGAGCCTGGCACGCTGCTCCACTGGCGTTCGATTGAGGAGGGCTGAACCTTTGGCCTACTTCGACCGGTTCGACATTTGCGAGGCTTACTGTGTGTTGGAATGGGATTGGAACAAGGACGGTTGGCTGCACGAGCGTCCCTCCAATCGCCGACGCATGGAAGCCACGAGCATCCAGCTGGCACGTATTCAATTCCGCCCGGGAATGGGCCTGAGCTACGATTCGCTCACTGAGAATGGGAAGGAAATCTACAGTCTGCTGTGCAAGCGATACGGTTTCGAGTGGTGTCCGTCGTGCGGTGCAAATCTGAAATCGCAATTCTGCGAATGCGTGAAAGAGGCATAACCATGATGACCAAACGAGATTACGAGAAAGCGGCAGACATCGCCCGGCGTGCCCACCCCAAGCATCGGCTGTACATCGTGAGCGCGTTTCTGGAACTCTTCCTCGGGGACAACCCGCGCTTCGATTCGGAGCGGTTCAAGGCAGCGTGCGAGCCATGACTCTCGCACAATGGGAGTTCTTCGAGCGTCAGGGTCTCATGCGGCTAAGATGGGAGCCAGACAATGAAATGTACGATGACTCGTACATCGACACGTGGGACGTTTCGCTCGAGGAACGCAACAACATTCGAATTCAACTCTGGCGTGACATCGAGCGCGATGGAGTCTGGGGGCTCATTGGAGAATACCGAGTGAGCACCGATTCTCCGTGGGTCCAGGTCGATAGCGTTTGGGGCCTAATCGGTCAGGATGATGGAGGGTACCGCGACGATATCCGTCGCACGACCTATAAGGAGTTCGCACAGCTATGAACCTCAAAATCGTCAAAGCGCTTATCGCCATGATTCAGTCAGAGGACGATGAACTCGTCGCGATTGCGGCCAAGCGGTTGCCCATGCTGGAGGTTGCATTCCAGGACGGGACAATCGCCAACGGTCGCGAGAGGCTCCGCAAGCGGCGTGCATTCTGGAACGAGAGCATGCGAGAAGAGGCGGCCAAGCTGCACGCCAAAGGGTGGTCCTGGCGGCGCATCGGGAAGCGGCTGAATCTCTCAGGGTCCACGGTCCAGCGTCACCTAGAAGACCGTGGTAAGAGGGAGCCGTGAGCGAGGATTCCAATCGTCTGGCTGACATGCCCCTGAACAGCGCCAAGATGTGCGCCCCCTCGATTGCCATTCGCTTGAAGGGCGGCAACATCGTGTATTACACGTTCAGAGAGGCGGTAGACCTCTACGCTTCGCTCGGTGAAGCGCTCAACGCTCTCAAGCGGAGCTACCCCGAGAAGTAATCAATACCTCACTCCCCGTGTGGCTCACCCCACACGGGGAGTTGTCGTCCATCCACTGGAAAAGTTTAGTGATTGACAGGGGTTACACTGCAAGAGTAGGGTGCTCAACTCTCACAGTGAACCACAGGAGGCAGCCCCCGATGGCTCAAAAAACGAAGGGCCCGCGCCCGGAAAACGCGGACCCTTCAAGCTCTCACAGGCCCAACAGCAGGGTTGGTCAGACGAATAGCACAACTGCTGGGGTGTCTGTCAACACCACCACACTAGCTGCACTGCAGACCAGGTTGATTCCGCTCTGTCGGCCGCTCAGCGACCAGCCCGGCTGTACCTGTCCCCACCACAATAAGGAGCGCCCCTGTGCCTCTCCCGGAAAAGCCCCCATCGAGCGAGGCTGGGCAGACCCTAGCCACGTTTCGAAGTGGCCACTCTATCCCCACAATGTTGGCGTGCGATGCGGCGCCGGCTGCGTTGTCCTCGATATTGACCCTCGCGCGGGTGGTACAGAGCGTCTTGCTCAGCTTGAACAGTCCTACGGTCGATTGCCTGCAGCTCCGGAGGTCCTTACGGGAGGTGGAGGGCGTCATCTCTACATGCGAGGCGACCCTGAACAGCTGTCTTGGAAGCTCCCAGGCGTCGAGCTGAAAGCAGCGGGAAGCCAGGTGGTGGCTCCTGGCTCCCTGCATGAGTCGGGACGAAAGTACGACTGGGCAGCTGACCGGACGCTGGACGACGTGGAGATTCCCCCGCTCCCTGACTGGCTGCGCTCTCCGCCGAGCGTGAAGGAACCGAAGCTCAAGGTTCTACCCCCTGACCCCGACCCACGCCGTGAGGTGTGGAAAGGTGATACACTCACCTGGGACGGTAATGAATATGCCCTCGACCATCTCCTGGACCGCGCACGGAAGTATCTGGACTCAATGCCTGAGTCGGTCTCAGGTCGAGGCGGTCACGAGGTTGCTTTCCGAGTTGCGGTTGCCCTCGTCAGGGGTTTTCTGCTTCCAGAGCGAGCCGCACGAGCATCACTGGCTGAGTGGAATGAGAAGCGCTGCAAGCCCAAGTGGGGAAAGGGAGAGCTAGAGCACAAGCTCGACCAGGCCGCGACCAAGGTGCGCGAGCCTCACTGGCGCTGGGGGTACTTGCTGCACGGCACCCCCAGCTGGCCTTCCCTGGAAGAAAGCTCAGCCGAAGAAGTACATGACAGCGATGAAGATGAGGGCGAGGGACAGCCAAAATCCCGGACCATAGAGCCACGTCTCGTCTACATCTCTGCGCATGACAAGTTCATGTGGTTCGAGGAAGGAGTCCTGGTCCCCGGGTTAACGGAGTGGCAAAGCTTCTTCAACGCGAACGGCGCGGTCGGGATGCTGCAGAGCGCGGGTTATACGTTTAAGAAGGCTAGTACGTTCATCAAGGAGAAGCGATGCCACATTGTGAAAGACTTCTCCGGACACGTCCCGACCAACCAACGCATCGTTCAGGGGGCTGACGGGAAGAGTTACCTCAATCTGCCCCAGCACCTGATGCCCACCCCGGAAGGGGGAGCTACACCACTGCTGGACCAGCTCTTCCACACCATCGCTGGAAGGGACAAAGAAGCCGAGGATTGGTTGTGGAACTGGGCAGCCTACATCGTTCAGAACCCGAACGTACTCCCGGGTATTTGCGTAGTTGTGCGCGGACCTCAGGGAGTAGGTAAGTCCAAACTCGGAGAAGCCATTGGTTATTGTCGTGGCGCTTACGTCGCCGTTTCGAATTCGATATTTCGTGAGCAGTTCAACAGTAAGTGGTCCGACGCCCGATTCGTAGCGGCAGCGGAGGTCATGCTCTCCGATTCGCGCAAGGAGCACGCAGACCGGTTCAAGGCTTGGATTACCGACCCGTTCATCGAGTACCACAAGAAGAACGTGCCGGAATTTAATATTCAGAACCGGATTGCTTGGTGGCTTTCGTCCAATGATGACAACCCGGTCGTCGTACCAGCGGGCGACCGCCGCTTCACCATCCTGGAAGCAACCCACCCGGAACCCGCCGTAAAGCAGAGTCTCATCGAAGCGTGGCGCACGTACGACCGGCGTGAGCACGAATGGCCTGAGCTGAAGCATCTCTGTCACAAGCTCCTCCATTACAAAGTAGATGTGGGAAAGGCGCGCAACCCACTCTACAACCGCATCCATGACGAACACCAGGACGCCAGCAAGTCCAGCGTGGAGATGTTCGCGGACTTCCTGCGCACCAACGGATGGCGCCCCCTGGCAGCCAGGTACCCCGTCCACGGGGCCACGGTCATGGACAACATGCCTCCCGAGCACGTCGGGGTGGACGGGGCGCTGCTCTACAAGACGTACCAGCTCTGGACCAAGGACCACGGCATGGGGGCTTACGGGTACCCCCGGTTTATCAATTCGGGAGCTCTCAAAGGGGTTTTCCACAAGACCCCCCAGCGCCGAGTGCATGGTATTCATTACCGCTTCTGGGTCCTGCCGATTGGGGTTGACCCGGAGAACGACGCCGATTAACCTGGCGAAATTCCTGGCAGTTGACACAAGTTTTGTCAGCTGCTAGGATGGTCGGCGTTGTTCAACGAAGCAGGAGGAGACAATCATGGCAGGAGAGACTGAGAGCATCCACGGGTTCAAGGTTCACCCGGCGGCCAGCTTGCTGCCCAACATCGGCAAGCGGGATTTCAAGGACCTCGTCCAGGACATCAAGGAGAACGGGCTTCTCAACCCGCCCGTGGTGGCCAAGGACGGGCGCCTCCTCGACGGACGCAACCGGGTCCGGGCGTACAAGGAGGCGTTCGGCAGCGTCAAGGACATGCCCACTGAGACGTTCGAGGGGGATGACGACGACGCCAGCATCGCCCGTGCGGTCTACGGGTGGAACGTCGACCGGCGGCACCTCAACAAGAAGCAGCGCATCAGCCTGCGCATCAAGCTGCTGGAGGAGCTGGGTGCTCGGGAGTCGGAGGAGGAGACCGCCGAGGCGACCGGCAGCACCAAGGCGTCGGTGCAGAAGGTCAAGCAGGAGCGGAAGAAGAACCCCGCCAAGCACGCCAAGGCGCTCGCCGGTGACACCTCGGGGCGTGGTCGGCCGGCGGGGCGTACCTACCCGATGCGCATCACCCTGTCCTGCGACGGGGACGACAAGCTCACCCCGTCCGAGGCGGCGCGTCAGCTCATCGAGAAGTGGCACAACGTCCCCCGTGGCTACCTCGCCAAGCTCATCGAGCAGCTCAACTCCCAGTGGACCGCGTTCCAGGAGAAGGCGGAAGAGGCTGAGGAGTCCGAGGACGAGGGCAACGGGGCGGACGTCGAGGGGTAGTCGGTAGTAGGCCACGCTCCACAGCGCTGGGAAGTGGGGTGGAGCGGGGTTCTAGTACCGATGTACCTCACCCGGAGGAGGAATTAAATATGACCAATGAGGAGAAGGAGGCCATCAGGGCGCTGGTGAAGCGCGACCTGCTGGCTCGTACCCGTGGTGAGTGGTGCCTGTGCGGACACGAGCGCAGCGACCACGATGACACCACGTCCTGGGGCGAAGGGGACTGCCTGGTCGAAGCCTGCGATTGCATGAAGTTCGAACTCACCACCCACAAGGATGACCGTTCATGAAGCCCTTCAAGCCACCCGCCGTACAGCGCGAGGCCGAGCTGGATAAGCTCGCGCTACCCGAACCGAAGAAAGCCCCGACCCCCAAGCCCCCGATGGTCATCGCTCAGCCGCGACCGGCAGCGCCGAGCCAGGCGTTCACCGTCGACTTCAACACCGTCATCACCCAGCTCCAGAATATCTGGGAGAAGGTGGTCGCCATCGAGCTGATGGTCACTCAGCAGTACAAGCCCCAGAAGGCGGCGCCCGTGGTGGACGACACCCACCCAGCGCCCCCGTACCCGAAGACCAAGAACGGTGGGCACCCCATCACGGGGAACGGGAAGGAGGCGCTGTTCATCGAGGTGCCCTCGGTGGAGCAGCTTCTCTCGGCAGCCAAGACCTGGCGGGAGGCGAACGGCAAGGAGGCGCTCACTGCGCTGGTCAAGGAGTTCGGGGTGCTGAAAATCTCCGAGCTGACGGACGAGCAGCGGGCTGCGTTCATGGAGCGCATCCGTGGGTGAACACGCGCCGCTCGCTCCGAGCGCTGCGCACCGTTGGGCGCGGTGTCCCGGTAGCGTTCGCATGACCAAGGACGTGAGTGGTAAGTCCAGTCGTGCGGCGCTCCGGGGCACCGCGATGCACCAGGTCCTGGAGGTCTGCCTCAAGAAGCAGAAACACCCCTCGGTGTTCCTCGACAACGTATTGAATATCGAGGACGAGGACGTGACCTTCGATGAGGACATGGTCAAGTGGACCACGGAGGCGCTGGAGTGGGTGCAGCAGTACAAGAAAGAGCACAAGGGCTGTCACCTGATTGCGGAGGCCAAGCTCCAGGCAGGCAAGGCGCTGGACGAGGAGCTGACCGAGCACATCTGGGGGACGGCCGACGTGCTCATCTACAGCAAGGATGAGCTAGTAGTATTTGACCTCAAGGGTGGATACGTAGACGTCGAGATTCAGGACAACTACCAGCTTATTCTATATGCCATCGGGGCTGTGGCCCACTTCGAAGACGCGATGGACATTCCGCCCATCGACAACATCAAGCTGGTCATCCATCAACCACGGTCTGGGGGCGCCAAAGTCCTGGACGTTCCAAGGAGCATGCTCGATGCCTGGTCGGAGTTCCTCAAGAACGCAGCGCACGAAGCGCTCCTCCCCAACGCCCCGCTCAGAGCCTCGGACGAAGCCTGTAAGTGGTGCCCAGGACTTGGGAGGTGTCCTGCAGCGGCAGAGAGAGCTAACGAGCTGGCTCGAAACACCGACTGGCCTGAAGTGGCTGAATCAATTACCGAGGAGCAGCTCGTTCAATTACTGCACCGTGGACAGTTCATTCGGAAGTTCCTGGACGCAGCTGAAGATTACGCTGTCGGTCGTCTCGCTAACGGGTACCAGCTCCCCGGGTTCAAGCTCGTCGCCAGCAAGAAGCATCGGAAGTGGAAGGACGAGACGAAGGCAGGCGCGACTCTCGTCACGCTGATGGGCAACGACGCGGTATGGACGAAGAAGCTAGTGACTCCGGCTCAAGCGGAGAAGCTGGTCAAGAAGTTCAAGATTCCGGACAAGGTGGCCGCGCTGGACGAGCTGTGGGAGACGCCCCAGGGTGAGCCCACTCTGGCACCCGAGGACGACCCGCGCCCACGGCTGCCCTTCCGGGAGCTGAAGGTCATCGAAGGTGGAGAATGACCATTGATTGGGAGTCCGTGTACCCGAATGCCTCGCCAGACTTAATTCGTAGATTGAAACAGGGAGCGCTGGACCGGCAGCGGGAACTGGTCATTCAGGAAATGTATGAGCTGTTGCTCGCGATTTACGAAGATGGTGGCTTCACGGAGTGCTGGCGCCATCCTCTAGATGAGATGTTGAGCAAAGCTATGAAGGTGGGGTTCTTGAAACGGTAGCTTGACAACAGTCCTGTTAGTCTGGTAGAGTGCTCACAGTAACCTCAGGAGGAGACAACATGGCGAAGAATATGAAGGCGGAACCGGTGACCATGGTGGTGCGAGGGAGGTTGGCGTTCGTCAACGTCTTCCAGCCCCGCCCGTCCATGAACCCGGGCGGCAATCCGAAGTACAGCGTATGCATCATGATTCCCAAGGACGACCCCCAGGTGAAACGCATCCGGGAGACTCAGGCCAAGCTGCTCGACACTGAGTTCGGTCCTGGGAGCCACAAGAAGCCTGGCTTCAAAACCATCCTCCGGGATGGGGCGGAGCAGGAGGAGAAGTACCCCGAGTTCGAGGGGCACATGTTCATGAACGCCAGCTCAGACGGCAAGCCCGGTCTGGTGGACAAGGACAACAACCCCATCATCTCCAAGGAGGACTGCTACTCCGGGGTGGATGCGTTCGTCCAGGTGAACTTCTACACCTACGACAACGTGAGCAAGGGCGTGTCCGCTGGGCTCAACAACATCAAGGTCCTCCGCAAGCTGGAGGCGTTCAGCGCTCGCCAGAAGCCCGAGGCGGTGGCGTGGCCCGAGGCTCCTGACGCGGAGACGACCGAAGAGGCTGACCCGCTGGGGTAGTTGGCTCCTTCCCAATGCGGTCCGGAGCCTCGGTTGGTTAACCCCCCTTTCCCAACCGAGGCTCTGTTTTTCTGGAGGAATTGAATATGGCTCTCACTCTGAAGCGCAAGAAGCCGGACGGAACCGAGGAAGAGATTGGCGCGGAGACGCTGTGGAAGGAGCGTGACGAACTGGAGCTAGAGTTGGAGAACGTTCGTCAGGACCTAGACGTGGCACACGCTGCTGCGAAGTTTGCACGTGAAGCCCTCGCCGCGCGTGACCGGGAGCTGGCGGAGGCGCGCGCGATGTGGGGACGCGAGTACCAGAAGGCGCTGGAAAGGGCCGACACCGCCGAGCGCGCGCTGGCCGAGGCGCGGGGGTTTCTAGCGAGTGTTCTGGATTGCGTGGACCAATCTAACATCGAACGGCTGTGCCGTCTGGCGGACACCATCTCAGACTGGCTGGAGGGGAAGCTCGCCGCCCGCCCCGCGCCGCCGTGTGACTGCGGCTTCCCGTGGGGCGGAGGACTAACAGCACCGAAGCGCCACGCTAACGACTGCGCCACGCGCGCCGAGCCGCCCGCGCCCCAGTGCGAGTGCGGCGTCTGGTTCGATGAAGCGTGGGAGGAGCAGCCGAAGGTTCACACGCACGCTCCGACGTGCCCCGCCGCCCGCCCCGCCCCGGCTGAGTGCGTGTGCTGCACTCCGCTAGCCAGGGACGAGAACGACCGCGAGGTGCACCGCGACTTCTGCCCGCGCGCCGACCCCCGCCCCGAGGAGAAGCCATGACATCGAGTGCGGATTGTGACTGCTGGTTCCTGCGCCTGGAGGGCAGGCACTACGAAGACTGCAACAAGGGCCACAAGAATCCGCCGCGCGCCGACCCCCGCCCCGCGCCCGTGTGTACGCATCCGCCGAAAGCCGGCAGAAAAATCATCCCGTCAAATGAGCCTGGGAAGTTTGTGAACGTTGTTTGTGGTGCATGCGGAGCTAGGGACCCAGACGGACCATGAGCTACTTCTTCGTCGACTTTGAAACCCGGAGCAAGGCCGACTTGAGGAAGGTCGGTGCGGACAACTACGCCCGGGACCCGAGCACGGAGGTCATCTCGATTGCTTATGCGTTTGATACTGCTCCCGTTGAGCATCGCAAATTGTTTGCTGGCGCTTGGCCTCTGGATGTCACCTATGTTTCGCACAACATCGAATTCGAGCGCTCCATTCTGGCTCATCTATTCGGGGTTGTACCTCAACATTGGGTTGACACTATGGCTTTGGCTGCACAGCTATCACTACCTCTCTCGTTGGAGAAAATGGCTGAGTTCTTTGGACTAGAGAAGGACATGGAGGGCCACCGGTCGATGCTCAAGCTGAGCCGACCCCGGCGGAAGAGTCGGACCAACCATAATGAATTCTGGGAGTACGACGACAAGCCCGACGACTTCGATGCCATGTACGACTACAACGAGTCGGACGTGGAGGTCATGCGTGCTTGCTTCTACAAGATGCTACCGTTGTCCCAGCGTGAGCAACGCATCTGGGAGCTGACGCGGGAGATGAACGACCGTGGAATCGCAGTCGACTTGCCAGCGGTGCGCAAGGCCATGGAGCTGGTACAGCGCGAGCGTGAAACCTTACGAGACGAGTTTCAGAATCTGGTTGGCTGCGCGCCGCAGGCTAGCGTCAAGGTTGCTGCCTGGGCGGGACTGGAAGATGTCACTGCCCAGACTGTGGAGACAGCGCTCCTCGGTCCTCTGGAGGCGCCTAAGCGTCGAGCGCTGCAACTGCGTCAGCTGCTCAGCAAATCCAGTCTGGCAAAGCTGGACGCCTTCCTCCTACGTACCAGTCCTGATGGCCGCTTACGCGGGTCACTTGTTTACGCAGGGGCTCAGCGGACTGGAAGGTGGGCAAGCCGAGGGGTCCAACTTCAGAATCTTCGTCGAGGAATGGGATGGCTCTCTGAGGTTGCAGTTGATTGCCTGGTGGCGGGTTGGCAAGCGGAGTCCTGGCTCAAGCTCATGCCCGACCTCCTACGCTCCTTCATTCAGGGACCCTTCATCGTCGGAGACTTTGCGCAGATTGAGGCGCGGGTCCTAGCCTGGTTGGCCAACGAGACCAAGCTGCTGGACGAGTTCCGTAGCAAGGCCGACATCTACAAGGCGATGGCCGCGAGCATATACAATACGCCCATCGCCAAGGTCACCTCCGAGCAGCGGCGCATCGGGAAGAACACCGTGCTGGGGTGTGGCTACCAGATGGGAGCGAACAGATTCGTAGGCCAGCTGGAGCAGCAAGGGGTGAGGGATTTTCCCATCGAGATGGCAGCGAGGGCGGTCGATGCATACCGAACGCGGTACCCAGCAATCCCAAGATTCTGGTGGCACATCAACTCCCAGGCGTTGGAGGCAATGTATGGACATCCTAACCGATGGTTTGAAACTTGCTCCGTACGTGGCACTCGGTATCTTCGTTGCCGGTTGCCGAGTGGCCGCTTCCTGTATTACCCGAAGCCGCAGCTCGGGACCGACCCCAAGTACGGAACCGAGCGAGTGGAGTACTACGGGCAGAACACTTACACTCGTCAATGGGGGCACGTCGGCACGTACGGGGGAAAGCTTGCCGAAAATATCGTTCAAGGCACCGCGCGAGATTTGCTGGGAGAAGCCATGCTCCGCATGCGGAGCGACGGATTCATTCTCCCTCTCACCGTCCATGATGAAATTCTTACTGAAGACGACGGGCGTCTGGGACGATTTGAAGAACTGATGCGCGCTGTCCCCGAGTGGGCATCGGGTCTACCCATCGAAGTGGAGGTGTTCCAGTGTCAACGCTACCGGAAGTGACCCTGCTCTCCCGAGCAGTGGAGAAGGTGAAGCTGACCAAAGCTGATATTGAATATTTCAACGAGGTGATGTCCAACGGCACCAAGTTCAAGGAGTGGATTCGCGATGCATCTCCCGACTTCGTGGTGCTGGCGAAGTGTGCGAAGTACGAGCTGGCCCGAGGCAGGGTGAGGTCGGACATCTACCGGACCATTGTCCAGCGCTACAATAATCTATTCGGGGACGTGAACCGCGCCACGGCGTTCGCTCTGCTGGGGAGGGCAGCGTGAGATTCCTTTGCTGGCTGTTCGGGCACAAGATTCGACCGATGCCGATGTACGTGAGCCTCATCAATTGTAACATCGAGGCCGCAGAGAGCGGGCTCACTATTCGAAACGACACTGAGACTAAGTGTCTCCGGTGCGGACAGCTAACATGAGTGAAAAGGCAATCGAGTCGTCCGTCTGTGCCTGGCTAGCCTACCAGGGCTACATCCCGCTCAAGGTAGGGCTGGAGGGGTGGCCCGACCGGTGCGTCATCCTGGGTGCAGGACGCCACGTGTGGATGGAGTTCAAGACGCCTGAGGGGAAGCTCCGTCCACAGCAGGTCAACCGCATCGCCAAACTGCATGAGATTGGGGAGGTGATTTACGTTGTCACTAGCCTTGAAGAAGCCCAGCACTTCATTGCTGGACTCAGCGTTTCTTCACCCCTATCAACATACAGCGATACAAAGAATCGTCGCCCGTAAGCAGCAGGGTGTCTTCCTCAAGATGGGGCTGGGGAAGACTGTCATCACTCTCACCGCGTTGAAGGAGCTACATGAAAGAGATGGGGTGGCAAACGTGCTCGTATTCGCTCCAGCCCGAGTTGTCGGGTATGACGTGTGGGGAGCTGAAGCGCGCCGATGGGAGCATCTCGCTTCTATGGTTGAGGTGGTTCCTCTCGTTGGACCCCCAGACCGGCGACTCGCACTACTGCATGCTGATAGCCGATGTCCCCTTAGACTCTTCGTGCTTAGTTATGACAACCTTGTCTGGCTGTGTAAGGAACTTGACCGCCACCTCAATAGTTTCTTCGATGCAATCGTCTTCGATGAACTGAGCAAGATGAAGACTCCTGGGAGCGCCCGGTTCAGGGCGGCCAGGAGCTGGCTGATGGACATCCCCATTCGCATCGGGTTGACCGGGACTCCTGTCGGCAACCACCTGATGGACATCTGGGGCGAATTGTTTATGGTCGGCGGGAAGGAAGCGTGGGCCCCAGGTGCTGAGACCTTCACCAACTTCAAGCAGATGTTCTTCCACAACCCTGACCGCAAGGGCTGGACCTGGCTACCATTCCCCGACTCCCAGGAGAGGATTCAGAAGCGCATCAAGCCGTTCGCGTTCACCCTCCCTGAAGTCCCCGGCGGCACACCGCTTGTCAAGGTTCTGGAACATCCGGTCGAGCTGCCAGCAAAGGTTCGAGCGCAGCAGAAGGAACTACGAAAGGCGATGCGCACAGAGCTTGCTGGCGGAATTGACCTGCGCGTTATGTCGGCAAGCGCAGTCGCTAACAAACTATTACAATTCGAATCCGGTGCAGTCTTCCTGGAGAAACAACCGGGCGAAGTGAGGGCGCGGTGGGAGAAGGTTCACGACGCCAAGATGGAGGAGCTGGATGAAATCCTGGACGAGCAACAGGGAGAGCCGGTTCTTCTGTTTTACCATTACACTCACGAAATGGTCCGTCTGCTGGAGCGCTATCCTCAAGCTCGGACCCTACCGGATATGGCCGGGCGGCAGCTTGAAAGTCTCGATGAGTGGAATCAGGGCAGATGTGAACTGCTACTGGTACACCCTCAGAGCGCGGGCTTCGGACTCAACCTCCAATCTGGGGGTTCTACAATAGTCTGGTACACCCTGCCGTGGTCGGTCGAGCTGTACGAGCAGGCGACCGCTCGGTTGGCCAGGCAGGGGCAGAGGGCACCGTACGTGACGAGTCACGTGCTGCTAGCGGGAGGGGCGGACAGGATGGTCCTGTCGGCTCTGCGAAACAAGGGTCAGGTTCAATCAGACGTAATGAATTCTTTGGAGGTATGATGGCTACGGAGACAGAGCTTCAAGCAGAAATCAAGCGGCTGCAGGGACAGGTTCAGGAAGGCCAGCAGTTCCGGTTCCAGGCGATGCAACTGGAGCAGGGGTACCTGGCGGTGGGGTCGATGTTCTCCGCGTTGGTCCGGGAGCTGCTCCTGGCCATCGCTGACCCGGATGACGTGGAGGCGCTGGTCCGCGCCAAGCGCCACGCCAAGGAAGCGCTCAAGCAGTGGGACCTCACCATGGACGCCAAAGCCCAGCAGCAGATGAAGGCGAGAGAGACGCAGGAGCGGAAGTCAGTCCCTCTGGCAGCTGTTCCGAATGACGAGCTGAAGCCCAGTGCCTGACTACTCGGACCCAGAGAACGACTACTGGGTACAGCGGGACATGGGTGTCAGACTGGCGGACTACGACACCAACCCTAGAATCGGAATTGAATATCAACCCCTACGCCCACCGTGGTCACCTGAAGATGGGCGTCGAGGTTCCGGAACGGACTCCATGTCCCAGCCGCCCCATATCCAAATTTACCCTCATAGGTACCAAGTCCTGCCGGTCCGATGCCCCAGATGCGACGCGGTTCTGTTTCACGTAATGTCACCACGGACGGTGGAGGCAGCGGCACGGTTGTTTCAGCGCGAGCCGGAGGAGTTTCTGAGGTGGCTGTGCCAGAGCAAGAAACGGCTGGACACTCCACCTGAGGACACTCCGTTAGAGCTGTGTTCGGGACCTTGACGTAGCGGACCTTGGGGGGTTCCACCTTGCACGTATAGGAGAGGGTGGCGCCCCCTTTGTCCACCTGAGCGGTGGCCCGCGCTTCAGGCACTCCTCCGTCGCGGGCGGCTGGAGGTGGAGAAACAGAAACGGTTCCCGCTCGCGGAACCGACCCCCGGCCGCTGAGGAATCCAACCATCAGCGCGCCTGCGATTGCTGCCCAGTGGTACCACTTCATGTCACGTCCAGCCACACCAGGAAGCCACCGGCCTTGGCCACGATGGCCGAAGCGGAGACCTCGGAAGCGAACTGCAGCTGGACCGTGCCGCCGGCAGACGGAATTATTACGCCTTCCACAATCGCCACGTTCCCCGCCGTCATCGAGCTGGCGTTGGCTGCCGATGGGATGCCGTACCCGTTGGCGTAGTTGACCGTCTCGCTGGTCCCGCTCAGCGTGTACCGAGAGCTGTAGGCCAGCAGGGTGGCAGTCGGTCCGCTGAGCGTCCAACGGCTGCCCGTGGTGGTCGCTGCCGAGGTGTAGGGGACTACGAATCGGAAGTGGTACTTCCGCCCCGACGTGACCGAGAACGAGAGCCCCGTGACGTCGGCAAGAGTGTTGGCGGAAGCGTTGTTATTTGTAACGTCCGCAGCAAGCTTGACAACCGTTCCAGGGTAGCCGGTCGGACCGGTCGCTCCAGCCGAACCTGTTGCTCCAGTTGACCCAGTGTTGCCCTGAGGTCCTTGAATTCCTTGGGTACCTTGGGGTCCCTGGGGTCCAGTTGTTCCAGTGTCTCCCTTAACCCCTTGAGGTCCTGTAGCACCCGTCGCGCCAGCTGCACCCGCTGGTCCTTGTGGCCCTGTGTCACCCGTGTCTCCCTTCGGCCCCTGCGGACCCGTACTCCCAGTAGCACCCGTCGCACCTGTAGTCCCAGTCAGCCCCTGAGGCCCCTGGCTGCCCGTAGGACCTGCCGCACCCGTGTCCCCCTGGGGTCCCTGGGGTCCGGTCGCTCCCGTCGCTCCTGGAGCCCCCTGGGGGCCTTGTGGGCCTGTCGGCCCGGCCGGTCCCTGGGGGCCGACGCAGCTGGGAAGGTTCCACTGCGCGCCGTCGGGGACGATGACTGTTCTGCCCATGGGTCACTTCTTTCTTCGTCTCGGTTTGAACTCCGGGTCCAGTCCTGGATAGTCGTCTGGTTCAGGCTGCTCGGTTCGCATCCGTTCGGTGATGGGCTCTCGGTGGTAGTCGTACTGGCTCTCGGTGGGGATGCGCTCCACCCGGCCGTGGACCGCGTTGAGGCGGTCCTCGACCATCCGTAGTCGTTCCTCTTGCCGGGCGAAGCGCTCGTTCACCTTGTAGCGCCACTGCCCGATGTCCTTGAAACCCAGCGCCTGGTCGGTGGCAGCGGCGACTGTCACCTCGGTGTTTTTGTCCAGCTTCTTGTCGATGACATCCGAGCGAGTCTTCAGCTTGGTAATCAGCCAGGTGGCAAACCCGGTAGCCAGCAGGGAGCAGGCGGGGACCACCACTCCCTGGATGATGGACTGGACGGTGTCATTCATCGAGCTTCTCGAAGAGGTCCCGGCGCCTCAGGACATCGGTGACGTAGTCCTTGCCCGTGGTGAGACTATCGAGGTCGAAGGCGAACTTGAACCCTGACTGCTTCACCCGCTTGAGCCCCGCGTTGTAGGCAGCGATGCCTTGCTCCAGGGTGTCGAGCTTGCGGATGTTGGTCCGGAGCAAGGTGGTCCCGAAGAGGACGTTCTGGTAGGTGTCGCCCCACTGCTTGATGTCGCTGCAGAACTCGGTGTGGTAGCGGTCATCAATTTGCATCAGACCCCGGCCATGTCCGTTGTCCCCAACCCCTTGCGGACTGCCCTTGGGGGTGAGCGCATCACCGCAGAGAGACTCCCGGTCCATGACCGCGTAGATAAGGTATATGTCGACGCCGGTCTCACTGGCTACACGTTGGACATCGAACCGCCATCTCCAGGCCCTGTACGGAAGCATAATGATTATGGGAGGAGCGCGGAGATGACCCCATAAGCAGCGGTCTGTCCTGCGTCGTTGAGGTAGCCAGAACCATTGTCGTAAGCAGCATTGAGGCTGGTCCCAGGACCGTCCTTGACCGTGAGGTCCAGGTCGAATAGAACCGCTCCCGCTCCTGCGTTGGCAATTACCCAGTTCCGGATTGCCGTGTTGTATGCCTGGCGCTGGGTCTCCTTGCCTGCCGTGTAGTAAGCGTTCGCCACTCCGAACGGAGGCACGGTGGTGAGGAAGATGTTCGGGCAGCGGTTGAGCAATCCGTTCAGTCCTCCCTTGAGGCTGTTCCCCAGCGGGTCGGACGGCCCACCAGCAAGGAACGCTCCACCGGTCCCGTTGGTCACCGTGGGGATGTCGTTACCATCCAGACCAGCGGTGTCAGCAGTAATTACCACCTTGTTGGCGACGTTGCTTGCCGTGACGATTCCATTGATGGCTGGGTCGATGGAGGCGTTGATGGCGTTGACGTAGTTGTTGCAGGTGACCGCAGCGCTGGTGACGAAGTTCCCCGGGAAGGAAACGTTGTTGATATTCAATACGCAGTCAACGCCTGCGAACGTGGCGTTGGCTGAGGGGAACCCAGTAAACGTCGCTCCGCCCACCGTGGTGAACGGAATTCCATTCCCACCTGTACCGGGAGCAGTCGCGGTGAAGGTCAGTAGCTCCTGACCGCTGGGCTGGATGGCATGGGTCGCTTGTCCCAGTGGGCCAACAGTGGGGTCGGAGTTGATAGCATTGCAGAGGTTGGTGAAGCTGACCGTCTGGTTGGTGGTGAAAGTCACCGGGAAGGTCACCCCGGCAATCGTCAGCGTGATGCCACCACCCCAGGTGAGCTGGTTGGTCCCGAAGAGGGCGATGGCGTAGCTGTTGGTCGTGGGAGGGGTGAAGGTCTGAGTGGCCTGCGCACCTTCGAGAATCTTTTGCAGCTCGACGAAGGTCGCTGCCCCAGTCCGTCCCGTGGTGGGTGGAGTCCCCGCGTCGTTCAAGAGGTCATGCCATCCAAGGTTCACCACCGCCGAGGTGAAGCTCTGGTACTGGCCCCACGACTGCCAGATTGCTGCCACGTACCCCTCGAACCCAAAGCCTGGGAAGAGGGAGATGCGAGAAGTGGAAGCTGCCATGTAGTAGTAATCGGTTCCATACTTGAGTTGAGCACACTGGCTGGCGTACCCACCCGATGCCGAAGTGGACCCTCGTCCGACAGTCCACTCGTCTCCCATGAAGGCGTTCTTGGTCTGCCGTCCGGGACCGATGTCCTGTTCCAAGGTGATGACGTTCTGGACGTTGAAGTCGATTTTGAAATCGTGCATCGTCGCCCGCCCGGTCAACGGGAACGACGCATCGAATCGCCTGCCTCGATAGATGGTCGAGAGGAAGTTGGTCCAGTTCGGAGAGAGTCCTGCGAATACAATCGCCAAGCCACCGTCAATCCAGAGCTGACCAATGTTCGGACTCAGGACCGCGATGGCAAAGTTGTGAGCCCCAGGGCTGTAGAGACTGAGCAGCTTGTTCCTGGGGTTGGATGCGTCCACCAGGAGTTGCGTCGGGTCCAAGTTGACAGGGAACGACCCACCGGGGGTACCGGTGACTGTGGCCCCCATGTCCGAGCCACCCGCCGTGAAGTACAGCTCCGTCCAGTGGGAGTCGTTGGGAGTGGTCCCAAGGTTCAGCATCGTCTCCTGCCCTACCGACCCATCCATGACGAACACATCTCCGCCCACCGGGCGAAGAGTGAAGCCGATTGCCCAAGGAGTGAAGTCGGTGAAGTCAGGGATGAGTGGATTGGCAAGCGTACTGGGAACGGCAGGAGTCAGCTCGGAATAGAACGGTCCAGGTGAGCAACGCACGAAGAAGGCGCCGAAGGTGATGACAACATCGGTGCCCGGGTCCACTCCGGTGTCGTAGAAGAACCCGTCCGTATCCTGAGTCACCAGTCCCGGACCCAGGGAGCCAGCGGCGGGGGTGTTGGACAGCGGACTGGTATAGGACAACGGCTGGACCCAGACCTTGTAGTTGGCGTCCGGCTCAGGATTGAAGAAGTTCAACCGGCCCCAGGTGAACCCGTGCTGGATAGTGAAGGTCCCGATGAGGTTGGAGCCGAGCACATCGGTCGTACTCACGCTGTGCATCTGGCTGTTGCGCCCTGGCTGGACCAGGGTCACTCCACCTTCAAGATTGCTGTAGGGGAGATTCTCGATGTAGGGGATGCCGGAGAACTGACCCCACGTTCCGGTGGGGTTAATAATCATTACGGATGAACTCTCCGGAATCGTCGGCTGATTCCAGTGGACGAACTGGCACGGGGACCCATCGAAAGTCGAACCACCGAATCCGCCGTTCCCAGGAATGCCTGGTTGCCAGGAGTCCCCTTCGAAGACGTACTGCCCGGTCTGGAACCCGTACATCACGATGGGTGGAGCGTTGGAGGAGTTGGCCTGGATGATGTTGGACCGGCCTACCACCGAGCCGTTGACCGAGAGGATGCCGATGATGGCTTGTTCGCGGAGGAACGCCCAGCCCTCAGCATCGTTGTCTGTGTCATCCAGGACGTAGAGCGACTGCTTGCTAGTTCCCGGACCGAGGAGCGTGCAGATGAAGTTGGTGAAGTTCGGTTGGTTGTGGAGCTGATGGATGCGTCCACCGAACGGAACTTGAATCCCGATGGGAGCACCGAGGACAAAGTTCCGGTAGGAATCTCCGAACCAGAGAATACCGATGTCCGAGGGAGCGAAGACGTTGCAATCCTGGATGGTGGAGTAGAACCCGTTTCCATCGCTTCCCTGGAAGCCAGCACGGCAGCCGAAGGAAGCGGAGACTCGGG
>Ga0268266_10000780_pt1 | contig 42596 bp, 27 predicted proteins | sample KBSS13metaG_FD_190356 | JGI IMG/M metagenome (GOLD analysis project Ga0268266, IMG submission 190356) | Switchgrass rhizosphere microbial communities from Kellogg Biological Station, Michigan, USA - KBS S1-3 metaG (SPAdes) (version 2) | ecosystem: Host-associated > Plants > Roots > Rhizosphere...
CGGCAGCTGGGGCGGGGGGCTTACTAGGGCGACGGGCGTATGAGCAGGCCGGCGACCTTGCCGTCCGTGTCGATGAGGATGCGCCAATCGAGCGAGCCATGCTCGAACTGCGCCTGGTAGATGTCGAACCCGCCGGGGCCGACACCCTTGAAGTTGAGCGACTGCAGTGAGCCCAGGCTTGCAATCAACTCCTCCGTGTGTTGAATCTGCTGGCGCGCTTCCTCGGCGAGCAGCGGCGTCAACCGGTCGTAGTCGGGTTGTTTGCGTTGCAGATCGGCGACCTCACGTCGCACTTCCGCCTCGCTGGTGGAAAAGGGCTTCTGATCCTTGAAGTGCTGCGCGAGCGAGTCCTCGAGTTGCTTGGCCATCGCAGCGTCGATGCGCTCGGCGCGCATGTCGCGACCTCCCTGGTGGAGTACGAAGGCGGACGCCGGCCGTCCCGCTGTGCCGGCCTCGAAGGTCAGTTGAGCATCGACCAGCTTGTACGCAAATTCTTTGTCACTTTTGGGATAGACGGCGGCGCGAGGCTGGTTCGTCAACTGCACGTATAGCTGGTCGTCTTCGCGGGTGACGTTCGCGATGAGCGCCGGTGTCAGCTTGTAGTGCCCGACATAGCCGTCGAGCACGTTCGCCGCAACGGCCGGCTCACTGGGCTTGGTTGACGGGAACGTTTCCGGGACCCACAACGGATAGCGCGCATCCAACAAGTGGAAACCGATGTCACCAGGTCCAACGCCGGAAGTGTTGGCCAGTGCGACGACGCCGACGCGCGTTTTCGGCGAGTATCCGATGAACGTCGTGAAGCCTGCGGTGGCGCCACCCTTGGAAATGATTTTGTTGCCGCCGCGGGTGTCGATATCCCAACCGAGTCCGGTCTCCATGAACGGGCCGCCAGTGGGGCGCTGGATGGAGAGAGTCGCCTTTTGCGCGGCGGCGAGCGGATTGTGGGTGTAATCCATCATCGCGGCCAGGAAGATCAGCAGATCGTTCGCGCTGGAACGGAGCGCACCCGCGCCCGCCAGCACGGGAATGTCCCATTCATGGGCGCTGATCAGGTCAGACATGTGGCCCACGGCAAAGCGCTGCCGCAAGGGCTCTGACAGGGTGATGCGGGTACTGTTCATCCCGAGAGGCGTACAGATCCGATCGACCACGAGCTTCTCGTAGTCCACGCCCGCCCGTTGTGCGAGCGCCTGTCCCAATAGTCCGAAGCCCAGGTTCGAGTACAGGTACTTGATACCGATGTCCCGGTGCAACTCGTAGGACGTCAGGAACGAGTAAAGCGCCTCTACCGTGTAGTCGGCATAGGGGTTGTTGGGATCCTTGGGTCGGAAGTTTTCCGGCATGCGGGGCAGGCCGGAAGTATGCGTCGCCAGGTCGATGAGCGTGATCTGCTTGCCGTTGCGTTGTGGCACTTTCACGGTGTCGGGCAGATACTTCTGGACAGGATCGTCGAGTTTGACCTCGCCACGCTGGGCCATGTCAGCCGCCAGGAGTGCGGTGAAGACCTTGGTGATGGAGCCGATCTCGAATAGGGTGTCGCCGTTCAAAGGGCGCTTGTCACCTTTGTCGAGGGCGCCGTAGGAGACGACACGCCGTCCGTGCGGGTCGATGATGCCGATAACGATGCCAACATCCTGTTTCTCGACATCGATCCGCTCGACAAGGATGCGCCGGATCTCGGCATCGGACGGCGCCCCGGCAGCGGCGGTCGGGGCGGCGGCGTGCGCTATGGACACAACCCAGCAAGCCAATCCCAGGCGCAGCCATCGCATGGTCGATCTCCCTACCCGACGTCGAGCGATTCTATCACGGCTTCGACTCGGTGCACGTCGGCGAATGATGAACCCGGCGCGCGCCTCAGGGCTTCTCGGTCGGGCGCGACGCCCCGCAGTTCTCCGGCTTGTACGGCTCGCCGTTGTCGAGCGCTTCAATCACCGACTCGATGCGTCGCACGTTCGCATAAGTGTCCACCATGATGAGTTTGTTGGTGCAGGGCAAAGCCGCGAGGTGGCCGTACTGCGGGATCATGGGGCGCAGGATCGGCACCAGTTGCGCGACTGCAATGCTCTTCGCGCTCAGGATCCTGGTGACGATCTCATGATCCGGTCGCGTTTCCTTGCCGGAAATGACCGGCATGCCATTCTGCCGCGCGGTGGCATTCGGCAGGACCTCCACGTAGTTGCCGTGCTCGAAAAGGATGTATCCATTGACGAACAGGATCTCCTGCAGATCGGCATAGCTCAGATCCGACAAGCTCATGTCGCCGAGCGCGATGTCGGCCCGCACTCGCGGATCGACGACGAACTTCTTGTGGGTCTTGTGGCCGACCTGGCTCACCAGTCGCGTGATGGGTATGCCATTTTCCACGGAGGGTGTGGCGCTCGCGCTCTCCGCGGGCGCGGTAGAAGTCTGCGCATGGGCCGCGGCCGCCGTCAGGCCAAACACACAGGCGACACAAACGATCCTGAAAGAGCTCATCATGATCTCCAAGGCAATGCGAGGTTAGAAACGCAAGGGGCGCCGCTCCTGGGCGATGGCCAGGTTCGCGTCAATTTCGGACTTGTTGAGTTGCAAAAAGCCCCAGCCATCGGGGTCACTGGCATAGAGATCCTTGGCCGCCATGTTGGCGCGGATGAAACTCATGATCACCTGGTTGCCGAGCGCGCGGTACGCGCTCATATAGAGGTAGAGTGGACGCTCCAGGGGATAAGTCCCGGCGGAGACGTTCTCCGGCGTCGGAGCGATCCCATCGACGGGGATGAGCACCAGGTCGCTGTGACCGAGGCCATATTCGTTTGGACTGAAGACTCCGAGCGCCGTGGGGTTTGTCGTCAGGTAGGCAAACCCCGCGCCGGGCGCTGCCACCTGGTAGGCACCGTCCTCACGCAGACTCCCGCAAATCTGCTCGTAGCGCTCCGGCTCGAAATCGCGCAGCGCGGCGAGCCAGGGAAAGGTGTTGCATCCCGACTCGAGCAGCAGGGCGTTGGCGAGCTTGCCGGCGGGCGTGCTCAGGGCGGGTCCGACGATCTGGATACGATCATAGGATAACGTGGGGTCGACCTGGTTCCAGGTTGTATAGGGATTGTCGATCAGTTTTCCCGCCTGGTTGGGGTCGGGAACCTGCTTCGCCAGCGCGAGAAACAGATCGCGTGCGGTTAGCTTCAACGGGCCATAGAGCGGTGACCGCGCCAGGGCGATCGCCTGGTAACCCGTCTTCACTTCGACAAGGCCGCCGTAGACACCGGAGCGACTACAGCGATTGAACTCCCAGCGGGTGATTCGGCGTGGAAGCGCAACGAGGTCGGCCCCTGACGGGTCACTGGTGCACAAGCTGTTGAAGGGATTTGCCGTGTTGATCTCGACTTTGGCCCGGCCGCTGATGTTGCGGGCGAAGCGGCTGGCCGTGCCCCAGGCGACGGGATAAGCGGTGGAGGCGGCTACCACTCTCACTCGCTCAAATGACGGCGGGTCCGCAGGGCTGCTGCTTCTCACAGCAGGAGGGCTTGCCGTGCCCGGCCTTTGTGGAAGCGCCGCAGACTGTGTGGGGACCGGTAGTTGGGCAGGCTCGGAGCGAGAGACGACATGATCCGGCAGCCAGACCGGCCCCAACGGCACGGCGTGTGTTACGTGCACCGGCGTAGGTTGCGGGCCCGGCAGCAGCCGTGCCAGGAACGCGAAGGCCGCGCCACCCAACAGCAGACCTACCAACAACCCACGTGTAAACGTCCACCGCCGGCGCGGCGCCGGCGCCAGTGGCGCTTGCCGATCCAACCTGGCCTTGAGCCCCGCCAGGAACTGCGGCGGCGGCGCCTTGCGGATACGCTGCAGGAATTCGTCATTCATCGCTGACGCTCGCATGTCCGAACCACTGTGCTCGCAGCGTCCGGACGAGGCGGTGAAGGACGGTCCCGACATTCGATTCGCTCAACCCCGTGAGCCCGGCGATGAGTCGGTTGTTGAGCGAGGCACCGTACTTGAGCGCGATCAACTCGCGGTCGCGCTCGGGAAGAGTGGAGGTGAGGGCGGCGAGCCGGGCGAGGTCGGAGCTCAGCTCCGCGTCCGACTCCGGACTACCGTCGCCGGCGACGTCGGCTGCCGCATCGAGCGGCAGATGAGGGCGCATGCGGGCGCGGTAATCCACGCCCACGTTCTGGGCTATTTTGAACAGCCACGTGGAAAACCCGGCGAGATCGTGCCGATAGTGAGACCTCGAGCGCCAGGCGCGCTCGAAGGTGCGTGACGTGAGTTCCTCGACGTCCGCCTGGCTCCCCATCCGGTAGCGGAAATAGTTATAAACGCGCGGCGCCAGATCCGCATAGAGCGCGTCCCAGTCCAATTCCTCGGTCGATAGCCGATCCATCGATCGATCCGGCACCGCGTGCTGCACTATCATGGTGAGATATACCGCCGGCGACGCGGAGTATCACACCGCACGGGACCCTTTCAGCTGGCCCGCGGGTCTACCGGGCTACGGATGACCACCTGGCGGTGGAGGCGGCATTCCAATGCCCGGAAAGGCGAGCCCGTTCACCTGGAGTTGCCCACCGTCGTAGGTCACGTGAGTCGTCAGTGCCTTGCCATCGAGCTTGAGATAGCCCTGTCGTTGCAGGCCCTGCAGTTGCGCCGTGAAGCGGTCGCCCTTGCCGCTGCTGTCGAGCAACTTGTCGAGCAGCGCGGTGTCGATACGTACGTCGGCGGACGCTTGCAGATGCTTCACAAAAGCGGCCTTCGCCTCGTCGGGTGACCCGTCGATTTCGTTACGGGTGAGCCCGTGGAAACTGGCCTTGACGCAGATGAGCAATACGCCTTCCGGCATTGCGAACCCGATGCGGGGCAGCTCGAACACCGGGTTCCGCAGCAGGATTTCCACGCCGTCCGTCTTCAACACGTGTTGCATCTTCGCCAGGTCCGGCGTGGTGTTGGTGGAGCCGGCCTGCAGGGCCAGGAAGGATTTGTTCAAGGCCGCGAGCGACGGACCGTGCAAGTGAGTGGCCCGGAACTCGTATCCGACCTGGGTGACGCTGAACTGCGCCAACTCGAGTGAGGCCGCATCGACCTTGCCATCCATGTCGATGTATTCGCCCTGCACGCTGGAGCTTCCCGCCAGTCCAACCTTTCGCAACGTTATGTTGCGTGCCGGTGTGGCCTGCCCGATTTCGAGGCCGTCCAGCGTCATGTCGAGCGCACCAACATAAACGCCTTCGAACGCGGTCAGCTTACGGTCCGCCGTGAAATGCAGATTGTCCAGGGTCAGCTTGCCTTGCGCGGATTTGACGTCGAGGCCCGGTGCGGTCAAGTTACCTTTGTAGGACGCGAGATCTTTGTCCAGATTGGTGGTGCCCTCCAGACCACGCCAGTGGAGTGTCGTTCCGTCGGCCATCGACTGCTCGAAGGCGGGACTGTGTAGCGTCGTGGTGCTGCCCCCGAACCAGTGCAGGCGAGTCTTTACGCCGAGTGTCGCTTTGTCACCCAATACCGCTTTGAGTTTCGCGCTCACCTCGGGTGGCAGGACGAGCTGCGTGTCGATCGTGGCTGGCGCAAAAACCTGTAGCTGCGGCAGAGGTCCGTGGTGGATGGTGTTGCGGACGATGAACTGTAAGTCTGAGGCGTTACCCGTGAGCGCCCGGGTTCGCAGGGCCCTCGCGAAATTCGCCGCGAGACGGTAAGTCACTTCCTCCGTGGAACTGTAGACCCCACGGTGATACTCGCGCTTGGCGATCTGAATGTAGGGAACCCGCTCGACGAACGTCTGCTCGCGCTTTTGCCAGGCGTGCTCGGCGCTGAGCCCGATCAGCCACGCGGCCGCGGGATAGGCCAGCACCACCACCACCACGATAAGCGCAATTCCGATTCTGCGGTTCACAGCCCCCTCCCTATGCTTTGTTCTTATTGGGCCAGTTTAGCTGACCTGGAGCCTGTCTGACTAATGATCGCCGTAGCGAGGGCCTAACCCCCGATGGCGTGCAGGAACTTGTCCAACCCGATATTACGTCCACAAAGCACGGCTGCTAGCTGGCGTCCGCGGTAGGCTCCCGAGGCCGCTTTCAGGAGTCCCGCGACGGCGACCCCCGCCGCGCCTTCGATGATCCAGTGGTCGGTTGTGGCGACCGTCCGCATGGCCGCGGCAATTTCGGACTCCGTGACCGTAATGTACTCGTCGATGACCTGGCGGCAGAGGGGAAAGGTGATGGCCCCCGGCTCGACAGCCCCGGCCGTACCGTCGGAGAGAGTGGGATACTCCACGGTGTCGACGATCGCACCCGCCCGGAGCGCTTCCAACATGCACGGCGAGTTTTCCGGCCAGACGCCCACGATGCGCGTTGCGGGGCTCATTCGTTGCAGCGCGGTGCCGACTCCGCCGATGAGCCCCCCACCGCCTACCGAAACAAACACGGCGGCCAGCTCCGGAGCCTGGCGGGCCAACTCGACACCGATCGTGCCTTGACCGGCGACCACGTCGAGATCGTTGTAAGGCGAGATATAGGTTTTCCCCTGGAGCTGCGCCTGGCGGCGCGCTTCCAACTCCGCCGCGATCGGCGGACCTTCGATCGTGATCACCTCGGCGCCGAAGGTACGGATGGCCGCTATTTTCTCCGGCGCCGCCGTCGTTCCGACATAGACGGTTACCGCCACACGGGACAGTGAGCCCGCCCGGGCAACACCCAGCCCATGGTTGCCGGTCGACGCCGTGATGACACCGGCGCGCCGCGCCGCCTCACTCAACACGCGGATCTTGTTGGCCGAGCCGCGTACCTTGAACGAGCCGGTCGGCTGCAGATGCTCGCATTTGAGCAGCACCTGGCAGCCGGCCGTGGCGGAGAGGGCCACACTCAACTCGAGCGGGGTTTCCGACACCTGCGGACGGATCCCAACATCGGCTTCCAGGATGCTGTCGAAGAGGCTCGCCAAGTCAAGAGCTCCGGTCAGGTCCTCAAGGATTCACCTTCATGATCTCATCGTACGCGTTCTTCAGCCAGGACCGTAACCGCTGGCGCTCGAGCACGCCCAGCCGCGCGCCACCCCCGTCTTCCGGCTGCGTGGCTGCCCAGAAACTGGTGCTCGCGGCGTCGATCTTGTTCAACGTTGCTTCCTGGGCGCGCGCCAGGGTCATCGTGTCGGCGCCCCAGCCCTGGGCACGCTCGAGCTGGCCAGACTGGCGCAGAATGCTGAAATCCTCGCCGCGGAGCTGGTTCTGCACAATGACGTAGTGGAGTCGCTGGCCGTATTTATCCAGCAGCCGCTGCAACAGGTCGACGGAATCCTTGCCGTTGTCCATCACGTGCCAGTAACGGATGTCCAGCTCCAACTCCGGCGCGACCTCCAGCAACTGCGACTCGTCCATCCAGCGCGTCAGCGATTTCTGTGTCTGGGCAGCGAGATCGACCAGCACGCGCCGCTCGGGATTTTCGGTGGCAGCCTCGACGATCGCATCCAGGCTCTCGTAATGGTCGATCAGTACAGGCGAAGCATAACCAGCATAGAATCGCAGCAGCGCGCCGTGCGATCTATCCGAATCGAAACCGAGAAACGCTATCGAGTGGTCGATGAAGTATTGCGCGAGCACGCGCGCGACGAGCGATTTGCCGACTCCGCCTTTTTCGCCGCCGATGAGATGAATGTAGGCCACGACCCGTTCCTGCGCTTTGTTGTGGGTGGGACGGGGCAACTTAGCACGGCCTCGATGAATTATGCTGCCGTGCACTGTCATCGTGCACCTGACACAGGAGCTGCCCCATGAGTGACCCGCATCTGAAAGAAATCCGCAAAGTGACCCCGAGCGCTGAAGGGTGCGAAGACTGTTTACGGATCGGCTCGGACTGGGTGCATCTGCGCCTGTGTCTGACGTGCGGTCACGTCGGATGCTGTGACGACTCTCCGAACCGGCACGCCACCGCGCATTTCCATTCGACCCGGCACCCGATCATCCAGTCATTCGAGCCGGGTGAGGATTGGCGCTGGTGCTACGTTCACGAAGCCGTGGTGTAGTCGGCCCGGTTTGCCGGCTCGCTCGCGACGAACAGAAGCGAGCAGGGCGCGCGTTCGAGAAGGTCGGCCGGCACGTCGCCGAAAAAGAGCTGTTCCCCGGGGCGCGGGCTGACACCCATCACCACGAGGTCATAGTTACCGCCGCGGACCTCGCGGATGATGGCGTTCTCCGCCGCCCGGCGGCTGCGCAAGGTTCCTTTGACTTCGACGCCGTAGGTTTTGCCCAGCTCGACGATGTCCCGCAGCGTTGCGTCGGCGCTCGCATCGGGTGACAAGGCGGTCCCGAGGCGAATTCCCCAAGGTTTTTCTCTCGGATGGTTGCCGGCAACATGCAACGCGGTAACGCTGCCCCGGGAGCCTTGCGCCAGTGCGATGGCGAGCTCCGCTCCCTGCCGCGAGGTCGGAGTGCCGGTGACGGGGACCAGGATCGTCAACGGGGCATTGTTATTTTCCGGTCGATGCTCACCGCGCGCGATGGTGATCGCGATCGGCCCACCGAAACTGACAGCGCTGCGCGTGATCTGGTCCGTGAAACGATTCCCCTCGGATGCCGGTTCGCGGCCGATGAACAGCAGGCCGTAGCCCTTGCGCGCTTCCCGGCTGATCGCTTCCTCCGACTCCGCGGGCTCCTCGACCCGGGTCGTAATATCGAGCTCGTGTTTGGGCGGTGGCGCCTCCTCCTCGGAGGACACCTCGGAGGCTTCGCCGGCGGATGCAGCCGCCTCGGTCAGAACGACGGAATTGCGCTCGGCCTGCTCCTCCGCACCCGGAAGCGCTGCCGCCGTCGCGTAGTCGAAGTGCAGGGCGGTAGTAGGAATCTGCCGCACTCCCGCCAGCAGTCCCACCAGTCGCGAGGCCAGTTGGCCGCTGTAGCTCGAATCCGCTGCGAGCAGCAGCCGCTCGACGTTGGATACGAAGCCGCGCTCGTCCTGGTCCTCGCGCTCGAGTCGGTCCCGCTCTTCCGGTCGCATGGGCAACCGCGCGACCGCCCAACGCAACATCGGCGGCATCACCATGGTCGTCACGACCGCCATGGTCACGATCGAGGTGAACAGGTTCTGACTCAACGCTCCCATCGACAAGCCGAAAGTTGCGATGATCACCTCCGTCGAGCCGCGCGCGTTCATGCCGCTTCCCACGGCAAGGGACTCGGCTAGCGTCAGTCCGCCGATGCGTCCCCCGAGAACGGCTCCCGCGAACTTACCGATGCTCGCGATGATGATCAGGCCAACGGTCAGCAACATGAGGTCCGTACTCGTCAGAGCTCGCAGGTTGGCCGACAGGCCGGCGATGCCGAAGAACACAGGCATGAACATCGCAACGATCAGGCCACGCAACTGCTCGTCGATATGACGCGTCAGAATGGGCGACTGTCCGACGAGGATGCCGGCGACAAAAGCGCCGAGCACCGTGTGGACACCGATCGCATCCGTGATCAGTGCCATGAGTCCCGTGATGACAATGATCATGGTGATGGCCGACAGCTCGCTCAAGAACCGATCGTTCGCCCACCGGATCAGGAAGAACACGATGCGGCGTCCGAAGGTGAAGCTGATGACCAGAAAGAGGATGGTCCCCACCACGCTGCGCGTCACCGACATGAAATCGATACCGCCGTGGAGCGCCAGGCCGAACGTCACCGACATGATGATCCAGCCGATCGTGTCGTCGATAATGGCGGAGGCCACGATGACCTGGCCGACGGTGCGGCGCAGGAATCCCAGCTCACGCACAACCAGGGCGACGATCTTGACGGAGGAGATCGAGAGCGCGGTGCCGAGGAACAGGGAGGTGATGAAGCGCCTGTGCGGGTCCGGCAGCACCGATTCCGGCAGGTACTGTCCTACGGCGACACCGCACGCAAAGGGGATGGCGATGCCGGCAATGGAAACGCTGAAGGCGGTGCGGCGCGAGCGCCGGATGACCGAGAGGTCCGTCTCCATGCCCGTGAGCAGTAGCAGGAGCAGGATGCCGAGCTGGGACACCGCGTCCAACATCGCTTTCTGGCCAGGCGAGTCGGGAAACAGCGTGTGCTGCCAAACCGGTGCGATGGCCCCCAGCACCGAAGGTCCCAGCAGCATGCCGCCGATGAGCTGGCCCATGACGGCCGGTTGCCTCACCCGCTCCATGAGCTCGCCCACGAGTCGTCCGCAGGTCACGAGGAGGACGATCTGGGCAATGAAAATGGCGAGTGAAGGCTCTGTCATCCGCCCATTATCGAGGAACACGTCGGGCGGTAGCGACTTTCGCTCACCGCGACCGCCGGGGTCCGGGACTTGGATAAAGCTTTAATAAGATCTCTTAAGATTATGATTGACAAGCTATTATAATTCTACTACGCCGCAAAAAGAGGGCAGGGCGTGATGCGCCGGCAAGCTCTTGAACACCAACAGCGGCCTGGCGGTGGTTGTAACGCCGCCTCGACCGGCACGGACATCCGCCCTGCGGGGGCGGCCTCGGTTATTTCGTACGCTTGCGGCTCAGACGATAGGCCCGCAGCAGCCCCTCGGTGTAACCGTTGGGTTGCGCACGCCCTTCAAACACCAGTGCCCGCGCAGCGGCGAACGCGATGCTGTGGTCGAAGTTGCCGCCCATCGGCACATACCCCGGGTCGCCGGCGTTCTGTTGATCGACCACCTTGGCCATCCGCTGCAAGGCTTGCGTCACCTGCTCCTCGGTGCAGATCTTGTGATAGAGCCAGTTCGCCACGTGCTGGCTGGAGATGCGCAGGGTCGCGCGATCTTCCATCAATCCCACGTTGTGGATGTCAGGTACCTTCGAGCAGCCGACGCCCGCATCGATCCAGCGAACCACGTAGCCGAGGATGCCCTGCGCGTTGTTATTGAGCTCCGCCTCGATTTCGGCTGGTGTCCACCGGGCAGGAGAGGCCAGGGGTGGGGTGAGAATCACGTCGAGCGAGGCGCGCGGGCGGCCTACGAGCTCGCCCTGGATCTTGGCGACGTCCACCATGTGATAGTGCAGGGCGTGTAGCGTCGCTGCCGTCGGTGAGGGCACCCACGCGGTGTTGGCACCGGCCCGTGGATGGCCGATCTTGGCGCGGAGCATGTCAGCCATCTTATCGGGCATGGCCCACATTCCCTTGCCGATCTGCGCCTTGCCGCGCAAGCCACAAGCGAGCCCGATATCGACGTTGTTGTGCTCGTAGGCATCCAGCCACCGGGTCTGCTTGATGTCACCCTTGCGCACCATCGCCCCCGCTTCCATGGAGGTGTGGATCTCGTCACCGGTGCGATCGAGGAAGCCCGTGTTGATGAAGACGACGCGATGTCGTGCAGCGTGCAGGCACTGCTGCAGATTGATGGTCGTGCGGCGCTCTTCGTCCATGATGCCCATCTTGAGCGTGTTGCGGGCCACGCCGATGATGTCCTCCACGCGGGCGAACAGCTTGTCTGCGAAAGCCACTTCCTCGGGGCCGTGCAGCTTCGGCTTGACGATGTAGATCGAGCCTTTGCGCGAGTTGCGCAGCGGGCTGTTGGCATGCAGGTCATGGGTCGCGATGAGCGAGGTGACCGCGCAATCGATGAAGGTTTCCGGGACCGGCTCGCCGTTGTAGGTGACCATGTCGGTCACCATGTGGTGGCCGACATTGCGGACCAACAACAAGCTGCGCCCCGGCAGCGTCAGCGTGCCACCGGACGGCTTGGTGTAGGTGCGGTCGGGGTTCAGGCGTCGCACCATCTGCTTGCCGCCTTTCGGGAAGGTGGCTTCCAGGGTGCCCTTCATGAGACCGAGCCAGTTGCGATAGACGCGCACCTTGTCGGCCGCATCGACCGCCGCAACCGAGTCCTCGCAGTCCTGGATTGTCGTGATGGCGGACTCGATGACGACGTCGGCAATGCCCGCGGCATCGGTCTTGCCAATCGGATGAGTGCGGTCGAAATGGATTTCGACGTGCAGTCCGTGATGCTTCAGCAGGACCACCGTCGGTGAGTCCGGCTCGCCCTGGTAGCCGACGAGAGCGCTCGTATCGGCTAGCGTGGTGAGGCTCGGGCTCTCGCCGGAACCTGCCACCCGGACGCTGAGTTGTCCGTCTTTAATGACATAAGACTGTGCGTTGGCGTGGGATCCCTGCGCCAGTTTGAAGTGCTCATCCAGGAAGGCACGCACGTACGTTATGACGCGCCCACCGCGTGTCGGATCGTAGCCGCCCGATGGAGCGGGGAGTCCTTCGCTGATCGCATCGGTGCCATAAAGCGCGTCGTACAGGCTGCCCCAGCGGGCGTTCGCGGCATTCAACGCATAGCGGGCGTTGTCCACCGGCACCACGAGCTGCGGACCGGCGATGTGCGCGATCTCGGCATCGACTCCCGCGGTCTCGACGTTGAATGCAGGGCCTTCGGCCGTGAGATAACCGATCTCGCCCAGAAAGCGCTTGTAGGCGGCGGCGTCGAACTGCGGTCCGGGATGCTTGCGATGCCAGTCGTCGATCTGGGCCTGGAGCTGATTGCGCTTCTGGAGGAGTGCCTGGTTGGTCGGCAGCAGGTCGCGGATGAGCTCGCCGAGGCCTTGCCAGAAGGCCTCGGCGGCGACGCGAGTTCCGGGCAGGACCTCCTTGTTGACGAAGTCGTGCAGCAGGGGAGCGACGCCCAGCGGGCCGGTCGTGACGGTGGAGTCAGCAGCTTGATTCATGGTCTCTTCGAAGGATCAGGGGGGAATCGTGCCGTCATGATACCGCCGATGGGGGGCGGCCTGCCCGCTTTGGCCGGACAGCGGTCGCGGCTCGGACATTGGCGCTATGCGGCACCGCTCCGGCATAATTTGCGGGTGAAATTGACCTGGTGAATTTAACAACCGTTAAGTGGGAGTGGCAGGTGAAGTCGAGAGTGGCACTGGAAGTGAATGACGTCCAAGCGGCGCTGGAAGCGGCCAAGTCGGAGGCCGTGAAAAACGGCTGGATCGTGTCGATCGCGGTGGTGGACGACGGTGGCCATCCTTTGGGATTCCTACGCTTGACCGATGCTGCACCCTTGTCTGCGCAGATTGCCTTCGGCAAGGCGCGCACCGCGGCGTTGTCGCGGCGCGAGTCGAAGTTTTACGAGGACGTAGTGAAGAACGGACGCACGGCATTTCTGTCGGTGTCGGATTTCACGGCGCTCGAGGGGGGCGTTCCCGTGATGGTGGCCGGCCAGTGTGTTGGGGCTGTTGGGGTCTCGGGCGTCCGGTCGGACCAGGATGCCCAGATCGCCACCGCCGCCGTACAGGCGATCCTCCCGGCACAATGAGCTGGCGTGTCGGGCTCACCTTTGGTGCGTTGTGCATCATCTGGGGGCTGCCTTATTTCTTCATCAAGCTGGCGGTCGCCGAGGTCTCGCCAGTAGGTGTGGCATGGGCGCGGATCGCATTGGGCGCCTGCGTGTTGGTGCCTGTGGCTTTGAAGAGGGGGACTCTGCCTGCCGTGCTACGACACAAGGGCGCGGTATGTGCGTTTGCCTTTGCCGAGCTGGTCGGGCCCTTCTTCCTCATCTCACTCGGTGAGCAGTGGGTCAGCTCCTCGTTTGCCGGCATTTTGATCGCCACCGTGCCGTTGATGGTGATCGTGTTGTCGCCGCTGTTCGGGGTCCGTGAGTCGTTGAGCGGGCGGCGCCTCACCGGGCTCGTCATCGGATTTGTCGGTGTCGTCACGTTGCTCGGGCTCGATGTTCTGGGTGGGCCGCTGGGTTGGGTTGGCGCCGCCTGCGTGGTGACCGCCACGTTGGGCTACGCCGCCGGCTCGCTGATCGTGCAGCGCTATCTGTCCGGTGTCGACGAGCTCGGCGCGGTTGCGGCGAGCCTCGTGGTGGCGACCGTGGTGCTGTTCCCAGCAGCCGTGCTCACGGCGCCCGACAGTGTTCCATCGCAGTTGGTGTTGACTTCCCTGGTCGTGCTCGGCGTGGTGTGTACGGCCGCGGCGTTGTGGCTTTATTTCTCGTTGATCGCCCACATCGGAGCGGCACGGGCGGCGGTCATCACTTATGTGAATCCGGCAGTGGCCGCGCTCCTGGGGATCGTCGTCCTGCACGAGTCTTTCGGCCTGGGCTCCGCGCTGGGCCTGGCGCTGATTCTCGTCGGGTCCTGGTTGGCAACCCACCGCGCCCAACCGGCGCCGGTCTCGCGCAGCAACTAGCGAGCGAGTTGCACACTGGCCACGAGCAACTTCGTCCGGTCCGCGCACGGTCCAACGAGGATTGCCACCTCGCCGGGCTCGAACACGGGAGTCAATTCCAGTCCCGGGAAGCGCAGCTCGGTCGCCGGCAGATGCAGAGTGACGGTGCCCGATGCTCCGGGTCTGAGCGCGATCTTCGCGAAGCCTTTGAGCTCGAGAAGCGGGCGGGTCACGCTAGCTACCTTGTCATGTGAGAAGAGGAAGACGGTTTCCTCCGCGGCCCGCGCTCCCTCGTTTACGACATCCACCCGCACTTCGATGATGTCGGTTTCCCGTACCTGTGTTGGCGTAACACGCAGGTTCGACAACACGAAGCGTCCATAGGTGAGCCCGTGCCCGAACGGGAATAAGGGATCGTTCGGGCTGTCGATGTACTTGCTGGTGAAGTGGTCTTTGGGATTGAAGGGACGTCCGCACGGGCGCTCGCCGAAGAAGATCGGGACTTGGCCCAACGCGCGGGGCCACGACATGGGCGTGCGGCCGGTCGGCGATATACTGCCCAGCAGCACGTCGCTGAGCGCGTTGCCCGCCTCGCTGCCGAGAAACCACGCCGCCAGTACCGCATCCGCCTGTTCAACCAGCCACGGCACCACCAGGGGGCGACCCGAGAACAACACGACCACGACCGGCTTGCCGCAATGTTTGGCGCGTGTCAGGGCGGCTTCGGCGAAGCTGCGCTGCTGTCCCGGGAGGTCCAGGTAAGCGCGGCTGGCTGCCTCGCCGCTCATGTACGCGGCCTCGCCAACACACAACACAACCGCGTCGGCCTGGTCACAGAGTGTGACCGCTGCGGTAATGCCCGAAGTGTCCTCACCCGAGATCTCGACGCCTGGTGCGTAGAGGATTTCGGTGCTGGCCGGCAGAGCATTGCGCAGTCCCTGCAGGACGCTGACGTGCTTTTCCGGCTCTTGCGCTGCGCCCCAGGGGCCGGCCATCTGCGGGGCGGCATCCGCCAGCGGGCCGATGACAGCAATTTTATGGAGCGAGCCCAGCGGCAGGGTGTCGTGATCGTTCTTCAGCATCACGATGCAACGTGCCGCAACGTCGCGAGCCAGGCGGCGCCGCTTGAGAATCGCTGCCGGAGTGTCCGCTTTCCGGCCGCGCCGGTACGGATCATCGAACAGCCCGAGTCGTTCCTTGAGCGTCAGTACGCGGCGGACGGCGGTGTCGATCTCGTCCATGGTGACCATCCCGCGCTCGAGCGCAGTGGGCAGCCCGTGGCGGTAGCAGTCGGCCATCATGTCAATGTCCACACCGGCCTTCAGTGCCAGCGTCGCGGCCTCGACCCGGTCTGCCGCGATACCATGATTCATCAGCTCGGCGATGGCGTTGTAATCACTCACGATGACGCCGTCGAAGCCGTGTTTCTCTCGCAGCCAGCCCCGCAACAGCCGCGCGTGCGTCGTCATCGGGACGCCGTCGAGGTCCGTAAAGGAGGGCATGATGGTCGCGACACCGGCGGCGACGGCTGCCTCGAAGGGGGGCAGATACACCTCCTGAACCGAGCGTTCCGAGACATCGACGGAGGCGTACTCCCGTCCCGCAGTGACCGCGCCGTAGGCGCAGAAATGCTTCGCGCAGGCCGCCAGCGAGTCTGCCGCACCCAGCTCCTTGCCCTGAAAGCCGCGCACCTTGGCTTCCGCCAGCCGCCGTCCCAGCCAGGGGTCCTCCCCCGGTCCCTCCACACCTCGCCCCCAGCGCGGATCGCGCGAAACGTCCAGCATCGGAGCGAAAGTCATGGCCAGCCCGTCGGCGGTCGCCTCGATGGCGGCCTCCCGTGCCGTCATCGTCCAAGCTCCCGGATCGAACGTGGCGACTTCGGCCAGGGGCACCGGGAACTGCGTGCGGTGGCCGTGGATGATGTCGAGGCCGATGAGCAGTGGGATGCCCAGTCGGGAGCCTTCCACGGCCAGTTTCTGCATTTCGTGGCAGTGCGCCGCCCCCACCATATTGAGGAGATTTCCCACCGTGCCGTTGCGGATAGACTCGGTCGAGTCGCCCGCCAGGACCGGGCCGGTCACCGCGTAGCTGGAGGCCGTCATGGTGAGCTGGCCGAGCTTTTCCGCCAGCGTCATGGCGGCAATCAACCTGTCGATGCGACTCATGGCAAAATAACGTCGTCCTATCAAGGCCTCAGGAAGTAATGATAGATCGGTCGCAAGCAGAAATCGCCAGCGCCGCCGCTGAGATTGACGAAGCCGCCCACGCAGGACTCGTGCCGCAGCTCAGCATGATGATCCGGGCGCTCCTGGGCAACGCCGTCCGCAACCAGCTCCTGCTCCTCGGGGTGTCGGTTTTTGGGGTCATCGTCGCCACGGCCTACGGGCAGAACCGCCTCAACAACTGGAACAAGCCCTTCTACGACGCCCTGGCGCGCCGCGACCTGCGGGAGTTCGTCATCCAACTGGGCGTGTTCGCCATCATTGCCGGCTGCCTGCTGGTGCTGAACGTGGGGCAGCGCTGGCTGGGTGAGATGTTGAAACTGAAGCTGCGTGCCGGTCTCGCCACCGACCTCATCGGCAACTGGTTGCAGCCGCGGCGCGCGTTCCGCATGGCCAACGCCGGGCCGATCGGCGAGAACCCCGACCAGCGCATGCACGAGGATGCGCGGCACCTGGCCGAGCTGTCCGCCGACCTGGGGATAGGCCTGCTGCAGTCCTCGATACTGCTCCTGACGTTCGTGAGCGTGTTGTGGGGCATCTCGAGCGGTTTCGCGTTGACTGTTGGCGGGCATCACATCGCCATCCCGGGCTACATGGTGTGGGCGGCCCTGTTTTACGCCGGTACCGGCTCGCTGTTGAGTTTCTGGGTGGGTGGCAGTCTCATCGACCGGAACGCGAACCGCTACGCACGTGAGGCGGACTTGCGGTATTCGCTGGTGCGCGTGAACGAGCACATCGACGCCATTGCGCTCGCCGGCGGCGAGGCCGACGAGGAGCGCCGGCTGCAGGTCGATCTGAACAGCGTGTTCGCGGCAACGCGACGCCTGGTCATCGGACTCACGAACCTGACCTGGGTGACCGCCGGCTATGGATGGTTCACGCTGGTCGCGCCGATTCTCGTGGCGGCTCCCCTGTATTTCTCGAAGTCGCTTTCTTTTGGGGGCCTGATGGTCGCCGCCGGTGGCTTCACCCAGGTGCAATCCTCCCTGCGTTGGTTCGTCGACAACTTCAGTGTCATCGCGGACTGGCGGGCGACCTTGCTGCGCGTGGCGAGCTTCCGGCGTGCCCTCATCGCGACGGATGCACTGCACGATGTCGAAAGTCAGATTACGTTCGCCACGGGCGAGCCCGGCCGGATCGCCATCGAGAATCTCGAGATCGCCTCTCCCGCCGGCTGCACGATGTTGGCGGAGCGTCACGTCGAGGTGAAAGCAGGGGAGCGCATTCTCATCGTCGGCGAGCCGGGTACGGGTAAGACTCTGCTGTTCCGTGCGCTCGCGGGCCTGTGGCCGTGGGGGGCTGGCCGGGTGTCACATCCGCCGGGCGAGGATCTCTTTTACATGCCGCGGACGCCCTACTTGCCGCCGGGTACGCTGCGTGAGGCGCTCGCGTACCCTTCTACGGTCGATAAGTTCAAGAGTGCAGATTACAGCGGCGCTCTCGCCCGCCTCGGTCTCGAGCATCTCGAGCCGCTGCTGGATGTGTCGAAGCGCTGGGACCACGAGTTGACCGAGGACGAGCAGCAACGGCTCGAGTTTGCAACCTTGCTGCTGCACGCGCCACACTGGGTGCTGATCGACGAGGTGCTGGACTCTCTCGATCCGGATTCCCTGGAGCGCGTGAGCGAGGTGCTCACGAAGGATCTAAGGCACGCCGGTATCGTTTATATCGGTCGGGCGGAGACGCGCGACAGGCTGTTCTCCCGGGTGGTGCATCTCATCAAGGATCCCGCCTTGCGGCGCCTGCCCCGGAAAGGGGCGCCAACGGCCGCGGCCCAGAGCGCCGCGGCGTGATCGATCTGCACTCGAGAGGAAGTGTCCGTGGCCAAACCTGACTCCGCCAAGCCGGATGTGCGCTCTTTGAGTGGACTGCCGGACGAGCAGCTCCTCGAGATCGTGCAGCGCCAGACGTTCCGATTCTTCTGGGACGGGGCCCACCCGGATTGCGGACTGGCGCGTGACCGGATTCCAGTAGGGCCTCCGGACCGGGAGGACCTCGTGGTCACGGGCGGATCCGGCTTCGGCATCATGGCTCTCATCGTTGCCGTGGAGCGCGGTTGGGTGTCACGCGACGAGGCACTCGCACGGCTCCGATCGATCCTGGACCTGTTGTATCGCGCAACGTGCTACCACGGAGCTTTCTCGCATTTCATCAATGGACGCACCGCGGCCACGATCCCGTTCTGGCGCAAGGACGACGGCGCCGACCTGGTCGAGACCTCCTTCCTCTTCATGGGATTGCTGTGCGCGCGCCAGTATTTCGAGCGTGACACGCCGGCGGAGCGCGAGGTCCGCGGGCGCATCGGCGGACTCTGGGAGGAGATGGAGTGGAGTTGGTTCACCCAGGGCGGCCGCGAGCTGCTCTACTGGCATTGGAGTCCCAACAACGGTTGGGCCATGGATCACGAGATCCACGGCTGGAACGAATGCCTGGTGACTTACGTGTTGGCGGCCGGGTCACCGCGCTATCCCATCGATCCGCTGGTGTATCACCGCGGGTTCGCTTCGGGACGGGAGTTCGTCAACGGACGTTCATACTACGACATTCCGTTGCAGCTCGGCATGCCTTACGGCGGGCCGCTGTTCTTCTGTCATTATTCATTCTGCGGTCTCGATCCGCGCGGATTGCAGGATCGCTACGCCGACTACTGGGCGCAGAATGTCAACCACGTGCGGATCAACTACTCGCACTGCGTGACCAACCCCGGTAAGTTCAAGGGTTATGGCACCGACTGTTGGGGGCTCACGGCCAGCGATGACCCCGACGGCTACTCGGCTCATGCTCCGGACAATGACAACGGCACGATTTCGCCGACGGCGGCGTTGTCGAGTCTGCCGTACGCGCCGCAGGAGGTGACTCGTGCACTGCGTCATTTTCTGGCGGAGCACGGCGAGCAGGTCTGGGGCCACTACGGTTTCGTGGATGCCTTCTGCGAGCAGCGCAACTGGTTTGCCAACACTTTCCTGGCTATTGACCAGGGGCCGATCATTGTCATGATCGAGAACCAGCGCAGCGGCTTGTTGTGGAGGCTGTTCATGAGCGTACCCGAGGTGCAGGCCGGGTTGCGCCGGCTCGGGTTCTCGAGTCCCTGGCTCGCCCCGGCGGGGCGCCCCTGATGGAGGCGCTGGCCCAGCGGTCCTCGGCGCGACACCTGGCCTGGAGCTACGCTGCCTTCATTTCCGCCGTCGTCGCCCGTAGCGATGGCAGCCGATAAGAAAGCTCCACGCAGCGCCGCCGAGCGCGAGGAGGCCGACCAGACGGGCCTGTTCCGGCAGGTGGGCCTGATCTTTCGGGCGATCGCCGGCTCGGGTGTCGGCAAGGCGTTGGTCTGGCTGATTATCTTCCTCGTCCTCGTCATCATTGCCACAGCGTACATGCAGATTCGCCTGAACGCGTGGAACAAGCCCTTCTACGACTCCCTGTCACGCCGCGACGTGCACGACTTCGTCAATCAGCTCGGCGTGTTCGCCGTCATCGGGACGATTCTCACAGTGCTGAATGTGGCGCAGACCTTTCTCGGCGAGATGTTGAAGGTGAGGCTGCGCGATGGGCTGGTGCACGATCTCGTGCGCGATTGGATGTTGCCTCGGCGCGCCTTCTGGCTCGCCAATGCCGGCTCGATGGGTGTCAATCCCGACCAACGCATGCACGAGGATGCGCGCAAGCTGTGTGAGCTCTCGTCCGACCTGGGGATGGGCTTGCTGCAGGCGTCGATTCTGTTCATTTCCTTCGCCGGCATTCTCTGGGGCCTGTCGCAGGATTTCGTGTTCCGCATCGCCGACAAGGACTACGCGGTGCCGGGGTTCATGGTGTGGGCCGCCGTGCTCTATGCGGGCTTGGGGTCGCTCGTGAGTTACTGGGTGGGTGGCAGTCTCATCAACCGCAACTCGGAGCGCTATGCCCGCGAGGCGGACTTGCGGTTCTCCCTGGTCCGGGTCAACGAGCACCTCGACGGCATCTCCCTCGCCAGCGGCGAGGTGGACGAGCGCCGGCGGATCGAGCTGCATCTGGGTAATGTTCTGGCGGCCACGCGACGCCTCGTGCGCGGGCTCACCAACTTGAGATGGGTGACGGCTGGCTTCGGTTGGGTCACGATCGTCGCGCCCATTCTGGTCGCAGCGCCGATCTACTTCGCGGGCAAGATCTCTTTCGGCGGTCTCATGATGGCTGCCGCGGCTTTTACCCAAGCACAGTCCTCCTTACGCTGGTTTGTAGACAACTTCAGCCAGATCGCCGACTGGCGGGCCACGTTGTTGCGCGTCGCGAGCTTCCGCTTCGCCCTGACTCATACCGAGGAGCTGCGCGAGTTCGATAGTCGGATCGAATACTCCGAAGGCGAGCCCGGCACGATTACAATCACCGACCTCAAGATCGTGTCAGCGGCCGGGTGGGATCTGCTCCGCGAAAAGAGTGTCGTCGTGCGTGCGGGCGAGCGGGTCCTGGTAGTCGGTGCGCCTGGAACGGGGAAGACCTTGTTGTTCCGGGCGTTGGCCGGCTTGTGGCCGTGGGGCTCGGGTAGTATCAGCCAGCCCAAAGGGGAGAGCACCCACTACCTGCCGCGCGGAACGCCCTACCTGCCACGGGGCACCTTGCGGGAGGTTCTCGCCTATCCGTTGAAAGTGGATGCCTTCGAGGCGGATGCTTTCGCGCACGCATTGCGGCGGCTCGGCCTGGATCGCCTCGAGTCGCAGCTCGATGTGACGCAACGCTGGGACCGCGACTTGAGCCAGGACGAGCAGGTCTCGCTCGCGTTCGCCCGAATCCTGTTGCAGAAACCGTCGTGGCTGCTCGTCGATGATACTTTCGGCTCGCTCGAAGATGAGACGTTGGAGCGCGTCACGGATATCTTCTCCCAGGAGCTCGCCAGCACCGGCCTCATCAACATCGGCCGGTCGGCGCAATCGCGCGATCCGTTCTTCTCGCGGGTGCTGCACCTGGTGAAGGCGCCTCCCAATCTCACGCTGGCGCACGATGCCACCAGCTCGAAACAGCCGGCAGGGCAGCCATGAGGTTACGGTCGTGCGGGCTGGCGCTGCTGCTGTTGGTGCTGCTGCCCTCGTGGGCGCTGGGGCAGAACTTCGATTTCAAGCCGCCGGCGAATGTGAGCGATCCGGCCACGCCGGGGGTCATGCGCGACCTGGCGGAGCGCATTCTGCCGGTCTACCAGGAAAACGACCCCGAGCGCTACCTGTCGAATCTGTCGGCGTTACAGTTGGTTGCGGGCAACTACACGGCAGCGAATGTCTCGCGCCAACAGTTGCGGGACCGGCGCCGTGCCGCCGATGCCGGCCGTCCGGCGCAGCGCAGTCTGATACTCGATCTATATACGCGGGCTCGCGCGATCGAGGCCACCAATCGGGTGCCGTTCGCGCAGGCATTTACTACCGCTTACAAGGATACGATTCCCAAGCTCAATGATCTGGATGCTTACACCGTTTCGGGGTGGCTGGTCTCGCCCTTGGCGGCGTATCGGGACCCGGTGCAGCGACTGTTCGATCAGCGGCGGTCCAAGGGGAACATTGAGTTGCCTGAAGCCCTGCAGCTCGTCCAGGAATATGCGGTCTACGAGGCTTATCGGAACTTCGGACCCATCGTGGGGGCGCTCGATGCGGAGGACGAGCAGCGGCGCTACGAGTCGGTCGAGGACATTCTGATCAGCGTGCACAAAGATGTGAACATCGCGGCGCGGTTGGTGCGGCCCAAGACTTCCGGCAAACCTTTGCCGACGTTGCTGGAGTACACGACGTATCTGACGCCGGGGTATATCAGGGAAGTCGCGGCCCACGGGTACGTTGGAGTGATCGCTTATGCGCGGGGGACGGGCAGGAGCACTGGCACGGCTGTTCCTTACCAGCACGACGGGGAGGACGTACGCGCGGTGGTGAATTGGATCGCGATGCAGCCGTGGAGCGATGGCCGTGTCGGGATGTACGGTAGTACCTACAGCGGGTTTACTCCGTGGGCCGCGGCAAAGAAGTTGCCGCCGGCCTTAAAGGCCATTGCCGCGACGTCGCCTTCCGCACCGGGGATCGATGTGCCGGATGATGGGGGTGTATTCCGCAACTTTGCGTATCGGTGGTCGCTGTATGTCATGAACGCGATCGACGACAAGGGGTACGACGACGAGGCAGCCTGGAGGGCGGTGGATCAGAAGTGGTATGCGAGCGGGCAGGCTTATCGGGAGTTTCCCAGCTTCTTCGGCAAGCCCAACTACCTGTTTCTGCGCTGGCTCAATCATCCCAGCTATGACAAGTTCTGGCAGGCCTTCATTCCTTATGGGAAGGAGTTGGCGAAGGTCAACATCCCCGTGCTGACGATCACGGGCTACTACGCGGCCGGGGAGTCCGGTGCGCTGTATTACTTCAACGAGCATCGCAAGCATGATCCGCATGCGGACCATACGTTACTGATCGGGCCTTACGATGACGGGGTGACGGTGGGTGGGGTGCAGTCCGTTCTGCGGGCTTACCCTGTTGATGCGGTCGCGCAGGTGGATTTGCGGGAGCTGCGGTATCAGTGGTTCGACCACGTGCTGAAGGGGGCGCCGGTGCCGGGGTCGCTCCAGGGGCGGGTCAATTACGAGGTCATGGGGGGGAATGAGTGGCGGCACGTGGAGTCGCTGGATGCGATGGCCAATGGCTCTTTGAAGTTTTATCTCGATGCGACGGCGGTGAACGCCAGTCATCGGTTGGCGCAGCACATCACGCCTGCCAAAGCCAAGGCTGCTGCGGCGGCGGGTAAAGGGAAGTCCTCCAAAGGTAAGGCTGCTGCGCCTCCCCCTCCGACGTTCGTTTCGGAGGAGGTGAATCTGACCGATCGCAACGATGCGACCAGTTGGGCGCCGCAGGTGGATATTGTCAGTCACAATGTGGATGTGCGGAATGCGACGGCTTACGTCAGTGATCCGTTGCCCAAGCCGTTGGAGCTGGCGGGTGCGTGGTCGGGTCACCTCGATCTCACGGTCAACAAGGTTGACGTTGACCTGCGGATCGCGGCCTACGAGCTTCTACCTAACGGAGACTACGTCGCTCTTTTCGAGCCGTACACCCTCCGCGCCAGCTACGCCAAGGACCGACTCCACCGTCGCCTGCTCAAGGCAGGCGAGCGCCAGGTTGTGGCTTTCAAGATCGAACGCCTCACGAGTCGCAGGCTGCAGCCCGGGAGTCGTATTGTGTTGATCCTCGGGGTCAACAAGCGTCCCGACGAGGAGATCAACTACGGGACTGGAGAGGATGTCAGTACCGAGTCGGTTGAGAGTGAAGGCGCCAAGACGCCTGTAAAGATTCGTTGGTGGAATGATAGTTATATTGAGATGCCGGTGCAGCGCTGAGCGTCGTCCGCCTTCGCGGAAGGTCACCGGTAATTGCTTTTTCCGACAAAAGAACGATTTCGATCAGCGCTGCGAATGTGGTTCCTCGGGTAGACGTGCTGAGCTAGTGGTTTCGACGCCGGCCCTTCGGTCGTGCGATCCGCTCGGCCTCAATTTGCGTCGAAGACGGATTGCAGGTTCGGAGCATCGAACGCCCGCTCGACCCAGGCTTCGATACGTTCGACGTCTGCGGAAGTGATCTGGTGACGGATAAGATCGGGTAGGGCGCCGAATCGTTTCTCGAGCAGGCGCGCCAAGATTTTCGCTTCGCCGCGGGCCTCTCCTTTTGCCTCTCCCTCAGCTAGTCCTTTTTCATAGAAGTCGTCGGTAAACCAGCCCATGATTTTTTCCTTTCGATCGGGCACGAGTTGCTCTAGCGTCTCGTGCATTGCTTTGTAGTTTCTTGCTATCGGTGCTTTGTTTAGATAAGTCAGGATTACGAACAAATCCTTATCGTTAAGCTCAGGGGCCTCCGCCAGGACTAGCGCTATGCAATTGAGCAGGTCTGGCCGTCGGCTGTATTTTAGTGCCTTCAGGAAGGCCCGCAACCGTACTTCTATAGACAACGTTCGGTCGTCGATGGGGGCGAGATCGACCAACGCGTGTCGGAAAGACGGGATATAGGGGCGCAACGGTTCGGGTACCGCGCCAAACAGTTCGGCGAACTCGCAGGAGAAAGTCCAGCCTTCCGGCCCGTGATGCGCCAGCAATGGAAGTACGGGAGGGAGAGGTAGTTGCTTTTCGTTTCGTTCGTACCATTGGATCAATATCCGGATCACGTATCGCAGGAGTTGTAGACGCGCGCCGGCGTCTGGGGAGCTTTTGTGCTCCATCAGGACGTAGGCATAGGCGTCGTGGGTGCTTTTTAGTTGAATTCGGTAAAGCAGGTCCGAGTGGTGCTGGCGGAGTTCCTCGTCAACGAAGGATCCTGGAACGGGTTCGGGTGGCTCGGGGCCGAGGAGGTCTGCTACCTCTGCTGGCAGGTGTTCGCGCAAAAACAGAGCGGCGAGCGTGGGATCGCTCAAAACCTGCTTGAAGAAGGCGTCGTGGATGTTGGTGGGCTGGGTTGACATGTGCACGACTATTCAAACACGAAAGGTATTTGAAGGTAACCACTTGAATGTGGTTGAAGTGCTCAATAATTCGCAGTGAGTTGCGCTCTGGCTGCGTGCGCTTTTCCACGGCTCAGGCGCGTGAAGTTGATGCGTGAGGAGTTAACGTCGCGCTGTCACGCGGTGCGGCGCGAGGCGGTTTCGCGCGAATTCGCCGGCTCGTGCGAAGAGGTACCGCGTCTGGTTTGGTATAATCGGTCGCTGTGGGCGAGTCAGTTAGAGGGAGTGTCTAAGTGTTCAGGTCCATTCAGGATTGGTATGCGGCTCAGTGCGATGGCGATTGGGAGCATGAGTTTGGGGTAAAAATTGCCACACTGGATAACCCGGGGTGGTCGGTCTCAATCGATCTCGCTGGCACGGCGCTCGAGAATGCGGAGTTCACGGAGATTTCAAACCTCGCTCCACAGGTCGACTGGATCAATAGCAAGGTGCAGGGAAGGAAGTTTGAAGGGCGTTGCGGGCCCGGGATGCTCGAAGCCGTTATATCTAGCTTTCTCGCCTGGGCCAATGACGTTAGCGGCCCAGGCCTGCGCCGTTGACCAGAGAGGTGTCGTCGCTGAGGGCCACTTTCAAGGGGGTGAGCCAAGGCTCGAAGTGGCGCCACTGGTCGAGGCCTTCCTTGAAGATGGGGCGGCGGACTTGCTCGGAGCTGGCGGTGCGGACGCTGCGTTGGGTTTTCCAGAACTCGAGGCAGGCGGGCTCGAATTCGAGGCCGCAGAAATCGAGCAGGCGGCGGACGTTGGACTCGAGGTTGTCCACTACGTCTTCGTGTTGGACGCGTAGGACCTTGCCCGGGAGCACCTCGTCCCAGTGTTTCATCAGGTCGACGTAGGTGCGGTAGTAACGGGCGATGTCTTCCAGTGAATAGGTGAACTCCTGGCCGCTGGCGAAGAGTTGTTTGAAGTTGCTGAAGCAGCACGCCATCGGCTCGCGGCGAGCGTCGATGATGCGGGCGCGGGGGAGGATGAGGTGGATCAGGCCGATGTGGCGGAAGTTGTTCGGCATCTTGTCGATGAAGAAAGGGCGGCCCGCGACGCGGTAGATGCGGGTGCGGACGAGGTAGTCCGCGCCGAACGCGGCAAAATCACGCGGGGTTAGGGAAGTCAGAACCCGAGGGTAGGGCGGCTCACTCTCGGCGGCGCCTGCGGTGCCAGTGGCGTCTGCAGCTGCGGTGGCGACCGCAGCGCGGCTGTTGAGTTGATGGACCAGCCGAGGGATCTCCGCGAGCTCCATCGTGCCTTCGACCTGCGAGTGGGAGGCAAGGATCTGTTCGATCAGGGTGGAGCCGGAGCGGGGGAGGCCCACGATGAAGATGGGGTCGGGGGCGGGGCAGCCCGTGCCCGCGCTGGTGTGCGCGCCCATGGCCGCGCCGGCGCTCGGGTCCACGCCCACGCCCGCGCCGGCGCCCACGCCCGTGCCGGCGCCCACGCCCGTGCCGGCGCCCACGCCCGTGCCGGCGCCCACGCCCGTGCCGGCGCCCACGCCCGCGCGGGCCGAGAAAAACTCGCGGGTGCACACCTCCTTTTGAAGGCGCGTGTTGAGTTCGATGGACTCGGATCGATAGTTCGTCGACGCCCTCTTCAACAAGTTGCCACGCTCGTAGTACCCGAACGACGCGGCGTAGTCGCCACGGTCCTCGAGCGCTTTGCCAAGGGCAAAACACAGGTGGTAACGGTCGACAGACCCCGTGCGCGTGTTGCTTTCCTCCGCGCGCATCCGGGCGACCTCGTCGTCGCTGAAGCGATAGGTTTTGAGGTTGGCGAGGCTCCAGTAAGCGTCGCCGTAGTTGGGACGGGCGGCGCAGGAGGCCCGGTAGGCCTCGATGGCTTCGTCAGCACGCCCAAGCGTCTTCAGCGAGTGGGCGATCGAGAGATGCACCTCGGACGCATTGGCGGCTGTGGGAAGTAGTTCCCGGTAGAGGGTCAGGGCGCGCTCGTGGTCCCCAACTGCGACGACGGCATTGGCGTATGTGGTGCGGAAGAGCTGGTTGCCAGGCTGCTTGGCTAACAGCTTGTCCAGCTCTCCCAAGGCTTGCAAAGGTTTGTGGCGTTTGACCAGCGTGGTGGCATAGTCGTGCCGGGCCGCATCGTAGTCGGGAGCCTTCAGCAGCACCGCTTCCAGCAGCACTTCCGCGTCTTCGAGGACGTCGAGCTCCATGCCGATGCGAGCGAGGAGCCTCATGGCCTCCACGTCGTCGCCATGTTGTAGCAAGTAGGGACGGATCACCTGTTCTGCCAGGGCGAAGTCCCCATCGCAGAACATGGCCGTTGCCGTTACGACCTCGGGCGCAAGGCGGTCGAGGGTGGCGATGTGGGCGGCGGCTAGTTCAGCATCGCGCGCATTCCCCGTCATCCGATACAACGACTGCAGAGTACGCCAACTGGCCGGCAATGCAGGGTTGAGGTTTACCGCGCGCAAGAACGCGTCGATGGCCCGCGGCGCTTCGCGCATGGCGACATAACAGTTGCCGCGCTCCTGGAACAGGCGGCTAAAGCGCGGATAAACAGCCTGAAGCGTATCCAAGGCACTCAAGGCTTCCGCGACGCGCCCCAGGTATCGCAGGCACACGGCGATCATGTACAACACGTCGCGGTTCTGCGGAACCGTCAGCGCAAGGGCGTTCGAAGCGTCCAGGGCAGCAGAGAAGTCGCGCGCCTCCATGAGGGCACGAATGCGGTGGACTTCGGCTTCTACGGGAGAGGTCGTAACTACCTCCCGCCCCCGGGCACCAGCTCCTCGCCGAGGGCTTTCTTGAGCGGCTCGAGCCACGGCTCGAAGTGGCGCCACTGCTCGACGCCCTCCTTGAAAATGGGACGCCGCACCTGCTCGGAGCTCGCCGTCCGCACACTGCGTTGGGTCTTCCAGAATTCCAGGCACTGCGGCTCGAACTCCAGGCCGCAGTGCTCGAGGATGCGCCGCACGTTGCTTTCGAGGTCATCGACGAGTGCCTCGTGCTGGATGCGCAGGACCTTGCCGGGCAGCACCGCGTCCCAGTGCCGCATCAGGCGCACGTAGGCCTTGTAGTAGCGGCCGATGTCATCGAGGCTGTAGGTGAACTCCTGCCCGCTGGCGAAGAGTTGCTTGAAGTTGCTGAAGCAACAAGCCATGGGCTCGCGCCGCGCATCGATGATCGTGGCGTTCGGCAGAATGAGGTGCAGCAGCCCGATGTGCCGGAAGTTGTTCGGCATTTTGTCAATGAAACGCGGCTTGCCGGCTGTGCGCACGACGCGGGTGTCCTCGAGGTACTTCTCCCCGAACTCCCGGAACTTCTCGAACGCCAAGGACGTCAGCACCCCGGGGTACTTCGACTGCCCGACGTTGTCCTCGCGGCCGGAGAGGTGCAGCGCCAGGCGCGGGATCTCAGCCAGCTCCATGGTGCCCTCGACGCGGGAGTGCGAGGCCAGGATCTGCTCGAGGAGCGTCGAGCCAGCCCGAGGCAGTCCGACGATGAAAATCGGGTCGCCCTGCGGGCAACCGCTGCCGCGGCGGGCGGCGAAGAGCTCCGCCGTGCACACTTCTTCCTGCCGCCGCGCCGACTGCTCGAATTCCTCGATCTTGTAGCGGCTCTCCTTGCGCTTGAGGCTGTTGCCGCGCTGATAGAACGTGAACGACTCCTCGTAGTCGCCGGCGTCCTCCAGGGCCTTGCCCAGGGCGAAATTCAAATGGTATCGGTCGATCAGCGCCGTCGGCTGTGCCTCCGCCCCGGCGCGCATGCGCGCGATCTCGTCCTCGGTGAAGCGGTAGGTTTTCAGATTCGCCAGGCTCCAGTAGGCGTCGCCGAAATCCGGGCGCGCCGCCGCCGCGGCGCGGTAGGCCTCGATGGCTTGCCCCTGTTGCCCCATGGTCTTCAGCGCGTGCCCGATCGACAGATGCAACTCGGCCGCATCGGGAGGCGCGCCCACGAGGAGATCCCGATAAACCTGTAACGCTTCTTCGTGGCGCCCGAGCCCCGCCCAGGCGTTTGCCTGGGTCGTCCGGTAGCCCCGATGCTTGGGGTCCAGTGCGAGCAGCTTCCCGGCTTCGGTCAGTGCCTCGGGAAACTTGTGCCGCTGCGCCAGGACGTTGGCGTACTCGAAGCGCGCCGCATGATAGTCAGGCTGCGCCACGAGGACGCTCTCGAGCAGGTACTCGGCGTCGTCGAGCACCTCGAGTTGCACGCCAATGCGTGCCAACAGTCGCATGCCTTCGATATCGGTGGGGTGATCGAGCAGATGGCGGCGAATGACATCCTCGGCCCCGTAGACATCGCCTTCCGAGAGAATGTTCGTCGCACTGACTACCGCCGGCGGCAGTGTCGCCAGCTTCGTGGCGTTGGCGCCGGCAAGGCGGGAGTTCGCCTCATCACCGATCGAGGTGTACAACGCGGCCAGCGCTTTCCAACTCGCCGACAAGGTCTGGTTGAGAGCGACGGCCTGCTGATAGGCCGCGATCGCGGCGCGCGTCTCTCCGACGGCCCGCAGGCAATGCCCGCGCTCCTGGAAAAGGCGGCCGTAGGCTGGATGAAGCGTCTCGAAGCGCTCGAGGGTCCGCAGCGCGTCCGCGATTTTGCCGAGGTAGCGCTGGCTGACCGCCAGCAAGTACAGAACGTCCCGGTTTTCCGGGACCTCTATGAGGAGTGCGTTGGCGCCGTCCACGCACTGCACGAACTGGCGTTTTTCCACCAGTCCGCGCAGGCGTAGAACTTCAAGCTCGACCCGTGATGCCAAATCCGACCTTACTTATTCCCCAGGAATTTGTAGCTGAACCGCAGTCCTACCGTCCGGGGACGGTTGACCGTCACCTCTTTGTACCACTGGCGGTAGTCCGACCACAGCTCCGCCCGCGTATCGGTGATGTTGGTCCCATACGCTTCGACCAGCCAGGCGTCCTTGGTCACGCCGACGGCGAGGTCGTAAGTGGTCCACCCCGGATTGTCGTAGTTGATCGAATTGCCCTGCAGGTCCTTCGTCAGGGTGTCCGTGGACGAGAATGAATGCGCCTGGTGGACCGCGGCGATTTGCGCGTACGGACTGTAGTCGCCGATCGTCGTGTCGTACCGCAGGCGGATATTCATCTGGAACGGTGGCGAACCGGCGAGCGGCTCGCCCAGGGACCCGGTCGGGTTACCCAGTCCGATGGAGGCCCAATTGATCGGCTGGCCCCTGAGCGGTCCCTCGGTGTAGGAGAAGTTGGCCGCCTTGACTAGCTCGCTCTGGTTCCAGGACGCGCCACCGGCCAAGGTGATCTCACGGGTGAGGCGCGCCGTCAGGGTGGTCTCGAGCCCCTTCACCCGGTAATCGCTACCGTTGGTGGTGAACGTGAGGTTGCCCGTCACGCCCGGGTCGAACAACGCAATCTGCACGCCTTTCCAATCCTCGCGATAGATCGCGCCATTGAATTGGATGCGATGGTCCCACCACTCGGTCTTCCAACCGATCTCGTTGTTCGTGAGGTAGTCCGGGGCGAAGGCCACGGGTGGCGACCACTTGCCCGTCAGCGGCGAGGAGGTCTCCACCGAGTTAGGCCGGTTGAAGCCGCCCGCGCGGAAGCCCTGCGACCACGTGTAGTACACCATGTGGTCGGGCGTGATGTGCCAGGTGAGGTTGGCGCGACTCCGGAAGCCCTTGTAGACCTTGTCGAGCCCCAACGCGTTGAGGTTGGTGAAGTTGGAATGGTTGACGCAAGGCTGCGTCGGCGTGGCCGTGCCCGAGAAGTCCTTACAGCCGAAGCTGCCTACGACCGCGCCTTCCTCGTCGGTTTCGATCCGGTAGTAGCGGGTACCGGCAGTCAGCGTCAATACCTTCGGGATGATGTCGAGATCGGCCGAGCCGAAGATGGCCTTCTGCGTGTAGCCGCGCTTGATGTCGTCGAAGAAGCCGTCGGTGTCACCCCTGACGTTCGGGTTGTTGACCGAGGGTGTCAACGGCACCAGCACCGCGCCCGGAGTGCTGTAACGTACCGGGTGCCCGTCCGGCAGCAGCGCCGAGCCGTTCAGCGTGTAGTAGCCGGTCGGCGGGGCGATGTTGCCGAAATACTGCGTGGCGGTCTTGTACAGCCAGTCGATCTGCTCATTGATGCGGTATTTCTCGTAGAACAGACCGCCGATGCCGCGGATCCGCCAGTCATCCGGAGTGCTCAAGCGGATCTCGTGGCTCATGTGCGTATTGTGCTCGACGTCGTGCCAGGTCGAGCTCGGCGAGAAACACTGTGACTTGCCGGTCGTCGAGTAGGCCGCGCTGACGCATTGGTAGTAGTTGGAATACTTGCCGCGCACGTAGTTCGTGTAATCCCCAATCTGGTTGATGTTGCGGACCAGGTAGCCGCCCGTGTACACGGCTTTCAGCGGGCCGATGCGCCCGTTGATCGTCCAGGCCGTGCTTTCGAAACGGTCCTTGTCGAAGGCGGGGTTGTACAACTGCACGGTCAGGTCGGGTTGGCGGATGCCGTCCGAGCTGATTTGCTGCTCGGCGAACACGCCGTCGGCTTCCATGTCCTGGTAGGACTGGCTGAGCAGCACGTTCCAGTCTTCATTGATCTTGTACAGCAGCTCCGCGCGAATGCCCTTGTAGCTGACCGGGTTGATCGCGTTGGCGACCTGGCCGGCGTTACTGAGGGTCTGGCAGTTTGCGGGGCAGGCGTTGTACTGGTAGTGGACACCGGCGTCGGTGGGTTTGCGAGCGAACGTGCCCGGAATGTTGTTGATGTAACCGCCGCGGTTCTCATCGTAGATCACCGCGCGAGCCGCCAGGGTATCATTGATCAACGGCAGGTTGATCGTCGCGTCGATGTTGGTGCTGTGATCGCCGTGGGCCGTGGTGGCATAACCCGCGTTGAAGTTTGCCTCGGTCACATCAAGCTTCGGCTTGTTGGTGATGTAACGCACCACGCCGGCTTGTGCGCCGGCACCGAACAGGGTGCCCTGTGGACCTTCGAGCACCTCGATGCGCTCCATGTCCGCCGCGTAGATGTCGAGGTTTCTGGCAGGCAGCTGGCCTGACTGGTCATCCAGGTAGATGGCGACGTTGGGAAAGCCACCCACGACACCCGCGCCCTGGATGGCGCCTACAGCGGCGGCCAGGCCGCGCATGTAGATGTTCTGCTGTCCCGGGCCACCGCCCTGGGAGGTGACGTTCGGTAGGTACTTTATGTAATCGTCGAACGTGGTGACGTTGAGTTGCTTCAGCGTCTCGCCAGTGAGCGCCTGCACCGTGATGGGCACGTCCTGGATGTTTTCTGTACGGCGCTGAGCCGTTACCGTTACCTCGCTGAGACCGAGGTTATCTTCCGGCGCCACCTCGGCGTCTGCAGGCGCAGCCGCGTATGAGACTGCGGAGTGGGCGGCCATAATGGCGGCAACCGCGCAATAGACCCTATGGTTTGCTCTCAAGCTGGTCTCCCCGATTTCTAATAGTCATTTCGGTAGAACCGCTGGCGCCCCTCTAGAAGCCCGTCTGAAGACCCAAGCTTCTGCTCCAGCTCGCTCAGGTGGCGTTTGGGCAACAATCGCTACCCGCAGCCCCCCACCTTAAACTTTCACACCCGTATCATCGCATCAAGCGGAAAAAAAACATGGCGGTATCCAAAAATGGAATGGTCCGCTTCCTGCGGTGCACGCCATCGCAGCCATGACGCGAGGGTTCAATCGCAACACACTGACGGCGTCGCGAAATGAATCCCCGCGACATCACTGCTGTACCGGCGCGCCGCTCACGGAAGTTGTGTGCCGAAGTCGACCCAGACCGGGTCGCAGTAGGCCTTATGACCCTGGTCGTCCTCGACAAGCAGCTGGTACCAACGGGTGCCGTGGGTCGGGACCCGGAAATTGATGCGCGTGCGCTGCGTGCCGTGGGGAAATGCCCAGGTCTGCGCCACCTTGCCCCCACCAACCAGCTCGGCCCGTTTCAGGCCGACAACCGAGCCGAGCTCGAAGGCCAGCCCGGAGGCCGTCCCGTGCCCCGGCCTGACTGTGTCACCGAACAGAACCGACGGGAAAACCAGCGGCCCGCGACTCACGTAGGCGTGCCCGTCGAGCAGGGCCCGTGCAAAGGATTGGGGTGTCAGCTTGCCATCCACGTGAGCGAAGGTGCGTATACGTCCCGACTCGTCGGTCCAGACGTCGTGGGTATCGGTACCCGCCGCGAGGTAATAGTGTTTGCCCGCATTCCAGAAATCCCAGAGGCGGTGCAGCACCTTGTCGTCGTCTTCCGGCACCGTGGCGTTGATTTCGACCAGGTTGAAGCCCGGATCGAAGCCCCCGGGGGCGAGGTGGGCGTCGACACTGGCGAAATAGCCGTAAGGGATGAACGGGTGGTTGGCCTGGATGACCAGGGCTCCCTGGCGGCGCGCCTCTTTGAAGACCTCCGTGACGGTTGCGGTGCTCGTGTCGATGGCGAGCCGCTGCGAAGGCGTAAGGGGGTAGGCGTTGAAATGCCCCCAGGAAGGGGAGAGCTCCAGCGACGGGATGAAGGGAATGCCGCGCTGCCGCGCGATCGATTCCAGCGCGTCATGATTGACGGTCGAGTCGTGGTCGCTGACAAAGAGGAGATCGAGGCCCGCGGCGAGTTGCGAACGCGCCAGGTCCGCCGGCGGCGTGACGGCCTCGGCCTGGTCGGCGTGGTGATGGAGGTCTGCGGCAAACCACCCCTTCGAGCGGGTGTCGAACTGTTGAGTCAACACGACGCTGACGGGTTGGGTTGTGCCTGGTCGGAGCGTCACACTCACTTCCCGCGGAGCCGCAACGAACCCGCCACCCGAGGCCACGCCAAAGACATAAGCCCCCGGGGCCAAAAGGAGATCGGCGTGGCCTTTGGCATCGAGCTCGGTGAAAAACGTCTGGCGTCCCAGGAATTGAACGAGCTGCCGCTGACCCCGCTCGATGGTGATTCGCGCGTCCAACGGCGCACCGTGGGAGTCTGCGACACGCATTTGCAGATGACCGCCACTGTCCAGGTCGTGGAAGTCACGGGCCAGACTCTCGTGGGACTCGATCCGCAGTGGTAAGGGCGTACTTTGCGACTTGTTCTTGCCCGTGGCGTAGAGGGTGTAGTCGCCCTCGGGCAGCGGCAAGTCGTAGTGTCCATCGTGACCGCCGAACGCCCAGGCAAACGGCTTGTGGTCCCGCTCCGCGATCACGACCGGCTCATCGACCGCATGGCCCGCGCGATCGGTCACTACACCGAGTACCTCTCCCGCAACGAGCTTCTTACGCTCGATTTCGGCGCGCACCACCGGAGAAAGGTCGCCGCGTGGCCCGACCTGCAGCCACCCGTCAAACGTGCGAGTGGCACCAGGCGCCAGTGTGTGTCGAAGATATAGGTCGCGTGACCCGTCGCCCACGTGGTCGAAGTAGGGTGCGTGAAGCGTTATCGCCCAGTCGGCGTCGTACGCCGTTACACGGTCGGACAAGGCGGCGTTTGCCGTCCCTTCAGTGACCCCGGCCATGCCCGGCACGGGAAACAGGAAACCGCCCTGGGGCCAGAGGGTCAGGCCGGAGAGCAGGTCCGGCAGGGCGGTGTCGCCCTCGTTGTGCATTGCGGACTGGATCTCGACGCGGTCGGAGCCGGCCGCGAGGGTGTAGGTGGTCGTAATCCTCACCTTCCCCCAGTCGCGGACGGCCTGGATGACGGCCCGATCGGGGCCCCGCTCGAGAATCGACACCCGGTGATAGGTGTTGGGCCACGCCGACCAGTTGTTGGGAATGAAGTCGGCGAACACGGTGTGGTCACGGCCTACCTGGCCGTCGCGGACGGGCGCGATATCGACGATGGCGCCGCGGGGTACGCCGTAGGGGGCGGGCGACTCGACGGCCAGGGCGAAGGCTAGCTTCTCGTTTCTGACGGTGATGTCACCGGCAGCCTTTGCGTCGCCGTTGATGATCGGAGTTGGACCGGTGATGACCTGTACGGCGAGGGCGAGGGTGACGCCGGCGATCACGGAAACCGCGCCATGGCTTCGAGGTCGTTCAGCTCCTGGTCGTTACGGATGTACAGGCGACTCGCGTCGCGTATGGGTTGGAAGTCCCACGGTTGATAGCGGCCCTGGCGCAAGGCTCCATACACGAGATGGCGCTGCCGCTGACTGGCCAACACCGCTTCGTGGATCGAGGGTATCGACCAACGGCGCGCCACTTCCTTGTGGAACTCGGCGAGGAGTCCCTTACTGTCGGGCTCCGCTGCGAGATTGCGCAACTCGTCGGGGTCGGCACCGAGGTCGTAGAGTTGGTCCGGATCGACCGGCGAGTGTATGAACTTGTGTCGGCCACGACGGATCATCACGATAGGCGCGATAGCGCTTTCGGCGAGATATTCACCGATGACCTCTCCGGGGGCCGGCCCGGCGCCGCTCAGGGCCGGCAACAGGCTGCGGCCATCCAAAGCCGCACCATAGTCCGGTGCCTTGCCTGCGTGGGTGAGCTCCGCAATGGTGGGCAGCAGATCCAACAGCGAGGCATGCTCTGAAACGCGACGAGGCGCGAAACGACCCGGCGCATGCACGATGAGCGGGATACGACAGGCGGGCTCGAAGAAACTCATCTTGTACCAGAGGCCGCGCTCGCCGAGCATGTCACCGTGATCGGCCAACAGCATGACGATCGTGTTGTCCGCGAAGCGCGCCTCTTGTAGCGTGTTGAGCAGAACGCCTATCTGATCGTCTACGTAGGAGACCGCGCCATAGTAGGCCCGACGCGCGGCGCGCACCTGCGCCTGCGTCGCAGTGGCGAGTCCCAGGCCGATGACGTGGCGCACGCGTTTTGAATGCGGATCCTCGCGACCGGTGGCTCCGAGGTCGCCAACACGCGGCATGTCGATCTCATCATCCTTGTAACGATTCCAGTAGGCCTCGGGTATTACGTACGGGTCGTGTGGATGGGTGAGCGAGGCGACCACGCAGAAGGGTCGCTTATCCCGACCGCGTGCGAGATCGAATAACTTCTGACGCGTGGCCGAGACGACCTCGTCGTCGAAGTCGACCTGGTTCGTGCGGGTGCACGAGCCGGCCTTTGTGACCGAATCCATTGTGTGATACCAACCCGGGCGCGCCTCGAAGCGCGTCCAATCGGGGGTCCACCCGAAATCGGCCGGGTAGATGTCAGTCGTGAGCCGCTCTTCGTAACCGTGCAACTGGTCCGGGCCGCAGAAATGCATCTTGCCGGCGAGCGCTGTTTGATAGCCGGCGCTGCGTGCGTAGTGGGCGAAGGTCGGCACGGAAGCCGCGAACTCCGCCGCGTTGTCGTAGGCGCCGATTCTCGAGGGCAACTGTCCCGCGGAGAACGAAAATCGCGATGGCGCGCACAGCGGGCTATTGCAATAGAAAGAGTCGAAGACCACGCCTTCGGCGGCCAGTCTGTCGATGTGCGGCGTGCGGGCGACGCGGCCACCATAGGCGCGCAGCGCGCCGGCCGTGAGCTGGTCGGCCATCAGGATGAGCAGGTTGGGGCGTTGGGTCATTCGAGTCCTTCGCGGCTCCAGGCGTGGCGCCGCCGTCATCGTAGTTAAAGATGACCGGGGTTTTGGCGATTGAACGGATGCGACGGGGCGGATGACTGTTCTGTCCGCCACGCGCTCCAGGCTAGGCGCCCCCGCCTAAAGGTAACTTGAGATAACTCAATGCCCTGGCGCCACATATTGCGGTGCCCCGGTACGAGTCGTATCATTTTTGTTCGACTCGCACGAGCCAGCACCGCATGTGGATCGTTAAAATCGCGCTCCAGCGGCCGTATACGTTTCTGGTTCTGGCGATTCTGATTCTTCTGATGGGTATCCTCGCGATCCTGCGGACCGCGACGGACATCTTTCCGGCAATCAACATTCCCGTGGTCGCGACCATCTGGCGCTACACCGGCCTGCAGCCGGAGGAGATGGCGAGCCGCATCGCGCTCACCAACGAGCGCATCGCCCAGACGACCGTGAACGACATCGAGCACACGGAATCCCAGTCGCTCAATGCCATCGCGGTGATCAAGTATTTCTTTCAGCCCCACGCGGACGAGCGGCTCTCCTATGCCCAGATCACCGGGGTCTCGCAATCGCAGCTGAAGAATCTGCCGCCCGGGACGACTCCGCCCTTCGTCCTGGCGTACAACGCTTCGACCGTCCCGATCATCCAGCTCGCGCTCTCGAGCGATACCCTCCCCGAAGCGCAGATTTTCGACGTCGCCAATAATACGATCCGTGTAGCTCTGGCCACCGTTCCCGGGGCGTCCATGCCGAACCCCTACGGGGGCAAGCAGCGCCAGATCCAGGTCGATTTGAATCCCGAGGCCCTGCGGGCGAAGGGTCTCTCCGGCAGCGACGTGACGGCGGCGATTGCCGCCCAGAATCTGATCCTGCCCGCCGGCACCCAGAAGATCGGGAGCCTCGAGTACTACATCGGCGTAAACGCCAGTCCCGCCACCGTCGAGGAGCTGAACGATCTGCCGATCACCGCCAGGAACGGCACCGTCGTTTATGTGCGGGACGTGGCCCACGTACGCGATGGCGCGCCACCGCAAACGAATATTGCGCGCCTGGGAGGACGCCGGGCGGCGCTGATCACCGTCCTCAAGAACGGTAGCGCCTCGACCCTCGACGTCATCAACGCCATCAAGGCCAGGTTGCCGCAGGTGCACGCCCAGGTGCCCGCGTTGCGGATCGAGCCGATCGGCGACCAGTCTGTCTTCGTGCGTGCGGCGATCTCCGGGGTGGTGCGCGAGGCGGTCATCGCGGCCTGCCTGACGGGACTGATGATCCTGCTGTTTCTGGGGAGCTGGCGCAGCACCCTCATCATTTTCATCTCCATCCCCCTGTCGATCCTCGCCTCCATTGCGTGCCTCGCGGCGCTGGGGGAGACCATCAACATCATGACCCTGGGGGGACTCGCGCTCGCGGTCGGCATCCTGGTCGACGATGCGACCGTGACGATCGAGAACATCAATGCGCACCTGGAGGAGGGCCAGGAGGTCGAAGAGGCGATCCTGAACGGCGCCCACCAGATCGCCTTGCCGGCCCTGGTCTCGACCCTTTCGATTTGCATCGTTTTCGTGCCGATGTTCCTGTTGGCGGGTATCGCAAAGTACCTGTTCGTACCCCTCGCCGAGGCGGTCGTGTTCGCGATGTTGGCCTCCTACCTGCTGTCGCGCACCCTGGTTCCCACTCTGTCGAAGTACTGGCTGCGCAAGTTCCGCGAACGGCCTGCGGTGCAACCGCGGGAGGGCGAGATCTCGGAAGCGAGCGTGTCCCGGGCGATTGATGAGCGCGCCGCCGAGCGGGCAGTGCAGGAAGCGCAGGCAGCGAAGGCCGCCGCGGATGCAGCCGCCCGGCGTCGCGACCTCGGCCGCAGGGTCCTCGACCTTTTACGGACGCCTCTCGACTGGCTCGCACACTTTCAGCGTGACTTCGAGCAGCGGTTCGAGCGCGTGCGCGATCGCTATCATTTTCTCCTGGAGGCGGCCTTGCGCAGTGGTCCGCGCTTTGCCCTGATCTTTCTGGGCGCGATGGCGGCTTCGGCGATCCTGGCCTTTCCGATGGGGCCCTATCTGCCGGGATTGGGCCAGGATTTCTTCCCCGCCGTCGATGCGGGGCAGATCAAGTTGCACCTGCGGGCGCGCAGCGGGCTGCGGATCGAGGAGACGGCGGCGCTGTGCGATGCCGTTGAGGCGAAGATCCGGCGCACCGTTGCGCCGGATGAGCTCGCGAGCATCGTCGACAATATCGGGTTGCCCTACAGCGGGATCAACACCGCCTACAGCGCATCCGCCCCCGTAGGTCCCAACGACGCCGATATCTTCATATCGCTCAAACCCGACCACCAGCCGACCGCGCAGTACGAGCGCATTCTGCGGCGTACCCTGACACGGAGCTTCCCGTCGGTGACTTTCGCGCTGTTGCCGGCGGACATCGTCAGCCAGACCCTCAACTTCGGTTTACCGAGCCCGCTGGACATCCAGATCGCCGGCTCGAACGTGGCAGCCAACAGGGTCTATGCCCAGGAGCTCCTCCAGAAGTTGCGCACCATACCGGGCGCGGTTGACCTGCGTATCCAACAGACTTTCGATTACCCGAAGCTGCAGGTCGATGTCGACCGGACCAGGGCGCAGGAGTTGGGCCTGACGCAGCAGGACGTGGCATCCAACATGCTGGTGTCGCTGTCGGGAAGCTTCCAGACCTCGCCGTCCTTCTGGTTCGATCCCAAGAGCGGCACCGAATACAACGTCGTCGCCCAGACACCGGAGCCGTTCCTCGACAGCATCAACCGCCTGCAGACCACGCCGCTCACCCCCGGCACGCAGGCCGGAGCCCATGCCCAGATGCTCGCGAACGTCGCTACGATCCATCGCGAGGTCGCGGCCGAGGTCGTCAGTCATTACGACGCCCGGACCGTGTTGGACATTTACGGCACCGCGCAGGGCACCGACCTCGGATTCATCGCATCCCAGATCAACCGCATCCTGGATGAAACCCACAAGGACGTGCCGCGCGGCTCCCAGGTCACCGTGCGCGGCCAGGTGAAGACCATGACGCAGTCCTTCAACGGCCTGTTGCTCGGTCTGCTGGGTGCCGTGGTGCTCGTCTACCTGCTGATCGTGGTCAATTTCCAGTCGTGGCTCGATCCCTTCATCATCATCACGGCGTTGCCCGCCGCACTTGCGGGGATCGTCTGGATGTTGTTCCTGTCGCATACGACGGTGAGCGTGCCCGCGCTGACGGGTGCCATCATGTGCATGGGTGTCGCGACCGCCAACAGCGTGTTGGTGGTGAGCTTTGCCCGTGAGCGGATGGATGCCGGTGACGATGCGTTTACCGCTGCCTCCAAAGCAGGGTTCGCGCGCTTCCGCCCCGTGTTGATGACCGCGCTGGCCATGATTATCGGCATGATTCCGCTGGCGCTCAGCCTGGGGGAGGGCGCGGAACAGAATGCACCACTCGGGCGGGCGGTGATCGGCGGGTTGATTTTCGCCACGGTGGCGACGTTGTTCTTCGTGCCGTGCGTATTCGTACTCATTCATGGACGCAAGGATCGGCGCGGTGCGGAGTTACAACATCAATGACGGATCCGGCTCGGAATGCTGGCGCTGACGGCTCGTTGCAGGGTGTGAAACGCTTCCTGTGGATCTTGATGACCGTTGCCGTGATTCTCGCGATATGGGGCGTCTTCAGTCGCGTCCGTGGCCGCGACAACGTGGGCAAAGAGACGGCGGAGGATGCCATTCCAGTCGTCATGGTCGCGAAGCCCAGCCCCAGCCCGGCGACCGACGAGTTGGTTCTACCCGGTGATGTCTCGGCCTTCATCGAAGCGCCGATCTACGCCCGCACCAGTGGCTACCTGAAAGCCTGGTATACCGACATCGGCACCCCGGTGAAGAAGGGGCAATTGCTGGCGCAGATCGAAACGCCCGAGATCGATGCCCAACTGCGCCAGTCGCGCTCCGAGCTGGAAACCGCCCAGGCCAACGCGCGGATCGCGCAGATCACCAATGTACGCTGGAAAGGGTTGTTGGAGCACAATGCGGTGTCGCCCCAGGATGCCGACACCCGCGCCGCTACGGCCCAGGCGACGAAGGCGACCGCGGACTCCGCCCAGGCGAATGTGAAGCGGTTGGAGGAGTTGGAGTCGTTCAAACGCGTCGTCGCCCCGTTTGACGGCGTAGTCACGGCACGTAACACCGATGTGGGCGCGCTGATCAACGCAGGGCAGAGCGCCGGCTCCCAGTTGTTCCGGGTTGCCGATACCGCTCGTTTGCGCGTCTACGTCCAGGTGCCCGAGCAGTTTGCCCCCCAGACCCAACCCGGGGTGGAGGCGCAGCTGCTTTTCCACGAGCATCCGGGCACGTTCTATCCCGCGAAAGTCAGCCGGACCTCGCAGGCCCTGGACCCCAATCTGCGCACGTTACAGGTCGAGCTGCTGGTGGACAACGGCAAGGGTGAGCTGTTTCCCGGGGCGTATGCCGAAGTCCATTTCAAACTGCCGGGGAATGCCTCGACACTGCGAGTGCCGGCGACCGCGTTGGTGTTCCGCTCGGCGGGATTGCAGGTTGCCACGCTTCAGCCGGGCGATCACGTGAAGCTGCAGTCGGTAGCGCAAGGCCGCGATTTCGGTACCTCGGTAGAAGTGCTCCGCGGCCTGTCCGCTGACGATGTCATTATCGTGAATCCTCCCGACTCGATCGCCGACGGCGAGCAGGTACGCGTCGGGAAGCCGCAGGAATAACGCGTGCGCTGGATTCTGGCCGTATGCCTCTCTGCCGCGCTCAGCGCGTGCTCTTTGGCACCTCACTACGCGCGCCCGACGACCGGAACCGCGCCGCCTGCCTATCAGGAGTTGGCCGGTTGGAAGACCGCGCAGCCGGCGGACGCGCAGAATCGGGGCGCCTGGTGGGAAATCTTCAATGACGAGCAACTCGACGCCCTCGAGGGCCGGGTCACCCACTCCAATCAGGACATCAAGGCGGCGCTCGCACGTCTGCAGCAAGCGCGTGCCCAGACGCAGATCGTCAGATCCAACTTGTTGCCGACGATCACGCTCGACCCGCGCGCGACGCGTGAGCGCCAATCGTTGAACTCTGCTACGTACAGTGCTTCCAGGCCGCGCTACCAGAATGACTTCGTGTTGGATGCCGATGTTTCCTACGAGCTCGATGTATTCGGGCGCATTCGCAACTCGGTGACGTCCGCACGCGCCAACGAGCAGGCGAGTGCGGCCGACCTGGCCACTCTCGATCTGAGTATCCACGCCGAGCTGGCGGCCGATTACTTCACACTGCGCAGCGAAGATACTCAGCAGGAGCTCCTGGACCAGACGGCCAGGGACTACACCGGCGCCCTGGAGTTGACTCAAAACCTGTACGACGGCGGGGCGGCCGCGCTGTCGGACCTCGACCAGGCGAAAGCACAGTTGCAGTCGGCGCTGACGCAAAGCTCGGACATGCGCTTGCGCCGGGCGCAGACCGAGCACGCCATCGCGGTACTGTTGGGTGAGTCAGCCTCGACATTCCATCTCGACCCGCGGCCCCTGAAGTTGGATGAGGTGCCGCCGCCCATCGACTTAGGTCTGCCCTCCGCGCTTCTCGAGCGCCGTCCGGACATCGCGGCAGCCGAACGGCGCGTCGCCGCCGCGAATGCGCAAATCGGTGTCGCACGGGCCGCTTACTTTCCGATCTTCAGCCTGTCCGGCACGGCCGGCTTCGAAAGCAGCCAGGCCTCCAATTGGATCAGCGCGCCGAGCCTGCTCTGGGCGGTCGGTCCGTCGGCGGTGCTGACAGTCTTCGACGCCGGCCGGCACCGAGCGCAGTCCGCGCAGGCGCATGCGGCCTATGATGAGCAAGTGGCCAGCTACAGGGGCACGGTGCTGACTGCTTATCAGGATGTCGAGGACAACATCGCCGCGCTGCGGCAGTTGCAGGAGGAGAGCGTCAGCGAGGCGGCCGCCGTAGCGGCGACGAGTGGAGCACTCGAGCAGGCACAGTATCGCTACAAGGCGGGTATCGTGACTTACCTCGAGGTCGTCGCGGCGGAGAACGCTTCGCTTGCAGCCCGGCTCTCCGCCGCCGATATCCAGGTACGCCGCATGGTCGCCAGCGTACAACTCGTGAAAGCGCTAGGTGGTGGCTGGGGCCGCTGATGCTACCACCGGCGCCGCGGCTTCTCTCGATTCGGGCGGGTTCGTGACGAGCGGATAGCCCAGTTTCATACACAACCCCAGAATCTCATCACGCAACGCCATCGCTACCGGCGAGAGGGTCGTGTCGGCCCGGCGCAGAAACCCGATCGGGCGCTCGACGGCCGTGAGTGCTACTTCCGAGCGTTGCGACGGCTCGAGCGTCAGCTCCACCAGCGTTCCGGCATTGA
>Ga0268266_10000781_pt1 | contig 42591 bp, 46 predicted proteins | sample KBSS13metaG_FD_190356 | JGI IMG/M metagenome (GOLD analysis project Ga0268266, IMG submission 190356) | Switchgrass rhizosphere microbial communities from Kellogg Biological Station, Michigan, USA - KBS S1-3 metaG (SPAdes) (version 2) | ecosystem: Host-associated > Plants > Roots > Rhizosphere...
GGCGAAGAAGATCCTCGCCTCCGAGTTCATGTACGCCCTCGACAAAGACGAGGACGGCGCCGAGGAATACCTCGACGGGCTCTTGGAGGAGCGCTTCGCCGCCACCGCCTCTGCCTGAGGGCACCAACATCGAGGTGACCGCAGTCATCGCGGCCGCCGGCTCCGGGGAGCGCCTCGGGGCCGGTGGCCCGAAGGCATTCGTGTCGCTTGGAGGGCGGCCGATGATCGCCTGGTCCCTCGATGCCTGCCGCGCCTGCGGGTCGGTGGCGGCGGTCGTCGTCGCCGTGCCCGTGGGTCATGCGCACGACCTCCAGGACGTCGTGATGGTCGACGGCGGGGCCACCCGCGCCGAGTCGGTCGCGAACGCGCTGGGGGCCGTGGACACGGAGCTCGTCGCGATCCACGACGCGGCCCGGCCGCTGCTGACGCCGGAGCTGCTCGACGACCTCGTCGCCGAGCTGGTCGCGAACCCCGACGCGGACGCGATCATCGCCGCGGCGCCGGTCACCGACACGGTCAAGAAAGTCGATGAGGGGCGGATCGCGGCGACGCTCGACCGCTCCGAGCTGTGGGGCGCGCAGACGCCTCAGGTGTTCCGCACGGAGGCGCTGCGGAAGGCACTGCGGAGGGCCCACACCGTCACCGACGAGGCGATGCTGATCGAGGCCGCGGGGGGGAAGGTGCTGGTGCACGACCCCGGCATCCCGAACCTCAAGGTCACGACCCCGGTCGATCTCCGCGTGGCCGAGCTTCTCCTCGGTCACTGAGCAGCACGTAGACGAGCGTCACCGCGAAGGTGAGCTGGCCGACGCCGAGCGCGGTGCCGAGGTTGTGGGCGCCGAGCGCCAGGGCGCCGAGGACGCCGACGAGGAAGCCCGCGATCAGGGTGAGCAGTTGACGCGCCATCGCGTTCGAAGTCTAGGCTTGTCCCATGCTCACCGACTACCACCTTCACCTCCGTCCCGACGAGGAGGGCACCACCTTCGGTCGCTATTTCACCGCCGAGAACGTCGAGCGCTACCGCTCCGCGGCGGACGAGCGCGGGATCGAGGAGCTGGGCGTCTCCGAGCACGTCTACCGCTTCCGCCAGGCGCTCGACCTCTGGCGGCATCCGCTGTGGCTGGAGAACGGGAACGACGACCTCGACGAGTACTGCGAGTTCGTCCGCGGGACGTCGCTGCGGCTGGGTGTCGAGTGCGACTTCGTGCCCGGCGCCGAAGGGCGCACCGCGGCGATGCTGGAGGCTCGCGATTTCGACTTCGTGGTCGGCTCGGTCCACTTCGTCGGCGAGGGCGACGCGGCGGTCGACCACGACGGCTTCGACGTCTGGGAGGCCCCCGACGCGAGCGCCGAGGAGATCTGGACCCGGTACTTCGACCACTTCGAGCGCTGCGCCCGCTCCGGCCTCTTCGACATCCTCGCCCACCCGGACCTGGTGAAGGTCTGGGGCCGCGACCGGCCGTTGCCGGAGGGCGATCTGCGGCGCTTCTACGAGCCCGCCGTGGAGGCGATCGTCGAGGGCGGCTCGGCGGTCGAGCTCTCCACCGCGGGGCTGCGCAAGCCGGTCGGCGAGCTTTACCCGGCGCGCCAGTTCGCCGAGCTGGTGGTCGAGGCCGGGGTGCCCTTCGCGCTCTCCTCCGACGCCCACGTGCCCGAGCAGATCGGCTTCCGCTACGACGACGCGCTGGCCTTCCTCGACGACCTCGGGGTCGAGGAGATCGCCGTCTTCGAGGGACGTCGCCGCCGCCTCGAGCCGCTCGGCTCGCGGGTCGGTTGAGGCGCGCGACGTGATCGGCATCGGCTACGACTCCCACCGCTTCGCCGACGGGCGCAAGCTCATCCTCGGCGGGGTGGAGATCGAGCACCCGCAGGGCCTCGAGGGCCACTCCGATGCTGACGCCGTCACCCACGCGGTGATCGACGCGATTCTCGGCGCGGCCGGCGGCGGCGACATCGGCACCCTCTTCCCACCCTCCGAAGAGCAGTGGCGCGACGCCGACTCGATCGATCTCCTGCGCACCGCGATCGGCACGATCGCCGGGCGGGTCGTGAACGTCGACGTCACCGTGATCTGCGAGGCCCCGAAGCTCGCCACCTACAAGCCCCAGATGGAAACGATCCTCGGTGAGGCCACCTCGGCCAAGGTCAGCATCAAGGCGACCACCAACGAGGGAATGGGCTGGATCGGCCGCGGCGAGGGCATCGCCGCGATCGCCGTGGCGCAGGTCGAGGACGACTGAGACGGCCGAGGTATGAAAACGATGGAGAAGTGCGACGCCGTCGCGGGAGACGTGAGGGGGATGCCCCGAACTCCACACTTCCGCGCAGGTTCCTCATGCTTCGTGCGCATTCCGTCTGACCCGAAATGTTGATGGGCCGAAAAGTCCAGATATAGAGGACTTTTCGGCCCGTCAACCTGGGGGTGCTGGAGAAGCGTGACGGAAGTGTGGGGTTCCGGGCGGAAGCGTGACGTCTCTCTGGACTTCCCGGCGAAACGCTCCCAGGATGCCCCTAGGACTGCCGGACCGGCAGCGAACAGCGCCGTCCTGCGCGCATCGGTACGACACCGTGATGGCCTCCTGGCCGCTCGGCCAATATTGTTCACGGATCGATGGCTAGTACGGGGCAAACGGACGTGCGGGCGGCCGTGGCGGACCTTCTCTTCGAGGGTCGGGTGCTGCGGCGCGCGGGGATCGTCGGACCGATGCGTCCGGACAAGGCGCTGCGGGTCGGTTCCACCTTCCTGCGCTGGGGCGCTTCGCCCGCGACGGGGGTCGCCGTGGCCTCGATCGAGCACCCGCACGAGATCGCGATCCTCGACGAACGCGGCTCGCTGACCTGGAAGAGGCTGCAGGAGCGCTCCAACGCGCTCGCCCACTCCTTCGAGGCGCTCGGTATCGGCCCCGGCGACGGGATCGGGGTGATGGCGCGCAACCACCGCGGCTTCCTCGAGACGACGCTGGCGGCGGCCAAGATCGGCGCCTCGGCGCTCTACCTCAACACGATGTTCGCCGGCCCGCAGCTGGTCGAGGTGATGAAGCGTGAGGGCCCGAAGGCGCTCGTCTACGACGAGGAGTTCACCGACCTGCTGGCCGGGGTCGAGCCGAGCGTCCAGCGGATCGTCGCCTGGCACGACGGCGCGCCGCCCGCGGGGGCGCTGACGGTCGAGCAGCTGATCGCCGACGGCGATCCCTCCGACCTCGCACCGCCGCCCGACAAGGCCCGCTTCGTGATCCTCACCTCGGGCACGACCGGGACGCCGAAGGGCGCCCAGCGGACCAGCCCCGACGGGCTGATGACGCTCGCCTCGCTGCTCGACATGATCCCTTACCGGCGCGGCTCGACGATGGTGATCGCGGCGCCGCTCTTCCACTCCTGGGGCTTCCTCCACTTCGTCATGGCGCTGCCGACCACCTCGACGATGGTGCTGCGCCGGCGCTTCGACCCGGAGGAGACGCTGAAGGCGATCGAACGCACGCGCGCCGACGTGCTCGCGGTGGTGCCGGTGATGATCCAGCGAATCCTCGGCCTGCCCGACGAGACGCTCGAGCGCTACAAGCTGTCGTCGCTGAAGATCGCCGCGCTGTCGGGCTCGGCACTGCCGGGTGAGCTGGCGACCCAGTGGATGGACCGCTTCGGCGACAACATCTACAACCTCTACGGCTCGACCGAGGTCTCCTTCGCCACGATCGCCACGCCGGCCGACCTGCGCGCCGCGCCGGGCACCGCCGGGCGCCCCCCGCGGGGCACCACCGTCCGCCTCTTCGACGAGGACGGCAAGGACGTCGGCCCTGGCGAGGTGGGGCGGATCTTCGTCGGCAACGACATGAAGATGGAGGGCTACACCGGGGGCGGCAACAAAGAGGCGATCGAGGGCCTCCTCTCCAGCGGCGACGTCGGCCACTTCGACCCGGACGGGCGCCTCTTCGTCGACGGCCGCGACGACGAGATGATCGTCTCCGGCGGCGAGAACGTCTTTCCGCGCGAGGTCGAGGACCTGCTCGCCGACCTCGAGGGGGTCACCGAGGTGGCGATCATCGGGGTCGAGGACGAGAAATTCGGCCAGCGACTGAAGGCCTTCGTGGTGCTGGATCAGGGGGCGTCCCTGACCGAGGTCGAGCTCACCGCCCACGTGAAAGCGAACCTCGCCGCCTACAAGACGCCGCGCGAGGTCGAGTTCCTCGATGAGCTGCCGCGCAACGCGACCGGCAAGGTGCTGAAGCGGGAGCTGAAGGCTCGCGAGACGAGTAGCCGGGACGCACAGTAGGCTGCACCGGATGACTGAGCCTTCGAGGCAGCTGAAGGCGGTTCGAGAGGCGAACCGCGACATGCACGCGGTCGCGCAGCAGGCGCTGGAGTGGGTGAAGGTCTCGGAGGAGCGCGTCGCCGCCGCCGAGGGCAACGCCGACAAGATCCGCGCCGAGCTCAAAGAGCGGGCGATGAAGACGCTGCGCGAGATGAGCGCGCAGGCGCGCAAGCAGATCGAAGCCGCCAAGGAGGCCCAGGCGGCCGCCGAGTCGAAGCTGGGCGCCGCCGAGAGCGGGCGCGAGCGGGCCGAGAAGTCTTTCGAGGAGCTGCGCCGGACCACGCAACGGGAGCGCGAGCGGACGCTCGCCAAGGCTTCCGAAGCGACGGCCGACGCCGAGTCCAAGGTCGAAGCCGCCGAATCCCGGGCGCGCCAGGAAATCGAGGAGGCCGCGCGCGAAGTCGAGGTGGCGAAAGCCGACGTGCGGACGGAGATCGACCGCCGGGTCGAGGACGCGCGACTGCGGATCCAGGCCGACGCCGACAAGCGCGTCGCCGAAGCCGAGCAACGTGCCGCCGAATCGGAGGCCGCCGCCCAGGCCGCCCACGACACCGCGATCCAGCTGGAGAAAGAGATCCAGCAGCGGGTCATGGAGGGGACCGAGGAGGTCCGCCGCGAAGCCGAAGAGAGCGTCCGCAAGCTGGTCGAGAAGGTCGAGCGCGAGGCCGAGGATCGTGCCCGCGCCCGCGCCGAGTCCCAGCTGGAGGTGGAGTCCGAGCGAATCAAGCAGCAGGCCCAGCGCCGCGAGGAGCGCGCTCGCGCGGCGACCGAGGAAGAGGTCCGCGCCAGCGTCAGCAAAGCGCGTCGCGAGGTGCAGGCGGCGGCGCAGGACGACGGCCCGACCTGGCTCCAGGGCAGCGCCCAGAAACCGCAGTCGCCCGCCGGCTACCGCACCTACTAGCGCCGACCGGCCCCAGCCGGTCAGGTGGCTATCCCAGAAACTCCCACGCACGCCTGGCGGCGCCGCACACACTTCGCGGGGCGTCGTCCTCGGTCGGCCAAATGGCGCTGCCATTAGGCCTCCCTGCGTCCTACCCCCGCTCGGTGCGGCATCCACCAGTCGCACGCGCGAGTTTCCGGGATAGCCACTAACCTCGCTCGTCCATGCGCGAGGTGCGGATCAGGGACACGCTGAGCGGGGCGGTGCAGAAGCTCGATCCCGACCATGAGGTCGGCATCTACGCCTGCGGCCCGACCGTCTACAGCCGCATCCACATCGGCAACGCGCGCCCGTTCGTCGTCTTCTCGCTCCTCACCCGGTTCTTGCGCTCCGAGGGCTATAAGGCGCGGCTCGTCGTCAACGTCACCGACATCAACGACAAGATCTACACCGCCGCCGCGAAGGCGGGGGAGGGGTCGGAGAAGTTCGCCGAGGAGATGACCGCCGCCTACATCGAGGACACCGACCGCCTCGGCCTCGGTCGCCCCGACGTCGAGCCGAAGGCGACCGAGACGGTCGACGGGATCATCGAGCTGATCGCCCAGCTGATCGGGAGAGGCAACGCCTACGAGTCGGGCGGCGACGTCTACTTCCGCGTCCGCAGCTTCCCCGGCTACGGCAAGCTGTCCAACCGCCGGCCCGAGGACATGGACCAGGGCGAGGAGGCGGGCTCGTCGAGCCTCAAGGAGGAGCGGCTGGACTTCGCCCTCTGGAAGGCGACCAAGGAGGGCGAGGACACCTCCTGGCAGTCCCCCTGGGGCCCGGGGCGCCCCGCCTGGCACATCGAGTGCTCGGTGATGGCCGAGCAGGAGCTCGGCGCCTCCTTCGCCATCCACGGCGGCGGCTCCGACCTCGTCTTCCCTCATCACGAGAACGAGATCGCCCAGTCCGAGGCGGCCGGGCGGCCCTTCGCCCACGTCTGGATGCACAACGGGATGGTCGACGCGGCCGGGGAGAAGATGTCGAAATCGGAGGGGAACATCTTCCAGCTGGCGGAGGCCCTCGATCGTTATGGGCGCGAGGCGGTGGTCGCCTACCTGATCTCCGGCCACTACCGCCAGCCGATCGCCTTCGGTGAGCTGCCGATGGAGGAAGCGGTGGCGCGAGTCGAGCGGCTGCGGAACTTCTTCAGGACGCAGGTGGGGCGAGACCCTGGGGGACCCTCCCGGGAACAACAGCCCGGAGGTTCCCGGGAGGGTCCCCCAGGGTCTCGTATCGAGGCGTTTCGGGAGGCGCTTGCCGACGACTTCAATACGCCAAGGGCGATGGCCGAGATATTCGAGCTGGTCGGGGAAGCGAATCGCGACGAGGTGCCCGGAGCGGTCGAGGCGGTCGCGGAGATGCTCGACCTCGTCGGCCTGGGCTCGATCGCGGAGGGGCAGGACGATTCCCATCCGGAGGCGGAGCGGCTGATGGGGGAGCGGCAGGAGGCTCGCGCGGCCAGGGACTTCGCCCGGGCGGACGAGATCCGCGATCAGCTCGCGGAGTTGGGCTTCGAGGTGCGCGACTCGGCCGACGGGCCGCGGCTCGTGCCGAAATCCTGATGGCCTCGCAGGTCATCTACGGCGTCCAGCCGGTCCACGAGGCTGAACGGGGGAGACGGCGCGTTCACAAGGTGTGGCGGGCGCCGGAGACCTCGCCGGCGGAGCTGGAGCGACTCTGCGGGTCGCGGGACCACCAGGGGGTGGTCGCCGAGGTCGATCCCTATCCCTACGGCGACGCGGAAGGGATGCTGCGCAGGCCCGACGCGCTGATCGTCGCGCTCGATCAGGTGCAGGACCCGCGGAACCTCGGTGCTGTGTGTCGCTCGGCCGAGTCGGCGGGCGCGACCGGGGTGATCATCCCCGAGCGGCGGGCGGCGATGGTGACGCCGGTCGTCTGCAAGACCTCGGCGGGCGCGGTCGAGCATCTCGAGATCGCCCACGTGCGGAACCTCGCCGACTGGCTGGCGGCGGCGAAGGAGGCAGGCTTCTGGATCTGGGGCGCCGATGCCGACGGACCGGCTCCGCCGTGGGGCGTCGACCTGACCGGTCCCACGGTCCTTGTCCTCGGCGGGGAGGGGAAGGGCCTGCGTCCCCGGGTCGCCTCGAGCTGCGACGGCCTCGTGGCCCTTCCGAGCCTCGGCCAGGTCGAGTCTTTGAACGTCTCGGCGGCGGCCACCGCACTCCTCTTCGAGTCCGTTCGACAGCGCTCCTGACCCCGCATATGCAACGGCGGTTGCAAAAACCCGCACTTTGGGGTTGACAGAACTCTGCTTTTGCATAGACTCACGCCTCAATAAAGGGTGAACCTCAGCTTGAGTCTGAGGAGAGCCCGGGAAATAAGTAAGGCGCCTCGGGGGAGGTAAGCGGCGCCACGACCCTTCAGCAAGGAGAAGGATCTGTGGCACTAATGACGCCTAAGCAGGAATTTCGGCCCACCATGGCGGGCCGTAGCAACTCCATGGCGGTGCGGAGTAATGCTAACCCTCAAGCTGAGCTTGATGATCACTATCTCGTCGCCCTCGCCAAGGACGGCAGGACCGACGCCTACGACATGATCGTCAAGCGGTACCGTGGATTCGTCCGCTTGAAGGCCTCGTCGTACTTCCTCCTCGGTGGAGAGTCGGACGATCTGATCCAGGAGGGCCTGCTGGGCCTCTACAAGGCGATCCGCGACTACCGGACCGACCGTGAGTCGAGCTTCCGCAATTTCGCCGAGCTCTGCATCACCCGCCAGATCATCACCGCGGTGAAGACCGCGACCCGCAACAAGCACACGCCGCTGAACCAGTACGTCTCGTTCAGCCAGACCCCCGCCGCCAGCGGCGAGTCGGAAACGACCCTCGACGAGATCCTGCCGGGGCCGAGCGTCCACGATCCGGTCAACCAGGTGATCGCCACCGAAGAGCTGGAGAGCCTCGTCTCCTGCCTGTCTGGGGTCTCCGGGGTGCTCTCGGATCTGGAGAGCCGGGTGCTGTCGCTCTACCTCGACGGCCACTCCTATGAGCAGATCGCCGAGCGCCTCGAATGCGACACGAAGACGGTCGACAACGCCCTGCAGCGGGTGAAGCGCAAGGTCGGCACCCACCTCGCCTCGCGGGAGGTCGCGGTCTAGCCCTCGCGCTAGTCGGTGCGCTCCAGGTCCGCCAGCACGTAGTCGAGCAGCTCGCGCCCGTGGTCCGAGGCGACGGCAACGTCGTCGGCCTTGACTCGGACCCGGTGCAGCGATTGCATCCGCAGCACGTCGCCGTCGGCCCTGGGGTTGGGGAAGATCCCCGAGTAGGAGACGCCCAGCTCCTCCAGGTGGTCGGCGACGAGGGCGGTCGCCGGCGTGTCGAGGGGTAGGTCGACGTAGAGCGCGTCGAGGTCGAGGTCGTCGAAGAGGCGGCGTCGCTCGGCGCCCAGGACCCCCTCCAGGTCCGATCCCGGCACGCTCACCGTCAGCAGCGCCAGGTTGTGGTCGGCGTCGACCGCCGTGTGCATCTCGGTGCGCTCCGGCAGTTCGAACTCGGCGGGCGGCTGGGCGAGCGTGCCACGTAGCTCGCAGAGGGCGAGGGTCTGGCCGACGATCTCGTGGTGGCGCTCGGGCGCGTAGACGCGCCGGTCGTGGCCGTCGTTCAGCTTCGTGTAGAAGAGCGCCGCCGAGTTGCGCCGGGGCGGGGTGCCGGCCGCCGCGTCGTTCTCCACCGTCGCCGGGATCCAGCCGAGCAGGAAGCCGGTCTCGTGCGCGCCGAGGTCGATGTTCGCCTTCTGGCTGTAGGGGTGGGCGGCGGTCGCCTCGCTGTACATCCCCGCGAGCCCGCGCTCCTGTCCCCAGTCCATCAGCACCCGCTTCGTGCGGGTGAAGAGGTGCTGACCCCGCGCCGCCTCCAGCGTCACGGCTTGCCCCGAATGCGCGACCGCGTCCCCCGCTGCCGCGAGGCTCATCCCCTCGTGGCAGAGCAGCTCGCCCTCCGGCGTCTCCGCCACGCAGCTCACGTACCGCCCATCCGCGAGCCGGGCGCAAACCTCCGCCGGGTCGTAGACCCACCGGACGTCATACGTAGTCCCGTAAGCTGCTTCTATCGCCTTGGTCAGGACGCCACCCTCTTCCGGGGCGAGGAATCGAAACGTGACATTCATCTAGCCATCATCGGCCCCACGCCCGCCTAGCTCAACCTGGGAGAGCACCTGATTTGTAATCAGGAGGTTGCCGGTTCGATCCCGGCGGCGGGCTTTTCGGATTCCCCCCAGACATGTCCGCGGCCCCGCGCAGCCCGTCGAGTGGCGTCGTAGATCGACTCGGAAGCCCTGCTGACACTCATTCGATCGGCCCGACCGAGACCTGTGGGCCGTTCGGCGCGACGGAGCGCAGGCATCGGCGCACCGGCGCGGGGACGTATTGGGGATGGGAAGAGCCGGGGAGGGTCACGTCGAAGCCCGCGGCGTACTCGTATTCGCAGCCGTGGTTGCCGTAGTTCAGGACCTCGCCGACCGAATAGGTGAAGACGGCCGACTCGTGGGACCGGAGCCGAGCGACCCGGACCCTGCGGCGGTGAGTGGCGATCGGCAGCGAATCCTGCCTGGCGACTGGTGGGCCGATCGGGCGCCCGCGGAGATCGACGGCGACCATCCGAGGGATGCCGGAGAGCCGGCATGACCGCCGGGCGAGGTTCGTCACCTCCAGGTGTGCGTAGGACCTGCCGAGCCCGGCGCCGCCGGGGTGGCCGATCCCCTGCCAGACGACGAGGTCGGAAGGCCGGCAAGGGGGCATACCCACAGCGGGCCTCGCCTGTTCGAGCGGCGGCGGCGTCAGGTGCAGGCCGACCGGTTCGGGGGAGGGTTGGATCACACCGACGTGAAGCGCCCCCGCATAGTCATGGCCGTGACAGTGTTCGAAGTTGGGATAGGGCACCGTCTGGGCCAGGTCGGACCCGGGAAGCACGACGCGGTAGCCCGCCACGATCCGCGACCCACACTTGGACTGCGTAGCGATGTCGGCCGGCCAGCTGACGTTGAAGAAGGCCGAGCCGCGCCCGGGGATGTTCAATGGCTCGTCCGAGCCTTCGGCCGCCCCGGTCCCATGACTCGCCGGACCTTGGACCGGCCGCCGGTCGATCCCCAGGGCATAGAGCTTCGGATAGCCCCCGATCGAGCACGCGTGTTCGGAGAGGTTGAATACGGTGAACGCCGCGTAGTAGGTGGACATGGCTCCGGCGGCGCCTCCTTCGTGGGAGACGACGAGCTGTTCGGGGCCGCAGGGGCGGGCGAGTCGCCTCGGCCTCGGACGATTGCGCCCGCCGATACCGGAGACGACTTCTTCCGGCGGTGCCTTTTCCCGCGATGAGTGGGGTTGCGCCGATCGACGCGTGACACCTGGGCTCGTCCCGCCACTGCACCCGGCGATGGCGAGAACCACCAGCACGCCGGGAAGCAATGCCTTCATCCCCTTCCGCGCTCCTCTACCCACGCTCCTCCGATGCCCGCCTGTACGCCCGCGCAATCAAACCGACAGACCAAGTGTCCCAACCCCAGCTTCTACGGACTGGACGACGCGCCTCGGGGCAACAAAAAGGCAGGAGTCATCGGGAGGTTGCCGGTTCGATCCCGGCGGCGAGCTTTTTGAGGGCCCGACACACCGGCCGTCATACTGAACGGATGGCAAGAGAGCCACAGACGATCGAGGTCCACGCACTCGGCACGGTGACCTTCCGGCCCCTGGGCAAGGTCGCCATGGAGCGGTTGCAGGAAGCGGCTCGGCGTAGCTCCGTCTCTCCGTTCGGCGACCGGCTCCACAAATCGTCGCCGCAGGAGATCGAGGACGCGCTGCTGGTCACCCAACAGGTCGTCGAGCCTCGGTTCTCGTCGAACGAGGAGTTCTTCGCGGCGCTTGAAGGGCACGATCATGTTCTGGGCGACATCGCGGATGCCATCCGCGCCGCCAGTTGGCCCAATCAGCCAGCGAGCTAGAGCCCGTTGCGCGGGTCTTTTTTCCGCGGCTTGAAGTCGGGGTCCAGGTGGAGCAGGGCCCAGGCGTCTTCGGCGCGATCGCGCAGCCATTCGTAGATCTTCAGCAGCTTCATCGGGTCAGGCTAGCCCAGGTAGGGTCGTTCGCCGAATGAGCGACCAGTCGACTACCGAGGCGAGCGGATTCGAGCAGCACCGCTACGTGCCGCCGCCCGACTCGGTGGAGATCGTCGTCGTCCGCCATGGCGCATCCGAAGCGGCGCTGCCGGGCAAACGCTTCCCGTTGATCGACGGGCAGGGGGACCCGGCGCTGTCGGAGGTCGGCAAGGGGCAGGCGTTGTCGGTGGCGCGCGAGCTGGCCGACGAGCGCTTCTCCGGGGCGTTCGTGTCGAACCTGCGACGGACGCAGGAAACCGCCGCGCCGCTCGCGAAGAAGCTCGGGCTGGAGCCGACCGTGCTGCCGGACCTGCGCGAGATCTTCCTCGGCGAGCTCGAGGGCGGGGGGTACCGGATCAAGGTCGCCGAAGGCGATCCGTTGGTCGTCGAGGTCGCGACCCAAGAACGCTGGGACGTGATTCCGGGCGCCGAGTCACTCGAGGAATTCGAGGGTCGGCTCCGCTCCGCGATCGAGACGATCGCGCGCTCGGTCCCCGCCGGCACGGTCGCCGTCGCCTTCGCCCACGGTGCCGTGATCGGCGCGCTCTGCGCGATGGCGACCGGCAGTCGGCCCTTCGCCTTCATCCACGCCGACAACGGCTCGATCTCCCGCCTGGTCGTCCACGAAGACGGCCGCTGGCTGCTGCGCAGCTTCAACGAGACCCGCCACCTGGACCAGCCGACCGGCCCGGTCGGCTAGCGCAGGCAGCGGGTCGCCGCCCGTTACAGGCGCTTGCCGTAGAAGTACGGCGCCGGGTTGTCCTCGCAGGCGATCCCGTCGTGGTCCGCGTCGAGGCGGTCGGGGTCGTAGCGGGGGCCGCCGTGCTTGAGGAAGAAGATCTGGGCGGACTTCTGGCTGCTGAAGTTGGCGCAGTCCATGTCGCGCTTCTGGGCCGAGGCCGTCGTCGGTAGCACGATGACGAGGGCGATCAGCGCGGCCCCTGCGGCCGCGGCGAGGAACTTCCGGGTGGATCTGAACACGTGACGCTCTCCTTGGTTGGTCGGTGACCGGAGGAGCGTAGGTGTCACGAAACCATGTAAGTACCGAACAAAAGTCCGTCAGGACCGGAGAGTTCGATTTATCTGGAGTGTGTCTCGTGACTTTTCGGGAGACGGATGTTCAACACGAGCGGCGACCAGGGCCGCCGCCGCGCGTGGAACGGGTCGGGTCAGCCGATGAACGTGGCTTCGACCCGCGTGATCCGGACGTTGGCGATGGCTTCGCCGGCGCCGGCTTCTTTCCTACGATCACTTTGGTGGTCGTCGCGGTACCTGCTTCCAGGCGGACGCTGTATTCGCCATTGGCTCCGATACCGGGGACCGAGGAGGAGGCGGTCCGCGGTGATCAGCTGAACCTGGTAGGCGCCATCCTCCCATTCGGCGAGGGACCCCGGGACCAGCGTTTCGAACACGGGCGTAACGGCAGAGTCATAGGACCCAAGGTTGTAGGTGAGGACGTTGGCGTTGCCGTTCCAGGCTGGGGTCGCCCTTGGTGCCGGTGTCACCCTTCGCGCCGGTCTCCCCACGCGGGCCCTGGGCGCCGGTCGCGCCGCGGGCGCCGGTGGCGCCTTTCGCGCCCTGCTGGACCTGGGGGCCGGCCGGGCCCTGCATGCCGGCTTTGGCGGCGGCGCTGAGTTTCGCCGGCGTGACGGCGGCTTTCTTCAGCTGGTTGGTGCCGACGCTTTCCTTGCCGAGCTGGGAGGCCGCGACGGCGGTGCCGCCGCCGAGCAGGAGGAAGAGAGGGGACGTGATGGGAGGCTCCCCAGTACGAGGATGTCTCCCAGGTCCCCTCTTCGGCACTTCGCGGTGCGGTGCTTAATCCTCGTCGTCTTCGATCGAGACGATGTGGTGGGCGTTGATGAACACCATCGTGTCCTCGCCCGCCAGCTTCAGGTCGACGATCGGGATCGCGCGGCCGCCGACGCGGACGATTTCTTCGTCGGCTTTCTTCGCCCTGACCTCGACCTCGAACTTGCGTTTGTCGGTGGTTCTGATGATCGCCATGGACAGCAGCTACCCCGACGCGTCCCGCGGCGAACTTGAGGGCGGGTTCAGTCGCCTAGTCGCAGGGGGTCTTGAGCTTCGTCGGTTCGGTCGGCACGTAGTCGGCCTGCTTCGGCAGGTGCGCGATGACCTCGGTGTATTAGCGGGCGCCTTTGCAGGTCTTCGGGGCCGAGGCGGTGACGCTGCCGGAGAAGGTGTCGACGAGGCCGTTGGCCGGGTGCTCGGCGATCGTGCCGAAAGCGGTCGCCTTCGCTTCGCCCCAACCGTGCCAGTCGAGCTTCGTCGCGGTGAGGTCGCCGTCGCCGCCGAAGCCGTAGCTCGTGGGCTTGACGAAGTTACGGCCGGTGACGTCGGGCAGGTAGGTCGTCCCCCCGCCAGGCTGGGACTTGCGCATCACCGTCTGCGTGGTGCCGGAGCTGCTGTCGCCACCACCGCAGGAGGCGAGGACGACGGCGAGCGCGAGCGCCGCGAGCAGGACGGGGAGGAGCCGCTTCGACATCACAGGTGGAGGAGGCGCGCCTTCTCGGCGGCGAACTCCTCGTCGGTGAGGACCCCTTTTTCGTGCAGGGTCGCCAGGCGTTCGAGGCTCGAGAGTCGCGCGTCTTCCTCCTGCATCACCTCGGCCCGCGAGGGAGCGGGCGGCGCGGCGGGGGCGGCGGGGCCACGGCCACGTCCGCGACCGCTCGGGCGGCGCACGTCCGGGATCCCCAGCCCGCCCGGGCGTTTCACCTCGGGCATTTTGACGTCCGGCATTTTCACGTCGGGCAGTTTGAGTTTCGAGGCGCGCTCGCCGAGTTTCGCGTCGGTGACGGCTTTGTCGAACGCCTTGCGGGTCGGCCCCATCACCTCGCCGAAGGTCAGCCCGGGGAACTCCTCGGCGGTCTGGCGACTCAGCTCGCGCAGGCCGAAGGCGGCCATGATCCCGAGCACCACCACGGTGAGGAAGGTCCGCAGCCCGACGCCCGACGCGCTCAGCAGGTAGATGCCGAGCAGCAGCACGAGGCCTCCGTAGCAGTAGGGCAGGTAGCGAGCGAGCGCCGGCGCGATGACCCGCCGCGTGCCCCGCGCCGCCCCGGTCGGCGAGGAGAGCCAGCCGGCGGCGGCGAAGAAGACGCCGACGATGATGATCGTGGTCGCGATCGAGACCATCAGCGAGGTGCCGATCGACCAGGCCGCTTCGGCCGCGGGCTTGACGTTCTCCTGTTTGACCAGCTGGTCGACGACGATGCCGCCGGCGACCTGTCTCAGCACCAGCACCAGCAGCGCGGCGACGATCAGCGCGACGCCGCTGAAGAGCACCGTGACCCAGCGACCGCCCTGGGTGAGATAGATCGCCAGCCCGAAGACGAGGAAGGTGAGGATCGAGAGGAGCAGCGCCAGCCCCTTGATCGCGACGACGATGTCCTGCGCGGTTTTCAGCTGTTCGGACTTGAGGATCGTGATCTGGCCGGCATCCGGCGGCAGCTCTTCGGCGAGGCTCTTGCCCAGCCCGACCTGCCCGGCGAGGTTGGTGAGCAGGCTGCCGAGGTTCAGCTTCACCTCCCCGTTGGAGGTGTCGACCGCTTCTTTCTTGTTTTCCAGCACCGCGATCAGCTGTTCGTGGGCGGTCCGGTTCGCCGTTTCCCAGAGCGACTGGGCGGTGCCCGTTTCCAGCACCTTTTCGACCCCTGGCCCGGCGACCTGGCGCAGGCCGCTCGCCGCGGGCCCCGCCAGTTCCTTCACGTCCTTCGGCAGCGCTTCTTCGACTTTCTTTTCGACGTCGACGTTTTCGTAGAGCTGTTCCACCATGTATTCGCCCAGCGCGGCACGAATCGTCTGGTTGCGGATCAGGTGGCCCGAGGTGTTGACCCACTCACCGGTGTCGAGAGCCTGGCGCTCGACCCAGATCGCGAAGACGCTGAGGAAGGCGAGCAGCGCGCCGAGCGCCAGGAGGGCTTTGACGGTCCTCCGTCGCCAGGGTTTCACCTGACGGATGGTATACGTGGCACATGAAGCTAGAGGGGATCCACCACATCACCGCGATCACCGAGAACGCCCAGCGCAACGTCGATTTCTACGCGGGCGTGATGGGGCTGCGGATGGTCAAGAAAACGGTCAACCAGGACAACCCCACCGTGTACCACCTGTTCTTCGCCGACGAGGAGGGCGACCCCGGCGCGGACCTGACCTTCTTCGAGTACCCCGGGGCGGCGCGCGGCCGGGCGGGGGCGGGGATGGTGCACCGGATCGTCTGGCGGGTCGGCGGGCCCGAGGCGCTCGACTTCTGGGAGGGACGCCTGGGCGTGCTCGGCGTCGACACCCGGCGCGAGGGCGACTCGCTCCACTTCTCCGACCCCGAGGGTCTGGACCACGAGCTCTTGGTCGCCGACGTCCCGGACGCGCCGCTGATCGCCGACCACCCGGAGGTCCCGCGAGAGCTGGCGCTGCAGGGCTTCCACGCCGTGCGCGCCTACGCGAAGGCGCCCGAGGCCAGCACCGCCCTGCTGGAGGCGCTCGAGTTCGAGCCGACCGACGCGGGCTGGGAGGCGCGTGGCTCCGAGCGCGGCGGCCTCTACATCTACGACCCGCCGCCGGAGGAGCGCCCGGTCCAAGGCGCGGGCTCGGTCCACCACGTCGCCTGGGCCTCCTCCACCGAGGAGCACATGGCCTGGCGCGACAAGGCGATCTCCGCCGGCGCCCGCCCGACCCCGGAGATCGACCGCTTCTACTTCAAGTCCGTCTACTTCCGCGAGCCCAGCGGCGTCCTCTTCGAGATCGCCACCCTCGGCCCCGGCTTCACCGTCGACGAGCCTCTCGAGCACCTAGGCGAGAAGCTGTCGCTGCCACCCGACTTCGAGCACCTGAGGGACGAGGTCGAACCGAACCTGCGCCCGGTGGTGAATCCGCGGACGGAGGTGCGGTAGGGGGCGGCGCGGGGGACGGGCGTTGTGCTGGCCGCGCCGGCAGTCCTAGAGCGGTCCTGGGCGTCTCATCGCGGTCCTGGCTGGCTGTGACCGCGATGAGACGCCCAGGACGGGAGGGGTTCGTGAAACATCCGGCACAGGTTCGGCCGGAGGCAGGGCGCGGTCGACCTAAGGTCCGGTGGACCAGGGCGCGGTCGACCTGACGTCCGCCTTCCGGACCCTGGGTCGACCGCGCATGGCGGGGCGGACGATAGGTCGCCCGCGCCTCCCGAGGGTCCCGACAATACGCACGGAAGCGTGGACTTCTCCCGCTCTTCGTCACGACTTGCGAGGCCCGTGACGCTTCCGTGCTCCTCCCGTGACGAACCCGCTGCACCGCGGCGAAGTCACCGGACACTCCCCGCACCCCCGGCCGTCTCGGGCACGGCCACAGCCAGCCAGGGCCGTGGCCGAGACGGCCCTCTCGCCGAGACGCCTCGCGTCCCTTGCCCGGGCGCCAGCTTCAAGCGGCCCCGTCCGTCATGACCCGGAGACCACCCACCACCCGTAACCCCAGACCCCCTCCTGTGTAGCCGACAGCGTGATCCCCGACGAGCGCCTTGCGGCGCTGCACGCCTATACCCGTAAGCACAGCGTCAATTGGCCGCTCTACGTGGTCATTCGGCTGGCCTTCGTGCCCTTCTTCCTCGTCTACTTCAGGCTCTCGCGGACCGGGCGCAAGTACGCGCGGCACATCGACGGTGGGCTGATCGTCGCCGCCAACCACCGCAGCTTCCTCGACCCGTTCGTGGTCGGGGCGTGCCTGCCTTGGCGGCGGCCGATGAACTATGTCGCCAAGGTGGAGCTCTTCCAGAAGCCGCTGCAGGCCTGGTTCCTCTCGCGGCTCGGCGCCTTCCCGATCCGTCGCGGCGAATCCGACGCCGAGTCGATGGAGACGGCGCGGATGATCGTCGAGCGGGGCGGGACGCTCTGCATCTTCCCCGAGGGCACCCGGCACCGGAGCGGCAGCCTCGGCAACCCGAAGCGCGGCGTCGGCCGCCTGGCGCTGCAGACCGGCGCGCCGGTCCTGCCGACCGCGGTGATCGGCACCGAAGAGGTGCGTCGCGGCTGGCGCATCCGCCCGCGCAAGGTGAAGGTGCGCTGCGGCCGCGCGATGACCTTCCCGCAGTCGGAGGAGCCCTCGACCGCGCTAGCCGAAACGGTGACGACGCGAATCTGGCCCAACGTCCTCCTGCAGTGGGAAGACCTGGGCGGCCTGCCGCCGATGCGGCGCGCGGCCGTGATCGGCGCGGGCAGCTGGGGGACCGCCGTGGCGGTGCTGCTCGCCCGCGGCGGGCTCGAGGTGCAGCTCGGCGCGCGCACCGCGGCGAGCGCGGCGGAACTGGTGGAGGAGGGCGAAAACAGCCGCTACCTGCCCGGCGTGCCGCTGCCGGAGGCGATCGACGTGCGCCCGGCGAGCGGCATCGAGCTGACCGGCCTCGACCTGATCGTCCTCGCGATCCCGTCCAAGTCCCTGCCCGCCGCGGTCGGCTCGATCGCCGACCGGGCCGGCGATCGCTCCTCGATCCTGTTGCTGACCAAGGGTCTGATCGCGCCGCAAGGACAACTGCCGTCCGAGTACGTCGGCGAACGGGTGCGGGCGCGGGCGCTGGCCTCCCTGGGCGGCCCGGCCCACGCCGCCGAGGCCGTGTCCGGCTCCGCCGCGCTTGTCCTCGGCTCCGGCGATCCCGACCTCCGTGCCCAGCTCGGCGAGGTCTTCAAACGCGCCGGGCTGGTCTGCGAGCGCACTGCCGACGTGGTCGGGGTGGAGATGGCGGGCGCGGCCAAGAACGCCGCCGCGCTGGCCGCCGCCGCGGCCGAGCCGCACGGACTGAACGCGGCGGGGATCGCCGTCGCCGAGATCTGGCGCGAGTGCATCGCCTGCGGGGTCGTCCATGGTGCCGACCCGGAGACGTTCGCCGGGCTCGCCGGCGTCGGCGACCTGACCGCCTCGATGCTGGCGCCGACCGGGCGCAATCGGCGCGCGGGTGAGCTGCTCGGCGCGGGCACCCCCGCGGAGGAGATCCCGGGGATCATCGGTCAGGCCTCCGAGGGCATCGACACGACCCCGCTGCTGGCCGATGCGATCGCCGCGGCAGGGGTCCGGGGCGAGGCGCTCGAGGGCCTGGCGAAGCTGATCCGCGGCGAAGTCGCCTGCGAGGACTGGGTGGCCGGGCTGCGCAGCGCCGAGCGGGCCAGGCAGGCGGCATGAGTTGCGGAGCGGGCGCTCATCTAATCTGGGCCGGTGAGCGGCCCCGAGGAGAACGTCGAGCCTGCCCAGCTGGCTCCGGCGGCGAAGGCGGAGCTCGACCGCGCCTTCGAGGAGTTCTATCGGGCGCACCTGCGCGACGTCTATTCCTACGCCTACTACCGGGTGGGGAACCATCACGACGCCGAGGACCTCACCGAGCAGGCGTTCCTGCAGGCCTACCGGCACTTCGACCGGGCGCGGCGCGAGTCCGACGGCCGGCCGCTGCGGCCGTGGCTGATCCGCATCGCCCACAACCTGGCTTCGAACTACTACCGCGACCGCTCGCGCCGGCCGCAGACGCCGCTGGACAGCGCCGATCCGATCGCGACGAAGCACGACACCGAGGACTTGGTCGCCGGGCGGGAGGAGCTGCGGCAGGTGATGGCCAACCTGCAAGCCCTCTCCGACGACCGCCGCGAGGCGCTGATCATGCGCTTCGCACTCGGCATGGACAACCGCGAGATCGCGCGTGCGCTGGGACGCTCCGACGGGGCGACCAAGGTCCTGATCCACAGGGCGATCAAACAGCTTCAAGAGGAGATGGGTCGCGATGACACCGACGGGTGAGCAGGGCGAATCCACCTGGGACGTCGAGGCGCTGCTGAGCGACGCGCTGCGACCGATCGACCCGCCGGAGCGGCTCTTCGGGCGGATCGAGGACACCTTCACCGCGCTGTCCGCAGCGGCCGCGACCGAGCTCTCCGACTGGGCCGAGGAGCTGACCGACTCCGAGATGCGGGCGCTGCGGGACCCGCGCAACTGGGTGCGGCCGGTGGTCGCGGTCGGGGTCGGCGGGGTGGCGACCGGGGCGCTCGTCCTGTTCGAGCTGCGCCGCCGGGGTAAGCATGAGGCGAACGGCCTGAAGGGCCTCGCCTCAGGCGTCCGCGACCGCTTCTAGGCGGCGCGGGGTGCCGGCGGCGGCAAGCAGACCGAGAAGGCCCAAGGTGAGGTTCAGCGCTTCGTTCCCTCCGGCCGCGGGGAGGAAGCCGAGGATGGCGCTGCCCGGGTCGAGGGCCAGGCCCCAGACGCCGAGGACGGTCAGCAGCAGCCCGGCGCAGAGTGCGTAGGGGCGGGAGAAGCTCCCCGCGGTGAGCAGGCCGATCGCTCCCAGCGCCGCCCAGAAGAGGTTCAGCCAGCCGTTGGTGCGGAGGGCGCCGAGGGTGTGGTCGAGGGTCCCCGGAGAGCCGAAGTCGGAGCCGTAGAAGAACCCGGCGATGCCGAGGATGACGAGCAGCGCACCGACCGCGGTGGCGTAGAGGCGGGCGGGGCTGGCGGGCTCCATCGGCCGCGATTGTAGGCTCCCCATCCCGTGCCGCAGACTTGTTACCGCCATCCCGACCGCGAGACGGGCGTCTCCTGCTCCTCCTGCGGACGCCCGATATGTCCCGAGTGCATGACCCCGACCCCGGTCGGCATGCGCTGTCCGGAGTGCGCCAATCAGCGCACGCGGGTGGTCCGCAACCCGACCGGGACGCCGAGCGCGCTCTCGGCCGGCGGCTTCCCGGCGACGGTGGTGCTGATCGCGATCAACGTCATCGTCTACCTGATCGAGGTCGTCCACGGCTCGGGCGGGCTCAGCATCCACATCGGGACGGCGTATGACCTCGGCGCCCTCTGGGGCCCGGCGGTCCATGAAGGCGGTGATTGGTGGCGGACGATCACCTCCGGCTTCGTCCACTTCAGCATCCTCCACATCGCCTTCAACATGTACCTGCTGTTCATCCTTGGACGGCTTCTGGAGCCTTCGATCGGCACGCTGCGCTTCGTCGTCCTCTACTTCGCCTCGCTGCTGGCGGGCTCGTTCCTGGCGCTCGCGTTCACCCCGGACTCGGTCAGCGCCGGCGCGTCGGGCGCGATCTTCGGCGTTATCGGCGCCACCTTCGTGATCGCCCGGGGCCGCCGCCTCGACGCGATCGCCGGTCAGATCGGGATCCTCATCGTGATCAACCTGGTCTTCACCTTCGCCGACACCGGCGTCAGCCTCGGCGCCCACCTCGGCGGCCTCGTCGCCGGCGTCCTCTGCGGCCTCCTGATCGTCGCCGGCGAGCAAGGCCGCTACGGCCGCAACCTCAGCCCCAAGAACCGCATGGCGATCGAGGTCGCCGCGATGTCCGCCCTGGGCATCGCCAGCTTCATCCTGGCGCTGGCCGCGGCAGGGTGGGGCGCGCCGTACTTCGTGGGGTAGCGGCGGACGACGGTTGTTGGACCGCGCCGGCAGTCCTAGCTGCGTCCTGGGCGTCTCATCGCGGTCCTGGCTGGCTGTGACCGCCATGAGACGCCCAGGACGTGAGGGTCTCGTGACTAACTCCGAGGGTTCGTCACGCTTCCGCCCGGAACTCCACACCCCCGTAACGTTTCCGTCGCGCCGTGACCCAACCCTCTGTCCTTTGGGACCCACAGGTTCCCAAAGGACAGAGGTTGTCATCAGCGCCTCAGACGACGGAGGAACCTGCGCGGAGGTGTGGACTTCACGGCGTCTCCCTCACGTCTCTCCCCACGGCGTCGCACTTCCTCCACAGCTTTCACACCCCGGCCGTCTCGGGCACGGTCACAGCCAGCCAGGACCGTGACCGAGACGGCCGCTCTCGCCGGCCCCGCCTCGCGTCCCTTGCCCGGGTGCCGACCGACTACGCCTGGGCCGTGCGCGGCGCCGGGCTGCGGAGGAGGGTGAAGGGGGTGTTGCCGGGGGGGTCCATCAGGTCGGGGTGGAGGATGTGGGCGATCAGCTCGACGCCATCGACGAGGCGGGGGCCGGGATCGCTGAAGCCGGATTGGGCGGCGACGGCGTAGACGCGGGCGGCGCCGAGGGAGGCGATGTGCTCCCAGACCTCCATCGCCTGGGCCTGGACGTCCTCGAGGTAGCCCTCGACCATGATGATCACGATCTCGGGACGGAGGCCGGCAAGCTCGCCCCAGGAGACCTCGGCGGGGGAGAGGCCGGGGTCGCCGGCGACGTCCTCGCCGCCCGCGATCGCGATCATCTCCGGCACCCAGAGGCCCGCCACGCGGGCCGGATCGAGGAGGCGCTCCAGCGCGATGACACGCGGCACGGTCGCCCCGGCGACGGCGGCGCGGACGGTCGCCAGGCGGCCCTCCAGTTCCCCGCGAAGTTCGTGTGCCTGGTCGCCGGTACCCGTGGTCTCGCCCAGACGGACCACCTCTTCGAGCATCTCGCTGAGCGTCGCAACCTTCATCTTGGTGAGCGCATTATGCGGCCTTCATGAAGATCCGCGTGTCAGCCGGCTATATTGGGAAAGCCGAATGGCCGACGACGTTCCTTCCCGAAGTATCGGGTCACATCGCCGATGAGCATCTTGCTGCTCGTCCTCCTGCTGCTGTTGATCGCGATCAACGGCTTCTTCGTCGCGGCGGAGTTCGCTGTCGTGCGCTCGCGCCGGGCCCGTCTGGAGCAGCTGCGCGACGACGGGATGCGCGGTGCCGGGCGGGCGCTGGAACAGCTCGACCGGGTCGACGAGTTCGTCGCCACCAGCCAGGTCGGCATCACGCTCGCCTCGCTCGGCATCGGCTTCCTCGGCGAGCCGGCGCTGGCCGAGTTGATCGAGCCGCTCTTCGGCTTCGCCAGCCACGCGGTCGCGCTCGCCCTGGCGATCGCCTTCGCCTTCATCATCGTCACCTTCCTGCACGTGATCCTCGGCGAGCAGTCACCGAAGATGGTCGCGATCGGTCGCGCCGAGACGACCCTGATCAAAGTCACCGGGCCGCTGATCTTCCTCGGCCGCGTGCTGCACCCGCTGATCGTCGCCACCAACGCGCCGGCCAACTTCATCGTTCACCGGATCCTCCGGATCAACGTCGAGGACGTCGAGGAAACCTCGCCCGAGGAGCTGCGCCTGATCATCGCCCGCGGCGCCAAACAGGGCGGGATCGATCCCGACGAGGCGGGCCACCTGGCGGGCGTCTTCCACCTGCACGAACAGGAGGCGCGCGAGGTGATGACGCCGATCCCGGCGGTCGTCACGGTCGACGCCAACGACACGGTGGAGTCGGCGCTGCGCCGTTGTGTCACCTCCGGCCACACCCGCCTGGTCGTGATCGAGGACGACAACCCCGACCGCGTCCGCGGCGTCATCCACAACAACAGCCTGGCCCGCGTCTACATGAACGAGGGCCCCGACGCGACGATCGAGTCGGTCATCCGCGACGCCCTCATCGTCCCCGAGACGCGCCCGATCGACGACCTCCTGCACGACCTCCAGGTCCAGCGCACCTCGCTGTCGGTGGTCGTCGACGAGTACGGCCGGACCGTCGGCATCGTCACCGTCGAGGACATCCTCGAGGAGGTGGTCGGGGAGATCGAGGACGAGACCGATCCGCGCGCGACCGAGGTCCGACGGCTCACCAACGGCGACTGGTTCGTGCGCGGCCACGTCAGCCTCGGCGACCTCGAGGACGCCGGCATCGATCTGCCCGGCGCCGACTCCGACACCTACAACTCGGTCGGCGGTTATGTCTTCGGCGAGCTCGGGCGGCTGCCCAAACGCGGCGACTCGGTCACCGTAGACGGCTACACGCTGCGGGTCGAGGCGGTGCGGGAGAACCGGATCGAGGCGGTCCGGATCAGCGATTCGTCGAGTGGCTCCGGCGACAGTTCTTCCGTCCGTCCCGACGCCTAATTTCTCCGAGCAACCCGCGTCCCGCTAAGAAGCTGGAGGTGCCCCCAATGTGGGTTGTTCGCCTGACCGACAAGCAGCTAGAGGTGCTGAGGGCGCTGTTGCGCTCCGAGGAGCATCTCGGCCCCGCGCTCCGAGGCTCGATCGAGGCTCTCGACCTGGCGCGTTGGGATGACCTGCCCGACGCCGAACTGCCGTGGGACGAGATCGAGACCATCGCCCGCCGCCAGAACATCTCGGCGGCGGACGTGATCTGGGACTTGTCCGGCAAGGGGAGGACGGCCAAAGCCGAGTAGCCGACCCCCGTGCGTCCCTTCCCGGATCCCCTCAGTCGTAGGAGTAGAAGCCTGCGCCGCTCTTTCGGCCGAGCTTCTCCTCGCCGATCATCTCGACGAGCAGCCCCGGTGGTTTGTGGGCCGGGTCAGCGGAGTCGGCGAACAAGGCATCGCCGATAGCCTCGGCGACGTCGAGCCCGACGAAGTCGAGCAGCGCCAGCGGGCCCATCGGATGGCCCGCGCCGAGCTTCATGCAGGTGTCGACCTCGCCCGCTTCCATGCCGGTGCGCTCCATCAGTCGCACCCCGTCGAAGAGGTAAGGGAAGAGCAGCCGGTTGACGACGAAGCCGGCCTGGTCGGGGACCTCGACCGCGGTCTTGCCGAGCGCCGCGCACCAGGCCATCGCCCGCTCGCGCGCCGACTCGGCGCCGTCCGGTATGCAGACCTCGATCAGCGCCATTCGCGGCACCGGGTTGAAAACGTGGAGCCCGTAGAGGCGCGGCACCCCGGCCTTGCCGGCGATGTCGCCGATGCCCAGGGAGGAGGTGGTCGTCGCCAGGTCGGCGTTCGGGCACGCCTCGTCGAGCGTCTTCATCAGCTCGGCCTTGGCGTCCAACTCCTCGACGATCGCCTCGACGACGACGTCGCAGTCGGCCAGGTCCTTGGGATCGGTGGTGACCCGCAGGCGCGAGGGCTCGGCTCCCTCGATCTTCGCGCAGGCGGCGACGATTTTCTCCTCGGCGCGCCATGCCGAGGCCTCCGACCGGGCCAGAAGGATCGTGTCGGCAGTAGTGGTCGAGACCGCGGCGAGGCCGGTGGCAATGGCGCCGCTCCCCGCGATCCCCGGACTTTCGTACCCCTTCGAGTCGCTCATCGGTCGGGTTCCTATCAAGCTTTTTCGCGCGGCGCGGCGCGGCTGACCGACCCGTCAATCAGGAGGACTATCGTTCTTCGGAACCCCTCATATATTTTGTGGCGGGGAAAACTTCGAGCACGGAGGAACGACTGATGGCAGACGGTAAAGGCAAGCTCGGTGGACGCGAGGTCGTGATCGTCGAGGCGGTCCGCACCCCGGTCGGTCGCGGCCATCCGGAGAAGGGCTACTACAAGGACCTGCATCCGTCGAACCTCCTGGCCAAGACCTACTCGGAGCTGATCGACCGCTCCGGGATCGACCCGAACGAGGTCGGCGACGTGATCGCGGGCTGCGTCCAGCAGTGGGGCGAGCAGTCGATCAACATCGGCCGCAACGCCTGGCTCGAGGCGGGCCTCCCGCAGGAGGTGCCGGCGACCACCGTCGACCGCCAGTGCGGCTCCGCCCAGCAGGCGGTCAACTTCGCCGCGACCCTGATCGCCTCCGGCGTCCACGACGTCGCGATCGGCGGCGGGGTCGAGCACATGGGGAAAAACTCCTTCGCGAAAGCGGGCGAGATGATGGGCGAGTACGGCCTGGCGTTCTCACCCGAGCTGATGGAGCGCTACGACCTGATCCCGCAGGGCCTCTCGGCCGAGATGATCGCCGACAGATGGGAGATCCCGCGCTCCGAGATGGACGAGATCGGCCTGCGCTCCCAGCAGAAGGCCAGGCAGGCGACCGACGAGGGCCGCTTCGAGCGGGAGATGATCCCGATGCAGGTCAACGGCGACACCTACGTCACCGACCAGGGCCTGCGCGAGACGACCCTCGAGGGGCTCGCGGCGCTGAAGCCGGCCTTCAAGGAGGACGGCAAGATCACCGCCGGCAACTCCTCCCAGGTCTCCGACGGCGCCGCCGCGGTGCTGCTGATGAGCCGTGAGAAGGCCGACGAGCTGGGGCTGAAGCCGCGCGCCCGGATCTTCGACATCACCACGGTCGGGGTCGACCCGGTGATCATGCTGACCGGCCCGATCCCGGCGACCCGCAAGCTGCTCGAGCGCAACGGGATGACGATCGACGACATCGACCTGATCGAGATCAACGAGGCCTTCGCCTCGGTCATGGCCGCCTGGCAGCGCGAGCTGAAGCCGGACATGGACCGCGTCAACGTCAACGGCGGCGCGATCGCCCTCGGCCATCCGCTCGGCTCTACCGGCGCCCGGCTGCTCACCACCCTGCTCCACGAGATGGAGCGCTCCGACAAGGAGATGGGCCTGGTGACGATGTGCTGCGGCGGCGGGCTGGGGACCGGCACGCTGATCCAGCGGGTCTGATCCAGTCGTCCGGATATCTCCGTAGGGACCGACGAGGCCGGTAGCTTGCCGGCCTCGTCTCGTTCCCTATTCGAGGAGATTTCCTTTGTATAAGCGCAAGATCGCCGCGACGCTCGTCGCCCTGCTGGCAGTCGTCGCCGTGGTCGCGGGATGTGGTGGCGGGGGCAGCAGCAGCGACTCCACCAGCGGTGGAACGACCGGCGGTTCGACCGAAGAATCGACCGACGGCTCGACCGAATCGAGCGGCGCCGCTCCGACCAAGGCCGCCTTCATCAAAGAAGGCGACGAAATCTGCACCGACGACGAAAACGAACTGAACGAAGAAATCGAAGCCTTCGCCAAAGAAGAAGGCATCGATCTCAAAACCGATGAACTCAGCTCCGACCAGGAAACCGAACTCTTCCAGGAACTGGTGCTGCCGAACATCGGCAAGCAGGCCGAAGAACTGGGCGCGCTGACGCCGCCCGAAGGCGACGAGGAAACGATCGAAGAACTCACCGACACGCTGGCGAGCGAAGTCGAAGAAGCCGAAGACGCGGGCGGCAAACCCGCCAGCGACTCCCTGGCCGGGGCGACGAAAATGGCCAAGGCGTACGGGTTCAAAGCCTGCGGCAGCTGAGTTCGTCGATGTGGCCCCTGGCCGTCCGGCCAGGGGCCGTGTAGGGTTGGCCGCCGGGTGGATCTGACGCTGTCGCCATCGGAGGAGGGGTTCCGCGACGAGGTCGCGACCTGGCTGCGTGCCAACAACCCCGGCCCCGAGCCGGAGGGCTCCCTCGACGAGGTGATGGCGTTCCGGCGCGAGTGGCAGCTGAAGCTGCACGCGGCGGGTTGGGCCGGGATCTCCTGGCCGAAGGAGTACGGCGGCCGCGGGGCGACGATGATCGAGCAGGCCATCTTCGTCGGCGAGGCCGCCGCCCAGGAAGCGCCGAGCCCCGCCAACGTGCTCGGCCTCGCGATGGGCGGCCCGGTCGTCATCGCCCACGGCACCGACGCGCAGAAGCAGCGCTACCTGGAGCCGATCCTGACCGGCGACGAGATCTGGTGCCAGGGCTTCTCGGAGCCCGAGTCCGGCTCCGACCTCGCCTCGCTGAAGACGCGCGCGGTGAAGGACGGCGACGAATGGGTCGTCACCGGGCAGAAGGTCTGGACCACGTTCGCCCAGTACGCGAAGTGGTGCATGCTCGTCGCCCGCACCGACCCCGACGCGCCCAAACACCAGGGGCTCACCTACTTCCTGATGGACATGGAGCAGGAGGGGGTCGAAGCCAAACCGCTGGTGCAGATCACCGGCGAGGGAGAGTTCAACGAGGTCTTCATCAACGAGGCGCGGATCCCCGACGAGAACGTCGTCGGCGGCGTCGGCAACGGCTGGGGCGTGGCGATCACGACGCTGATGAACGAGCGCGCCGGGCTCGCCTTCGGGGCGATCGCCGGGATCCACAACAGCCTCGGCAAACTCGCGGCGCTCGCCAAAGAGGTGCGCGAGGAGGGTGGCTCCTCGGCCGCCGAGGACTCCTACTTCCGCCAGCGCATCGCCCAGCTCTTCATCGAGGCCGAGACGATGCGGCTGAACGCCTACCGCGGGCTGACCAAGACGATGGAGTCCGGCATCCCCGGCCCGGAGGGCTCGCTCGGCAAGTGGCAGTGGGCCGACATCAACCAGGACCTGACCGAGCTGGCGCTGGAGATCGAGGGGACCTGGGCGGCGCTCGGGCGCGGCTCCGACGGAGCGATCGCGAACGGCGCCTGGCAGTACAACTTCCTCCGCTCGCGGGCGAACTCGATCGAGGGCGGCACCACCGACATCCTCAAGAACATCATCGCCGAGCGCGTGCTCGGCCTGCCGCGGATGCGCTGAGGAGGGAGGGCCATGTACTTCGACCTCACCGACGAGCAGGAAGCGATCCGCTCGACCGCCCACGACTTCCTCGCCTCGCGCTTCAAATCAGAGCGCATGCGGGAGATCGCCGGGTCCGACGACGGCACCGACGAGGCGGGCTGGAAGGAGATGGCGGAGCTCGGCTGGGCGGGGCTGGCGCTGCCCGAGGAGTGGGGCGGACAGGGCCTCGGCATCGTCGATCTCGCCGTGCTCTTCGAGGAGATGGGCTACGCGCTCGCTCCCTCGCCCCTCTTCTCCAACACCGTGGTCGGCCTGGCGCTCGCGCAGAGCGCTTCCGACGAGCAGAAGGAGCGCTGGCTGCGCCCGCTCGCCGAGGGGACCGCGCGGGGGACGCAGGCGATGGTCGACGCCGGCTCGACCGGCACGCCGGGCGCCTACCCGATGAAGGACGAGACTGACGGTGACGGGGTGGTCCTGAACGGCAAGAAGCAGCTCGTCGCGGACGCCGCGGGCGCGTCGTTCTTCCTGGTCGCGACCAGCGACGGTCGCCGGCACATCGTCCCCGCCGACGCCGAGGGCGTCAGCGTCACGCCGGAGATCTCGATCGACACCACCCGTCGCCTCTCCACTGTCACCTTCGAGGGTGTCCGCGTCCCGGCAGAGAACACGCTGCCCGGGCACGGCCCCGAGTTCCAGCGGGTCTACCTGCTCGGCGCGGTGGCGCTCGCCGCCGAGTCGACCGGGGTCGCCCAGCGCACCCTTGAGATGGCCGTCGGCTACGCCAAAGACCGCGAACAGTTCGGCCGGCCGATCGGTGCCTACCAGGCGGTCTCGCACCGCTGCGCGCAGATGCTGCTGGAGACCGAGAACTCGCGCTCCGCAGTCTACGGCGCCGCCTGGGCCGCCGACGCCGATCCCGACGCGCTGCCGCTGTCGGCCTCGATGGCGAAGGCTTATGCCTCCGACGCGGGCTGGCGCGTGCCCGACGCCTCGATCCAGGTGCACGGCGGCATCGGCTTCACCTGGGAGCACGACCTGCACTTCTTCCTCAAGCGCGGCCGCGCCAACGCCTCGATGTACGGCGACGCGCGCTGGCACCGCGAGCAGGTCGCCAAGCGCGTCCTGGTGTGAGCGCGCTCGAGCGGATCTCGGTCGCCGCGATCGGGAACTCGGTCGCCGACCTCGAGGCGGAGACGCTGCGCGCCGAGGCGGCCGGGATCGAGTGCGTCTGGGCGCCGGAACTGTTCCGCGCGGCCGACACCCAGGCCGCCTACCTGGCGGCGAAGACGGAGCGGATCGGCGTCGGCACCGGCATCACCTGGGCCTTCACCCGCAGCCCCTTCGTCCACGCGATCACCGCGCTGGACATCGACGAGATGTCAGGCGGGCGCTTCCGCCTCGGGCTTGGCTCCGGCGTCAAACGCCTGAACGAGACCTGGCACAACGCCGACTACGGCCGGCCCGCGCCGCACCTGCGCGAGGCGATCGAGGCGACCCGGCTGATCATGCGCCAGGCCGGCAAGGGCGAGCCGATCCGTTATGAGGGCGACTACTACGACATCGACATCAAGGGCTGGGTTCGCCCGCATCCGCCCGCGCGTGAGACGCCCCCGCCGATCTACGTCGCCGCCCTCCAGGCGGGGATGTCGCGGATGGCCGGCGACGTCGGCGACGGCCTGATCGGCCATCCGATCCAGAGCCTGATGTGGATCGACGAGGTGGTCCGGCCCGGCTTCGAAGGCGGCCTCTGGCGCTCCGGTCGCAAGCGCGAGGACTTCGACTACATCCCGACCGTCTGCTGCGCGATCGACGACGACGAGGGCCGCGCCCTCGACATGGCCCGCCGCACGATCGCCTTCTACGCGACGGTCAAGACCTACACCCCGCTGTGGGAGATGCACGGCTTCGAGTCCGCCGCCGCCGAGGCGGGAGAGGCCTTCCGCCGCGGCGACCTCGCCGCGGTTCCCGCCGCGATCCCGGACGCGATGGTCGAGGCCTACTGCGCCGCCGGCCCGATCGACAAGGTTCGCGAGCGCGTCGAAGCCACCGCGACCCGCGCCGACGCCCTCTTCCTCACCCCACCGACCTACTTCATCTCGCCCGAGGAGCTGAGCGAGTTCCAGAACCGCATCATCGACGCCTTCGGCCCGGCGTCTGCGGCCTGAAGCTGGCCGCCCGGGAAAGGGACGCAAGGCGGGTCGGCGAGAGGGCCGTCTCACCCACGGCCCTGGCTGGCTGTGGCCGTGGGTGAGACGGCCGAGGTATGAAAGCTGAGGAGAAAGTGCGACGCCGTTGGCAGAGACGTAAGGGAGACGCCACGAACTCCACACTTCCGCGCGGGTTCCTCATGCTTCGTGCGCCTTCTGTCTGACCCCAGATGTTGATGGGCCGAAAACTACCCCTATAGATGTAGTTTTCGGCCCATCAACCTGGGGGTGCTGGAGAAGCGTGACGGAGGTGTGGAGTTCCGGACGGAAGCGTGACGAACCCCGCGCACATCTTCACGAAACCCTCACGTCCTGGGCGTCTCGGACACGGCCACAGCCAGCCAGGGCCGTGTCCGAGACGCCCAGGACCAGCTAGGACTGCCGCCGCGCCCGGCGCCGCAACAGCCTCAGATGCTGCGGCCCATCTCCCGCTGGACATCGTCCTCGGTGATCCGGTTGCTCGGGCCGTAGGCCTTCCAGCCCTGCGCGACGATGGCGATCGCGGCGCCGAGCATCACCCAGACCGGCCAGAAGTAGCCGCCTCCGCCGATCGCCCAGATGACGACGGTGACCACGACGGCGAAGAGGCCTCCGGCGAGGATGCCTTTGAAGTCCTGCTTCATCTTGAGGCGCTGGATTGCGAGTTCGCGCGCGTTGTCCGGGACGTCGACGCCTTGCTCTGGTGCGAGGGGGGTGTCCATGCGGCGATGGTACCCCGTGCTTGGGGCTCAGTCCACGGGTAGCGCGGCGACGAAGCGGGTGAATTCGTCCATGTCGCTGATCGCCGGGCCGTGGCCGGGGAGGATCAGGGAGGGCTCGAGGGCGGCGAGCTTGCGGATCGAACGACGGTTCTCCGCCGGGTCGTAGGTCATCTCGTCGGGCGGCTCGCGGACGCCGGGCATCAGGGTCAGGTAGCTCATGTTGCGGACCACGTCGCCGCAGATCGCCACCCGGTCGGAGTCGCGGAAGTAGATCACCTCGCCGCGCGCGTGGCCGGGGGCGTGGACGACGCGGAAGCCCGCCACCTCGTCGCCCTCGTTCAGCACCCGGTCGACCTTGTGCGGCGGGCCGGTCCAGATCTTGTCGTAGATCTTCGGGAGCAGGGCGGCGCCGGAGCCGACCGGGGCGCGTCCCTCCATCGCGTCGACGTCGTCGGCGTGACAGGCGAGCGGCACCTTGCGCGACTCGCAGATCCACTTCGCGCAGCCCTGGTGGTCGGGGTGGACGTGGGTGAGGGCGACTTCGGCGAGCTCGACGCCGACCAGGTCGCTGAAGATCCGCCGCCGGTCCCAGCGGCGCCCGGCATCGATCAGCACGTTCTCCGCCAGGTAAACGTTGATCGTCGGGGCGGGGAGCTCCTTGACGCGCCAGACACCGGGGGCCAGGCGCTTCATCTCAGTGGGTTATCCCGAGACCCTGCCGGGGCTCGCCGCTGTTGTCGGAGAGCTTCTGCAGGCGGGCGATCTGCCGTTCGCCTTCGAGGCGGACCGGGTGCCCGGCCGGGAAGGGCTCGATCAGCCGCGCGATCCGGTTGCGGATCTGCAGCGAGAAGTGGGGGGTGGCCGGGCCGGCGAGGGCGCGGATGTCCTCCACCGTGATGCCCTGCTCGCCACCGAGCAGCTCTGGGTTCTCCGCCTCGCTCATTCTTCGCTCCCGATCTTCGCCAATTCGGCGACTTCGTTGACTTCCGCCTGTTGCCCGACGCTGATCTGCCCCGCATCTCCGACGATCCAGACGTGGTTGTAGAAGGCCCGCGTCGGGTCGGTGGTGTAGCCGGGCTTGACGTCGAGGAAGTAGCCGCGCAATTCGGAGGGCAGCGTATCGGCGGAATCCGTGAGCAGCAACGGTCCCCAGGTGCCGGAGGCCGAGAGGGGCGCCGCGGCGGCTGCTTCCTGCGGGGAATCGGAGCGCACGAGGACGAAGCCGTGGCCGGGGTCGGTGACGTGCCAGCCGAACCCCCCTTCGTCGAAGCGGGCGAAGGCGATCGCCGCCGCGACCGGGTTGTCGCCGCTGATCCGCGTCACCTCGGCCCCGGCCACACCTTCGACTTCCTTCAGGACTTTGCCGCTGATCGCCGAGCCCGGGCCGAGCGCGTAGACCGGGATGCCTTCCTCGCGGCGCAGCGCGGCGACCGTTTCCTGCGGCAGTTCCTTGGCGTCGGTGAAGAGGATCGGGTCCCCGGAGCGGGCGGCGTAGGCGGCGGCGGGCGCGGCGAAGGCCGGTTCGGAGCTGGAGGCGAGGATGATCGCGTCGGGTTTGGAGCCGGCGATCCGGTCGCGCAGGCGGGCGATCGCGGCGGCCTCGGTGGCGGCGTCGCCGGGGGCGACTTTGGCGGCGCTCATCCCCTTCGGCACCTGGACGTCCCCGACCGCGAAGACCGCCTCGCCGCCGGAGGTCGCGCCGCCGTGCGGTTGCAGCGTGTCGAGCGCTTCCGCGGTGACGTCGGGGACGCCTTCGGCTTCGCCGTAGAGGAGCGGCGCGCGGATCGGTTCGGCCATCAGCACGGCGGCTGCGAGGGCGCCCGCCCAGTCTTCGGAGTCGACCAGGGTGACGGCGAGGGGCCGCTGTTTTTCGCTGGTGCCGGGGAAGACGGCGAGGGCCGCCGCGGCGGCGTTAGAGGCCGGGTCGGGCCCGCCGATCCGGGTCGTGTTGGAGGTCGCGAAGGAGGGATAGCCGAGTTCTTCGGCGCTGCCGGCGTCGGCGCTTTCGTCGTCCGAAGAGCTCTGATCCGTTGCTTCGGAGGTGACGGTCGCGGTGGTCGCCGAAGGGGCCGCGCTCTCGTCCGACTTCTTCGAGCCGTTGCCGAGGGTGATCGCGAGGACGATGAAGCCGACCGCGAGGAGAACCAGGGCGGTGACCAGCTTGATCGGCCCGGGGATGCCAGGACGGCGCCGAGCCGGGGCGGGTTTCGGGGTCGGCTTCTCGCGAGGCGCCTCCTTCGGCTTCTCCTCGGCCTTTTTCGGCTCTTCGACGGGCTCCGGAGGGTCCTGCTGGCCCTCCACGTCGGCGTTGATCGGTCGGTCGGCGCTCACCCGTCCCAAAGCTACAGGCGCGGCCTCCACCCGACGGTTGAGCTAGTCTTGTCCCCACTGGCTGACTGACCAGTCAATCAACCCCGCAGGGAGGATCAAAGTGGACTTCGGACTCAACGACGAGCAGCTGACCTACCAGGCCGAATGCCGCAAGTTCGCACGTGAGGTGATCCGCCCGGCGGCGCCGAAACACGACCGCGAGGAGAGCACTCCCTGGGAGGTCATCAAAGAGGCGCGCAGGCAGGGCTTCGGCGGCCTGGAGGGCATGCAGCGCGCGGCCGAAGACGACCAGGGCCAGATGCAGCCGATCATGGCCGAACAGTTCCACTGGGGCTGCGCCGGGATCGCGCTGGCGATCAGCGGCTCCGGCCTCGCCGCCGCGGGCATCGCCGCCTCCGGCACCCCGGAGCAGACGATGCGCTGGGTCCCCGAGTGCTTCGGCGACGCCGAGACGGTGAAGCTCGGCGCCTACGCCGTGACCGAGCCGCAGGCAGGCTCCGACGTCAAGAGCCTGAAGACGACCGCCGTCCGCGACGGCGACGAATGGGTCCTCAACGGCACCAAGGTCTTCATCACCAACGGCGGGATCGCCGACGTCCACGTGGTCGTCGCCACCGTCGACCCGACGCTCGGCACCCGCGGCCAGGCCTCCTTCGTGATCGACAAGGGGACGCCGGGGCTGTCCCAGGGCAAGAAGGAGTCGAAGCTCGGGATCCGCGCCTCGCACACCGCCGAGATCGTGCTCGAGGACTGCCGCATCCCCGGCGACCAGCTGCTCGGCGGCGACGAGAAGCTCGAGCGCAAGCTGGAGCGGGGACGCAGCGGCCAGAAATCGCGGGCGGGCGCCGACGCGCTGGCGACCTTCGAGATCACCCGGCCGATCGTCGGCGCCTCGGCGCTGGGGATCGCCCAGGCCGCCTACGAGTGGACCCTGGAGTACCTCTATGGCCGCGAAGAAGGCGGCGTGCAGCTGCTGAGCGCGCAGCGGGTGCAGCAGACGCTGGCCGACGTCGCGACCGAGATCGAGTCGGCGCGCCTGCTCGTCCAGCGGGCCTCGTGGATGGGGCGCAACGGCCGGCCGATGACCGGCGGCCAGGGCTCGATGTCGAAGCTGAAGGCGGGCGACGTGACGATGTGGGCGACGACGACGCTGATGGATCTCGTCGGCCCGGCCGCCTGGGACACCGACCACCCGCTGGAGAAGTGGTTCCGCGACGCGAAGATCTACCAGCTGTTCGAGGGCACGGCCGAGATCCAGCGGATGGTCATCTCGCGGATGCAGGCGCGCGAGTACGCCGAGCGCCTCGGCTTCGCCGCCGAGGTCGCCGCCGAGGCTCAGGCCGCGCCGGCGAAGGAGCCCGTCCCGGCCTAGCGCCTAAGCTCCGCCCGTGGGGCACGATCACGACCACGGCAGCGGGCACGGACATAGCCACGGCTTCGGCGCGCACGCGCTGGAGGCGCGGCGGGAGGACTCGCGCAAGCGGCTGATCGTCGCGCTGGCGATCAACGTCGTGATGCTGCTCGCCGAGGCGGTCGGCGGTGTCATCACCGGGTCGCTGGCGGTCCTCGCCGACGCCGGGCACCTGCTCTCCGATGTCGGGTCGATCGTCCTCGCGCTGATCGCGGCGCGCCTCGCCGCCCGCCCGGCGACCGGGCGGCGCACCTTCGGCTACCAGCGCTCGGAGGTGCTGGCGGCGCTCGTCAACGGGCTCACCCTGGTCGCGGTCAGCGTCTTCATCGGCGTCGAGGCGATCGGCCGCTTCTCCGACCCGCCGTCGATCGAGGGCGGGGGAGTCCTCGCGCTCGGCGTCTTCGGCCTGCTCGGCAACGCGGTCGCGACCGTCTACCTCGCCCGCGGCGGGCGCGAGGACATGAACCTCGAGGGCGTCATCCGCCACTCCTTCGCCGACGCGCTCGGCTCGCTCGGCGTCGTCGTCGCGGGAGCCGTCGTCCTCGCGGGCGGCTCGGACATCGTCGACCCGATCGTCGGCCTGTTGATCTCGCTGCTCGTCCTCGCCTCCTCCTGGCGCCTGCTCAAGGAACCGTTCGACGTGCTGATGGAGTCGGCGCCCGAGGGCATCGACGTCGACACGATGGGCGCGCACATCTGCGAGGTCCCCGGCGTCCGCTCCGTCCACGACCTCCACGTCTGGACCGTGACCGCCGGCTTCCCCGCTCTCGCCGCCCACGTCGTCGTCGCCCGCGGCGCCGACCGCGACCGCATCCGCCAGCAGCTGGAGATGGAACTGGGCGAGAGCTTCGGCATCGAGCACACCACCCTGCAGATGGAGGAAGAGGCCGAAGGCGGCCTCCTGACGGTGGAGAACATCCAAGACCGCTGATGCCTCGGCTGCAACGGCGCTTGCGTCGGGCAAGGCCGATTGCAGGGCTCATCTGGCGGCGGGAGCGGGATGGGGGCCTAGCTAGCCTCGGAGCCGGTGAGCCGTTCCTTTGCAATCGTCCTCGCCGCTTTCGCGGCGGCATTTTGTCTTGTCGCCGTGGCCGCTCCGGTCGCGTCGGCGGAAGACCTGACGAACCAGTTGGAAAGCAAAGAATCGCAGCTGGAAGAAACGCAGGAACGCAAGGGGGTCCTGACCTCGACGATCACCGCGTATCAGGCGCGGATCCAGCGGCTGACCGGGGCGGTGGAAGCGATCCAGAACCGGGAAGCGGTGGCGCAGCAGCGGCTCGACGCCGAACAGGGACGGCTGGAAACGGCGAACGAGATGCTGGAACGGAGCCGCGACCACCTCGCGCGCCTGCGGGACCACCTGCGGGTCGCGCTGGGGTCGCTGCGCGAACGGCTGGTCGCGATGTATGAGACGGGGCGGCCGGAACTGCTCGACGTGATCATCGGCGAAGGCGACCTCGAAGACGTCGAAGCGCAGGCTGAATACCTGGACGCGATCCACACCGCGGACGAGGCGGCGGCGGGCCGGGTGCGCCAGCTGCGCGACGGGGTGGCGCTGACGGTCGAGCGGCGCGCCGCGGCGAAAGGCGAAATCGAACACGCCCGCAACGTGATCGCCGAAGAAGCCGAAGAACTTGTGGTGACCCGCGGCGCCCTGCAGGGGCGCCAGGCCGAGCTCGTCTCGGCGCGGGGCGATCGCGAAGCTGCGCTCGCCCAGGTGCGCCACCACGAAACCGAGCTCGACGGGGACGTCGAAGCGATCCAGGGCAAGATCGCCGAAGAGCTCGCCGCGACCGGGTCGATGCCGCTGCCGCTCGGCGCGATCAAACCCGGCAGCGGGTCGATGATCTGGCCGGTCGACGGGCCGATCGCTTCGCCCTTCGGGCCGCGCACGATAGAAGGCTCCTACGAGTACCACCCGGGGATCGACATCGCGGTGCCGGAAGGCACGCCGATCCGCGCCGCCCTCTCCGGAGTCGTCGCCTTCACCGAGCCAGAGGCCTCCAGCGGCGGCTACGGCAACTACACCTGCATCGATCACGGCGGCGGGCTCTCGACCTGTTACGCCCACCAATCCGCCTTCGCGGTGAGCGCCGGCGAGGCGGTGCAACAGGGTGAGGTGATCGGGTACTCCGGCTGTACCGGTTACTGCCTTGGGCCTCACGTCCACTTCGAGGTTCGTATAAATGGCGAAGTCGTGGACCCGTTGGGTTATCTTTAGTTACCTAGCTGTCGATAGAGACGTGGGCGCAAATCCAGTCCACAAGCCAGATTCGCAGTAGTTGGTAAGGCACCAAACTAGTTTTAGGTAACCAATTGATTCGCCAGGCACACACCTATCTCGTCGGCGCGCTCTCGGGCGTGGTCGTCATCGGCATCGCGATCGCGGCATTCGTCGTACTCGTGTCCGCCCAGGTGTTCCACGACCTGCCGATACCGGCACTTTCGTCCAGTGACCAGAAGGCCGCGGCCCTATCCCAGGGCAAGGCTCTGACCGGGTCACCTGACCGTGGCGCCCCCAACACCGGCGCGGTCGCCACCGGCGCGTCGCCGAGCCAGGCGCTCGCCGACGCGACCCCCGCCCCGGCGGGCCAGGCCGGTGCGAACAAATCGCAGCCGCAGGGCAACCGCCAGGCCGGCGACGCGACGCCGACCCGTGACGCGACCGGGCCTGCCGAAGTCGTCGAAACCGCGCCGACCACCAGCACCGGTGGCGACGAAGGGTCCTCCACCAGCGGCGGCAACAACGGTGGCTCGAACAACTCCCAGCCTTCCTCCGGCACCAAATCGCAGCCGGCGTCGAACCCGGGCTCGGTCGGCGGCAATAACTCGAGCTCCGGCACCTCGGGCAACAACGGCGGCTCCGGCAACGGCACCCCGACCACGACCTCCGGCTCCACCGGCACGCCGTCGACCGGCACCAGCGGTGGCGGCACCACGACCGCGCCGCCGCCCACGCCCACCACCACCGCCAAGCCCTCCGAAACGGTCACCGAAGCCGTCAACGGCACCGTCGGCACGGTCGACGAAGCCCTCGGCGGGACGCTCAGCGAAACCGGCGTCACCAAAGTCACCGAAGAAGTCGTCGAAGGCGTCGCCGGGCCCGAATCCGTGGTCGGCAAAACCGTCGACGGAGTGGGCGAAGTCGTCGGCGGCCTGGTCGGCGGCAGCGGCCACTAAACCCGCGCGCCGGTCAACCGTCACAATGCCGCCGATGGCGGAGCAGGTTCAGTCTGGGGCAGTCGCCCGTGATCCGATCGCGGATTCTCTCGTGCTGCCGATCGGCAGCCGGGTGAACGAGCACGGTCGGCTCGAGGTCGGCGGCTGCGACGTGGTCGAGCTGGTCGAAGAGCACGGCACCCCCGCCTACATCTACGCCGAGGACGATCTGCGCGCCCGCGCCCGCGCCTACCGCGAGGCCTTCGAGCGCCGCGGGGTCGACGGCGAGGTCCTCTTCGCCTCCAAGGCCTTCCCCGCCACCGCCGCCTACAAGCTCTTCGCCGAAGAGGGGCTCTCGGTCGACGTCGCCTCCGGCGGTGAGCTCCACATCGCCCTCGCCGCGGGCTTCGACCCGTCCCGCATCCACATGCACGGCAACAACAAGTCCGACGAGGAGATCCTGATGGCGGCGCGGGCCGGGATCGGCCACCTGATCCTCGATTCCTTCGACGAGATCGAGCGCGCCGAGCGGCTGCTCGACGAACCGATGAAGGTGCTGATCCGGGTGACGCCCGGGGTCAAGCCCTCGACCCACGACTTCATCACCACCGGGCAGCTCGACTCGAAGTTCGGCTTCGGGGCCGACGACGCGAGCGGCGCCGCTCGCGCGATCGAGCGCGTCCTCGCCTCCGAGAAGCTGGAGCTGGTCGGGCTGCACGCCCACATCGGGTCCCAGATCTTCGAGCTCGAGCCCTACCGCCTGGCGATCGCCGCGCTCGGCGAGCTGGCCGGGGACTGGTGCAAGGTCGTCGACGTCGGCGGCGGGCTCGGCGTCGCCTACACCGAGGACGATCGGCCACCCGCGATCGACGACTACGTCGGCACCAAGGTAGCGGGCGTGCGCGAGATCTTCGGCGACGAGGTCCGGATCCTGATCGAGCCCGGGCGCTCGCTGGTGGCGAACGCCGGCATCACCGCCTACCGCGTCGGCACGGTGAAGGAGATCCCCGGGGTGCGCACCTACATCGCCGTCGATGGCGGCATGTCCGACAACCTGCGGCCGATGCTCTATGGCTCCCGCTACGAGGCGCTGATCGCCGACCGCCCCGCGGCCGAGCCCGACACCACGGTCACCGTCGCCGGGATGCACTGCGAGTCCGGGGACGTGCTGGTGCGCGACGCGCCGCTGGCCGCGCCCGCCGTCGGCGACGTCCTCGTCACCCCGGCGACCGGTGCCTACGGCCACGCGATGGCGAACAACTACAACGGCGTGACCCGGCCGCCGGTGATCTTCTGCCGCGACGGCGCCGCCCGCCTGGTGGTCCGCCGCGAGACCTTCGACGACCTGACGGCCCGCGATGTCTGAGACCGTGGCGGCGGGTGAGACCGTGGAGGCGGGCGAGGGGCCGAAACCCGTGCGCATCGGCCTGCTCGGTCGCGGCAACGTCGGTGCCGCCTTCGCCGAGCTCCTGGCCGAGCGCGCCGAGGCGGTCGAGGCGGCGACCGGCCGTCGTCCCGAGCTGTCCGGGGTGTTGACCCGCAGCGCCGGGGACTTCGAGGAGATCCTCGAGGGGTCCGACCTGATCGTCGAGCTGATGGGAGGCACCGAGCCGGCGCGCGAATACGCGATCGCCGCGATGCGCGCCGGGCGTCCCTTCGTCACCGCCAACAAGCAGCTGCTGGCCCAGCACGGCGACGAGCTCTTCCAGATCGCCCGCGAAAGCGGCGTGCAGCTGCGCTTCGAGGCGGCGGTCGCGGCGGTGATCCCGATCGTCCGCACGATCCAGGAGGGCTTCGCGGCGACCGAGATCGAGAAGGTCTACGGGATCGTCAACGGCACCACGAACTTCATCCTCAGCGAGATGGCGGCGAGCGGGGCGGGCTACGAGGAGACGCTGGCGCGCGCCCAGGAGCTCGGCTACGCCGAGGCCGACCCGACCGACGACGTCTCCGGCGCCGACGCGGCGGCGAAGATGGCGATCCTCGCGCGGCTCGCCTTCCACACTCCGGTGACGCTGTCGGAGGTCGCCTACGAGGGCATCGAGGGGATCACGCCCGACGACCTCGCCTTCGCCAAGGAGCTCGGCCTCTCGCTGAAGCTGCTCGGCGTGGCGGAGCGGCGCGGCGAGACGATCAGCGTCCGCGTCTTCCCCTGCTTCCTCTACTCCGGCCACCCGCTGGCGCCGATCGAAGGCGCCTTCAACGCGGTGATGATCCAGGCCGAGGCGATCAACGAGGTCACGCTTTCGGGACCCGGCGCGGGCGGCCTGCAGACGGCCAGCGCGGTGCTCGGCGACGTCGTCTCGATCCTCGCCGGGGATACCCCGGTGCACGAGACGCGGACCGAGCTGCCGATCATGGCCGACGTGCCGTCGAGCTTCTACCTGCACCTCGAGGTCGCCGATCAGCCCGGCGTCCTGGCACGGATCGCGACGGTGCTCGGCGATCACCAGGTCTCGGTGAAGAGCGTCGTCCAGCGCGGCATCGGCGAGGACGCGCGCCTGGTGATGGTCGTCCACGAGTGCGTCGAGTCGCGTTTCGCGCGGGCGGTCGAGGCGCTGAACGAGCTCGGGGAGCTGCGCGGACCCGCCCGGTCGATCCACGTCATCGAGGAAGGAACCTGATGCCCGAACGGGGCTTGATCGAACGCTATCGGGACCGTCTGAACCTGGAGCCCGACGATCCGATCGTCAGCCTCCAGGAGGGGACGACGCCGCTGATCCCCTCGCCGCACCTCTCCGACCGGGTCGGGGCGGAGGTCTTCCTCAAGTTCGAGGGCGCGAACCCGACCGGCTCGTTCAAGGACCGCGGCATGACCGTCGCCGTCTCCCGCGCCAAGGGGCGCGGGGTGGAGGCCGTGATCTGCGCCTCGACCGGCAACACCGCGGCGAGCTGCGCCGCCTACGCGGCGCGGGCCGGGCTGCGAGGCGCGGTGATCGTGCCGGAGGGGAAAATCGCGATCGGCAAGCTCGCCCAGGCGCTGATCCACGGCGCCCGCGTGGTGGCGCTGAAAGGCAACTTCGACGACGCGCTGACGATCGTTCGCGAGCTCACCCAGAAGCACCCGATCGAACTCGTCAACTCGGTCAACCCCTACCGGATCGAAGGCCAGAAGACCGGCGCGTTCGAGCTGATCGAGGAGCTCGGCACGGCGCCCGACGCGCTGGCGATCCCGGTCGGCAACGCCGGCAACATCACCGCCTACTGGCGCGGCTTCCAGGAGATGGGCGCCTCGCCGATCCTCTACGGCTTCCAGGCCGCCGGCGCGGCGCCGCTGGTGACCGGCAAACCGGTGGAGAAGCCGGAAACGATCGCCTCCGCGATCCGCATCGGCAACCCCGCCCGCTGGGAGGAGGCGATGGGCGCCGTCACCACCTCGCACGGCCGCATCGCCGCCGTCACCGACGCCCAGATCATCGACGCCTACCACTACCTCGCCAGCTGTGTCGGCGTCTTCTGCGAGCCCGCCTCGGCCGCCTCCGTCGCCGGCCTCCTCGCCCACGGCCTGCCCACCGTCGAGGGCGAGCCGAAGCCCGAGACCGTAGTCGCCGTCCTCACCGGCCACGGCCTCAAGGACCCCGACACCGCCCTCGGCAAAGCCCCCGCCGTGATCACCTGCGAGAACGACCTGGCCTCGGTCGAGCGGGCTGTGTTTGCGGACTAGGGACGGGGCCTGGTCGAGCTGGCGCCCCGGGGCCCGGCCGCCGGCCGCCACCCGGGGATAAGGGCGCGGCCGTCTCGTCCACGGCCCTGGCTGGCTGTGGCCGTGGCCGAGACGGCCGGGGATGTGAGGAGTGCGGCTGAAGCTCGCTGCGGTGCGGAGGGTTCGTCACGGGAGGGACACGCCTCCGTGACGAGACTCGCAAGTCGCGACGGAGAACGTGGGAAGTCCACGCTTCCGTGCGTGTCGCGTGGAGCCTTGCGAGGCGCGGTCGACCTATCGTCCGCCCCGCCGGGCGCGGTCGACCCAGGGTCCGGAAGACGGACGTCAGGTCGACCGCACTCCCTCCACCGGACCTTAGGTCGACCGATACCGACCTCCGCCCGGACCCACCTAGGACTGCCGGAGCGGCCGGGAGCATCGTGAGGGACGCGCGACCCCCGACCCACCACTGGATTACCGTACGGCCGATGACCGCCCGCCATCGACTCGTCCGCGTCCCCGCCTCCTCGGCCAACCTCGGCCCGGGGTACGACTCGCTGGCGGCGGCGATGGCGTTGCATCTGGAGTTGGAGGTCGAAGAGGCGGGGGAGTTCTCGCTCGATCCGGGTGGGCTCGAGGTGTCGACGGGGCGGGACAACCTGATCGTGCGGGCCTTTGAGGCGTTGCATCCCGCCGACGGGATCGCGTTCAAGTTGCGTTCGGAGATTCCGCTTGCGCGGGGCCTCGGGTCGAGCTCGGCGGCGATCGTCGCCGGGCTGGCGGCCGCCGATCATCTCTTCGAGCTGGCGTTGACGCGGGAGGAGCTGTTGGAGCGGGCTACCGAGATCGAGGGCCATCCCGACAACGTCGCGGCGGCGATCTATGGCGGCTTCGTGGTCTGCGCGGCCGGGGGAGAGGCCTTCGCGGCCCGCTTCGACCCGCCGGAGGGCCTCGAGGGGATCGTCGTCATCCCCGGCGAGGAAGTCTCGACCGAGCTGGCGCGCACGGCGATCCCGCCGGAGCTGCCGCTCGCCGACGCGGTCGCCAACGTCTCCGCCGCGGCCCTGCTGGTCCTGGGACTGCGGAGCGCCGACCTCGACCTCGTCGCCCGCGGCCTCCACGACCGCATCCACCAGGACCGCCGGCGGGAGCTCTACCCGCGCTCGATGGAGATCGTCGACACGGCGGCGGAGCTGGGTGCGCTCGGAGCGACGATCTCCGGCGCCGGCCCGACCGTCCTCGTCTGGACGACCTGGGACGAAGCGGGCGGCGTCGCCGCGGCACTGAAAGAGCGCTGCGAGGGATGGGCCGAGGTGAGGCGCCTCCCGTTCGAACCACTTGGAGTCGACGTCCCGGAGCTTTAGGGTCGGCGGATGCCGATCTCGTCGAAGTTCAAGCTGATCCCTGCCCTCTTCGCGCTCGCCGCGCTGTTGGCCGTGCCGGCCGCCGCGCAGGCGACGCTCGCCTACAACACCAACGTCTTCCACCCGCACGTGGTCGTGGCGCAGGACAACGGCAAGGGAGCCAAGCGGATCGGGGCGGGGTCCAATCCGAAAGTGTCGCCGGACGGGAAGCTGGTCATCTTCGAACGGGAACCGACCAGCAGCGGCAAGGCGCCGGAAATGAAGCTCTACGACGTCGCGACGGGGAAGACGAAGACGATCTTCACGCCCTGGC
>Ga0268266_10000783_pt1 | contig 42459 bp, 30 predicted proteins | sample KBSS13metaG_FD_190356 | JGI IMG/M metagenome (GOLD analysis project Ga0268266, IMG submission 190356) | Switchgrass rhizosphere microbial communities from Kellogg Biological Station, Michigan, USA - KBS S1-3 metaG (SPAdes) (version 2) | ecosystem: Host-associated > Plants > Roots > Rhizosphere...
GCACCACGGCCTGTTGGGCCCCCTGAAGCCCGACAACTACTCGAAAATTCGCGCACGCATCATGCGTCTGCTCAGAGGGATGTAGGCCTAAGGACGAGCCGCACATGTCGATACCCCAGTTGTTCGCGACAGCCCTACAGCACCATCGCGGTGGCCGTCTCCGCGAAGCCGAGAGCGTCTATCGACAGGTCCTGGAGACGGATCCCAATCATCCCGATGCGTTGCATCTGCTCGGCGTGCTCGCGCATCAGACGGGTCGTCAGCAGCTCGCCATCGAGATGATAGGCCGCGCGATCAAACACAACGCCCACATGCCTGGCTATCACAACAACCTGGGCAATGCGTACCTGGCCGCGGGCCAGTGGCAGGAGGCGGAAACCTCCTACCGGCGGGCGTTGGAGCGCAAGAGGGATTACCCGGACGCCTACTACAACCTGGGTAGCGCTCTGCGGGCACAGGGCAAGCTCGAGGAAGCGGCAGCATCCTATCGCGACGCGCTGGCGCTGCGGCCTAACCACGCCGAGACTTACCTGAACCTCGGCAATGTTCTGCAGACGCAGGGTAAGCTGGAGGAAGCCGCAGAGGCTTGCCAGCAAGCGCTCGCAGCGAAGCCGGACCTGGCCTCGGCTCATAACAACCTGGGCAACATTCTGCTCGCGCTGAACCGCTTCGAGGCGGCGCTGGCGGCTTACTCCCGGGCGCTCGAGCTGCAGCCCGATCTGGCGCAAGCCCACCACAACCGGGGTCTCGCCCTGTTGAGGGCGGGACGGCCGGATGAAGCCGTGGTGTCCTGCGAGCGAGCCTTGTCCTGTAAGCCGGATTTCGTCGCGGCCTGTCTCACGCTCGGACATGCCCTGACACAGAGCGGCGACACGGAGGGCGCGGTGCGCTCTTATCAACGCGCCCTGGCGCTCGATCCAGACTGCGGCGAGGCGCTGTTGGGAGGTGCGATGGCGGCGATTCCAATCGTCCCGGGCAGCATTGCTGAAAGCGCCGCTGCCACGAAATCATTCGGCAACCGGTTGGACACGTTGTTGGAGTGGACCGGCGCGAACCCGGGAAAGCTCGGCGAAGCCGTTGGGACAGTTCAGCCGTTCTATCTCGCCTACCGGCCCACGGATCTGACGCCCACTCTATGCCGCTACGGTGATCTGTCGAGCGCCGCGGCTACCGCGTATTGGCGACCCGCCGCCGCCCAGTCGGAGCGAACCTCTCATCCACACCGGGACCGTATCCGCATTGCCGTGGTGAGTGGGCAGGTCCGGCGACGCCATCCCGCTTGGGAAATGGTATTACGCGGGTTGATTGCGCACCTGGATACAAGTCAGTTCGAGGTCTTTCTCTATCACACCGGTGCCGTTGTCGATGAGGAAACAACCTGGGCCCGCGCGCAGGTCGCTCGCTTCGTGCAAGGGCCCAAACCCCTGGGACACTGGTTGACGCAGATCGCCGAGGCGCGACCCGACGCGATCTTCTATCCCGAAGTTGGAATGGACCCGAACGCATGCACCCTGGCCAGTTTGCGACTGGCCCCGCTGCAGATCGCCGGTTGGGGACATCCGGTGACGACCGGACTACCGACCGTCGACTGGTTTGTCTCCGCCGAGCTGCTCGAAGGTCCGGACGCTGAGAAACATTACCGCGAGAAGCTCGTCAAGCTGCCGGGAACCGGTGTCTATACCGAACCCCCGGGGGTTCAGAGGCAACATTGGGGTGGGCCGGACCGCCGCGCACAGGTCGTCCGTTTCGCGCTATGCCAGCAACCGCTCAAATTCGACCCCGAGGACGACGTGCTCCTGGCGCGGATTGCGAAGGCTGTCGGTGCCGCCGAATTCTGGCTGGCAACACCCGCGAACATGCCTTGGACGGCAGTCAAACTGCGCGAGCGGATTGCAGCCGCCTTCCGCAAAGAGGGTCTCGAGCCGGAGGCCTATCTGCGTACGACCCCCTGGTTGCCACGGGAGCAGTTCCTCAGCTTCCTGGACGACATGGATATCTGCCTCGATTGCCCGGCGTTCTCCGGCTATACCACTGCATGGCAGGCGGTTCATTGTGGCCTGCCCATTGTGACTCTCGAGGGGCCCTATCTGCGGCAACGCCTGGCGGCGGGGTTACTGAGGCAAGTCGGGGTAACCGACGGCATTGCCATGTCTCGCGAACAGTACGTAGCGACCGCGGTGGACTGGGCAAACGAATGCCGTGAGGCAAAACGTTTGATCGTCCGAAGAGACGAGCTCCGTCGCGCGGCACCCCGCGCGGATGGAAACCGCGCGGCGATCCTCGCTTTCGAGGACAAATTACGAGAAGCCTTTCGTGGCCACGCTTCCCGAGGCGCCTTCACCCCGTCAGGAACGTAACACCGCGCGCACGGCGCGGGATCGTGGACCTGCCGGGGGCGTGGCTTCGTCACTCCCCAGGGCAGGCTCTATGATGAAGGATTGGCTCCGAAACCATCCTGAGCGGCGACGCCAGGCCCCCTCCGCGCAAGATGACCACGCATCGTTTGTTGCAATAACGACCGGGAGTGACGGGTTGGTAGCTTGACGATAGCGCTACCATGAACAGAACTCGTTTTGTCAAGCATGACAGCGCTATCATTCTCTAGATGACAGCGCTATCATCCGGTTGCGCTGCCGTTCCGGTCGTCGCAACGGTGCGCGCGGGAGACGTTTCGAGGGATTGCTTCAGGGGGGACAGCGAATGAGCCGAAAGACACGGCGCAATGCGTTCCGGAAGGCCGCCAGGGGCGCCGCGCAGGGCAGATTGAGTATTCCTGGTTTCGTGTTGGGATCCGTCGCCATCAGTGGCACGCTCTTCGCTGCCGAGCCGGCCGATACGCCGCCTCCTACCTCGGCGGCGGAGCAGCCGCTGCAGGAAGTCGTGGTCACGGGTATCCGTGCCTCCCTGCAGAAAAGCCTGGACATCAAGCGCGAGTCGGTAGGGGTCGTCGACGCGATTTCGGCCGAGGATATTGGCAAATTTCCCGATTCGAACCTGGCCACCGCCATGGAGCGGGTTCCGGGAGTGACCGTGACCCGGGCGGCCTCACAATTCGTGAACGGCGGCATGGCCGGTGTCACCAGCTCCACGGGCGCGGCAACCGCGATCACGGTGCGCGGCTTTGGTCCGCAGTTCAATGAGACGCTCTACGACGGTCGCCAGGTACCGACCTCGACCGGCAACCGCGGATTTGACTTCGGTGCGGTGGGGGCGGATTTCGTAGGTCAGGTCGATGTCATGAAGACCCCCGACTCGACCCTCTCGAGCGGCGCGATTGGTGCGACCGTCAATATCAAGTACCCCAAGCCCTTCGATCGGCCCGGCCTGCAGTTGGCCGGCTCGGTCTCGGGAAGCAAATCGGACGGCGCCAGCACGACACCGAATGGGAGCCTGCTGTTCAGCGACACCTTCGCGGACAATAAATTCGGAGTTTTGGCCGCCTTTGCTTATGCGGACACCAAAACGCGGGGCAATCACGTCGACATTCAGGGCTGGGAAGGCGGCAAGGGCGACGGCAACTCCGGATTGGCGCCCTGCCAGCTGGCCGGCGCCGGACCTTGCGCGGTTGCACCCAACACCCTCGCCAAAGGGATTCCTGGCGTAGCGGATGGCACCAATCTCAATCCGACCACCATCCACGATTGGTTCATCCAGGACTATGGCATTTACCAGGAACAAAACGAGGACAAGCGTATCGGCGGCCGCCTGGTCTTTCAGGTCCGGCCTATCGACGGCTTGGAGATCACGCTCGATGACAATTACTCGAAAGAGACGCTGACCCAGGTTCAGCAAGGTGCCAGCTGGTGGTTCAACAATTCCACCCTCGCCAACGTCACGCAGGCACCGGACGGCACCGTAACGAGCTTCCTGCAATCGGGCACGAATACCGACTTCCAGGCGGCGATCAACGGCCAGGTGGTGGTGGACAACAGTGTGGGCCTCAACGTGAAGTGGGATGCCACCGACCACACCTCCTACCTGTTCGATGCTTACACTGCGACCTCCAAGTTGAACCCGGACGGGCAGCTCAGCCAACTCGACGCCGATGTCGGCTACGGCAATTCCACGCCCAATGAGTCCAACATAGGTATCGTGGTCAATGGCAGCAACAACCTGCCCTACCCGGTCGGCTATGGACCGGGCTCCAACGCGTCACAGTTCCTCAACCGCAGCATCATCGGCTCTCACGTACTGGTGGAGAGCACCTTCCAGAACACGGACAAGCTCAGCCAATTCAAGCTCCAGGGCCAATGGGCCGATGGCGAGACGAAGATCAGGTACGGGTTCCAGTTCACGCACGACAACTTGCAGCTGAGCAATGCTACTGACCTGCCCTACACCTGGCAGATGTATGCCGGCTATGGCCCGGCACCCGCCGGCACCGGGGGCGTAGCCCCGATTCCCGCGAACCTGATCTCCGGGAGCTACGCCACCGGGTCTAACTTCATCCACGGTTGGGGTAATGGTGGCAACCTGCCACCGGCCCTGATAGCAGCCAACGGGGCTGCGATCAAGGCCTACCTGGAGGGCTTGAACGGTGCGGGTATGAACGTCAACGCCTGCAGTAATCTCACCGTAGCGGTTCCCTGCACCGGCAAGTACATCATGTACCAGCTCCCGGGCAGCATCCAGAACATCACCGAGAACATTGGGGCGCCGTACCTGAACCTCCAGCAGACAGTCAAGATTGCCGACATGCCGCTGAACATCAATGTCGGCGTGCGCTACGAGGTCACCCAGGTGGATTCGAGCGGCTTCCAGCAACTGCCGATGGGCCAGTTCTCCATAGTGCCCACGGACAAGACTGCCTACCAGTACTCGAAGACGCCGGCGCTGTTTACCGAAGTCAAGAACCAGTACCGCTACCTGTTGCCGAACTTCGATCTGAACCTGGCAATCACCGATACGGTCAAGGCGCGTTTCGATGCCTCACGCACGCTGACCCGTCCTGCATTGAACCAACTCATCCCGGACATCATCGTCCCCGACGGCCAGCGGGTGGGGGGACTGAATGCCACCGCCGGCAATCCGAAACTGTTGCCCTTTCTGTCGGATAACCTGGATCTGGGCGTGGAGTGGTACTACGCCCAAAACTCCTATGTTTCGGCCGACGCCTTCCTCAAGGAGGTGAGCAACTTCATTGTCAACGGTACCTCGACTAGCCGCATCAATAACACGACGCTGCCTGACGGCTCACCGGCGGAGTTTGCCATCACGGCCCCAGTCAACGGACCCTCGGCCGAAGTGCGCGGCATCGAGTTGGGGTTGCAGCACATGTTCTGGGATACCGGCTTTGGCTTCCAGGCCAATGCCACCTTCGTCAGCACCAACAAGCCCTATGATCCGAACGACTTGACGACCTCGGGCTTTGCGGTGACAGGACTGGCCAACTCCTACAACTTCACGCCGTTCTTCGAGAAGTACGGGTTCATGATCCGGCTCGCGATCAACCATCAAGACCAGTTCTTGAATCTTTTCGGCCAACACCAGCCCAACTCTGCGTTCGGCTCCGAGCCGGTGTTCGTCAATGCCTCCACCCACGTGGATTTGAGCACCAGTTACGACATCACCCGTAACTTCAACGTTTACTTCGAGGCTCTCAACCTCACCGACGATACCTTCAGCACGCGTGGCCGCTTCAAGGAGCAGATCCTCGACGTGGTCGATACAGGCCGCATGTACACCGCGGGAGTCCATTACAAGTTCTAGGGGACGCTTGAGTCCGCGAGAGCTGACGAGCAAAGGGGCCGCCATCTCCAGGCGGCCCCTCCACGGCGGCGGCTTGGAGTCGTCCGCAATTTCGTTGGATAATGGCGTATGAGCTCGCGAATCCAGTCGCGCGACCATGAAACAATGACCCAGATCGTTCCGCTCAACAACGAGTTGCACCGTTCGATCACAGTCGACCGGCGGACCTCGGCCGCCTACGGCGACAACCAGCGTTTCGTGCAGGTGACCGTCAACGAGTTTGCCTTGCTCGTCATCCATTATCCGATCCTCTTCTCGAAGAACGCCGAAACGGGCCAGTTCTACTGCGCCGCGATGCTTGGTTTCGACGAGAATGAGAACCTGTTTCTCGAAGAATGGACGCGCGGCGAGCGCTATCGGCCGCTCACTTTGCAGCGCGGTCCGTTCTATGCAAACGGCGCGGAGCTCGCTATCGACCTCGATGACCCGCGGGTGGGCGCGGACGGTGGCGAGCCGCTATTCACCGAGCAAGGGCGGGCGACCCGATATCTCCAGAGTATCATCTGGTCGTTTCAGAACCTGAAGCCTGGCCTCGAGATGACCAGGATCTTCATCGCCCGTTTGCTGGAGCTGAAGCTCATCGAGCCGATCGACGTTGAAGTGGAGTTTGACGACGGAACCAGGCGCCGGTGTGTCGATCTCTACACCATCGATCAGCAGGTGTTGGAGAGGCTACCTGACACCGTGGTAGTGGAGCTTTTCAGGCGAGGCTACACGAGCCTGATCCACTACATGATCGCCTCCCTCAAACACATTCCGATCATGGTGAGCAAGAAAAACTCGCGGCTGCTGGAAGCAACCGAGGGTCTCGCGGGAGTGCGCGCGCCCGCAATGGGCTGACCGTACCGGACTCGATGTCCGGTACGTGTCGGCGCTCAGTACTTACAGTGCCTGGCGATGAGGCTCTCCGCGAGCTCCTGCTTGCCGGAGCGTGGCGCGGGGTCGATACCCTTCTCCGTCGCGAAATCCGCCAGGGTCGCGAGGTTGAACCCGCCGCCGGTGATCTTCTTGCCCAGCTCGCCACTCCAGCCTTTGTAGCGCTCTTCGCGCAGGCGCTCCAACTGCCCATCGGCATACACATCGGCCGCCGCCAACAACGCGCGAGCGATGGTATCGATGCCGCCGATGTGCGCGACATACAGGTCCGTCGGGTCGACCGACTGGCGCCGCAGCTTGGCGTCGAAGTTGAATCCACCGGTCTCGAAGCCTTTGTCCTCGACCAATTGCACCAGCGACGGAACCAGCTCCTGCGCGTTGTTCGGGAATTGATCGGTATCCCAACCGTTCCGCGGATCGCCGCGGTTGATGTCGATCGAGCCGAAAATCCCATAGGCGCGCGCCGCGGCAATCTCGTGCTCGAAGTCCAGGCCCGCGAGCGTGGCGTGGTTCACCTCGATGTTGACTTTCACTTCCTTCGTCAGCCCGTAACGTTGCAGGAAGGCAAACACCGAGGCGACGTCGTGATCGTACTGGTGCTTGGTGGGCTCGAAGGGCTTGGGCTCGATCAGAATGGTGCCCTTGAAGCCGATGCGGTGCTTGTGCTCCACGACCATCGACAGGAAGCGACCATACTGGTCGAGCTCGCGCCGCAGCTCGGTGTTCAAAAGCGAGTCATAACCCTCGCGACCGCCCCAGAGCACGTAGTTCTGGCCGCCCAGCCGGTGCGTCGCTTCCAGGCAGTAGCGGACCTGTGCCGCTGCAAACGCGTAGATTTCCGGGTCCGGAGCGGTGGCCGCGCCACCCGCATAGCGCGGATGACTGAAGAGATTGGCGGTGCCCCACAGCAGCTTCACACCCGTTGCCGCCATCTTCCTGGCCATGCCCTCCTCGATCTTCTTCAGATTCCTGTCGTGCTCCTTCAGCGTCGTCGCCGTGGCCATCGCATCGACGTCGTGGAACGTGAAATAGGGTACCCCGAGCCGGCTGAAGAAATCGAAGGCGGCCTCGAGCTTCGTGTCCGCCATCTCCTGGGTCGCGACGGGCCCCAGCCAGGGGCGCGGCAGCGTGCCGCCGCCGAAAATGTCGTGGCCGGGCCAGTTGAAGGAGTGCCAGTAGCACACCGCCGGCTTCAACCAGTCCTCCATCCGCTTGCCGAGAATCACACGATCCTTGTCATAGACGCGATAAGCGAATTCGCTCTTGGCCGCGGATCCTTCGAAGCGAACCGGCTCAACGCTTGAAAACAGAGTCATGCTGAATACTCCACGAAAGTGCTCTTGAGTTCCTGATAAAGCCGTACGAACGTGCGGCGACGGATGGCCAGGAGCGAAGCCAACGCCGGGTCCGGCTGAACCACGCGCTCGACGGGAGGGGCAATACAAACATCCTCCGCGCGCTCCCCGCTCAAGGCGAGACGCGCGAGTCGCGCCGCCCCCAGGGCGGCCCCGACCTCACTCCCCTGCCGGTAGGTCAGGGGACGATTGAGAGCCGCGGCGAGCAACTGCCCCCAATAAGGCAAACGCGCGCCACCGCCTGTAACACTGATCTCGCCAACGGTGCCTCCTTTCTCCACCAGGACGTCGAGGCCATCGGCAAACCCGAGGGCCACCCCTTCGAGAGCCGCCACCGCGAGATCCGCCGGAGTCGTGTCCGCCCGGATGCCAAAGAAAACACCGCGCGCGTTCGGATCGTTGTGCGGGGTTCGCTCGCCCGACAGGTAAGGCAGGAAGAACGGCGACTGCCGGCTCAAACCACGGACCCGGGCGGCCTCCACCAGCTTCGGCAGATCGGTCTCACCCGTGAGCTGCGCCACCCAGTCGATCACGCTGGCGGCCGTCAACATGACGGACATCTGGTGCCAGCGATTCGGCAGGCAATGACAAAACGCGTGCGCGGCCCGGTCGGGATTGGGACGGAACCGGTCCGTCACGACAAACAGCACGCCCGAGGTCCCCAAAGAGAGGAACGCCTGCCCGGGCAACACGACACCCAACCCAACGGCACTGGCGGCGTTGTCCCCGCCCCCGCCAGCGACCACGACGCGGGGAAGCTGCAATTCTTCAGCCGCGGCGGCCGTGATCGTTCCCGACGCACTGGTCCCTTCGACCAGCCTGGGCACGTGAGTCCGGGTAAGACCGGTCGCAGCCAACATGGCGTCGGACCATTCGCGCTGACCGACATGCAGCCAACCCGTGCCCGACGCGTCGGACATGTCGCTGACCTTCTCACCGGTCAACTTCAACCGCACGAAATCCTTGGGGAGAAGAACGCAAGCCGTACGGGCGAATATTTCGGGCTCGTGACGTGCAACCCACAATAGCTTCGGCGCCGTAAAGCCCGGCATCATGATGTTGCCAGTGATGGCGCGTGCGCTGGGCTCCCGGCGCTCGAGATCAACACACTCCCGCGCGGAGCGGCCATCGTTCCAAAGAATCGCCGGGCGCAGGGGCCGATCTTGCTCATCGAGCAGGGTCGCTCCGTGCATCTGCCCGCTCAACCCGACCGCCCTGACGGCCGCGCGTTGCGCAGCGGGAAGACTTCTGACCGCGGCCACCGTCGCCTGCCACCAGGCCTGCGGGTCCTGCTCGGAAAATCCGGGGGCCGGACGACTGACTGTCAACGGGTCCGATGCCTGTGTCACGATCGCCCCGTCCTGGTCGATCAACACGGCCTTCACGCTCGAGGTGCCGATGTCTATCCCGAGATACACCTAAATCGCTCCGCTGGAAAACTGCACACGAATCGCCAGCCGCTCGCCGGGCGAGACAATCGCCGCCTCGCCAGGATTGCGGCCCAGGGCGCCTGGAGCCGCCGATTGCGGCTCGATGCAGAAGAAATCGCGTCCCGCCGGCGTGTAGACATGGAGGAATTTGCAATCAGGCGAGGTCACGGTGACGGTGTGATCCGGCCAACGCAGCTGCGCTACGCCGTTCCATCCGGAAAACCCATGATCGAGTTGCACCGCTTGGATGGCCCGCGCGGGCTCGAAGTTCCAATCCGCGGGAGTCTTGGTCTCCTCCACGGGGAGCGTCGCGCTGTCCGTCAACCAAACACGAGGCAACTGCGCCTCCATCCGCGCATGCTTTGCGTCGGAAAAGTACGGATGCAATCCCAACATCGCCGGCATCGGCGTCCGACTGAGGTTGCGAATCGACAACTCGAGGGAGAGCCCATTCTCTGTCAGCTCGAAACTCTGCTCGGCGCTATAGCGCCAGGGCCATTCGTTCGCACCGCCTTCGAGCTTCAGCGTTGCGTTGGAGCGCGCCGCCGCGATAACCTCCCAGGAGGAGCGCCAACCATGGCCGTGTATGGGATGAGGGTCCTCGCTCCAGTTCCTCTCCAACTGCACCGCGTGACCGCCGAACGAAAAACGCCCATTCGCCACGCGGTTCACGAACGGCACCATGGCGAAACACGCTGTATCGAAGGGATCGTCGCCAGCTGAAGCGGGAGTCGGCCGCAGCATGTCCCAGTCGCGCCACTTCAGCTCACGGATCACCCCGCCCCTCCCTGGGTCCACGGTGAGCCGGGTCTGCTGATGCTCCAACACGAGTAAACCCTCGGCGCTCATCGCGGGCTCACCTCGTCTCCCGGCATACCTCAACCCGCCGCCGGCTGCTTCACCGCGGCCGGAGTCGTCGCGCCGGGGCGCACCCACAGATTTTGGATCTCTTCCAGGGTACGCTGCTTGGTCTCCGGGACATAAAGGAACACGAACGCCGCGGCCAGGAAGCTCATGAGCCCGTACATCCAGTACGGAAAGCCGTGGTTGAACAACGCGTTCAAGGTCGAGTTGCCGATGAGGATCTTGAAGGTCCACGAGACGAACAGGTTGGCGATCCACTGCGCCGCCACGGCCAATGCCATGGCGCGGCTCTTGATGGAGTTGGGGAACATCTCCGCCAACAGCACCCAGGTCACCGGGCCCCATGACAGAGCGAAACCGGCGATGTAGACGACAGCGGCGACCAACGGTCCAGTGCCCACCGCGTTCGCCTGGAACTGGAATCCCAGGGTAACCATGGCAATTCCCATGACCACGCCCCCGATGATCAACAGCGGCTTACGGCCCAGGCGGTCCACTGTCGCAATGGCGACGACGGTGAAAATGACGTTCGCGAGCCCGACGATCACGGTCTGCCACAACGCTGAATCCGTCGAGGCACCCAGGTTCTGGAACATCAGTGGCGCGTAGTACAGCACGGCGTTGATCCCGACGAACTGCTGAAAGGCGGACAGCAGAATCCCGGCCACGATCACCAGCGAACCGAAGGCAAACAGGCTGCCGCCGCTGGGATGCTCGGGCACGACCAGCGAGGCCTCGATCTCCTTGAGTGTCGTGTGCGCTTCCTCCGCGCCGACCAGTCGCTCGAGCAGCGTCCGTGCGCTTTCCACACGCCCCTTCATCACATACCAACGCGGCGTGTCGGGAACGAGTGTCAACAGGCCGAGAAACAGCACCGCTGGCAGCGCCTCGGAGACCAACATCAGGCGCCAGCCTGTGCTGTGGATCCAGGCCTCATCGCCCTGGGAGGCGATCCACCAGTTCACGAAATACACCAGCAGCATGCCCAGCACGATCGACAGCTGATTGAATGACACCAGCCGTCCACGGATCTGACTCGGGGCGATCTCCGCGATGTACAGCGGCGAGAGCATCGAGGCGATGCCGACGCCGACACCGCAAAGGATGCGATAAAGAATGAACGGCGTGAGCGCCAGCGGCCCCATGCCGCCGATCGGCCCGAGCCCGAACTCCGGGTAGGCCGAGCCACCCGCGGAGAGCAGGAACAGCGCGGCCGCGACGAGCAGTCCGCCCTTGCGCCCCAGCGCCTTGGAGACCCAACCGGCGACGACCGCACCGATGATGCAGCCGAACAGCGCGCTGGAGACCGTCCAACCGGACAGACTGCTGCGCGCGGTCTCGGATAAGTGTTGCGGATCGATGAAGTTGGCATCGATCGAGCTCACCGCGCCGGAGATGACAGCGGTGTCATACCCAAACAGAAGACCGCCCAAAGTCGCAACAAACGTGACGCCCGTTACTAACGAGGTGCTGTCTTTTCCCATTCGCCCCCCTTCTCTATTTGGCTGAAAGTCGCCTACGGCGCTTTCAGCAAGACCTCACTCGATTTCCGCCGGCAAAAAGCGCGGTTTTGCCGGCTGCGCCTCTGATCAGCTCCACCGGACGGTCATCGCTCGATTCCCGCCGGCAAAGAGCGCCGCTTTTTGTCGGCTGCGCCTGATCAGCTCCACCGGACGGTCATCGCTCGATTTCCGCCGGCAAAAAGCGCGGTTTTGCCGGCTGCGCCCTGGTCAGCTCGCCGGACGGTCATCGCTCGAGCCGACATCGCCGCGGCATGGTAGCGCTATCAAAAGGCGGGCGTCAATTGAAAGGCGTCCAACGTTGGTCACGTTGCGGCGAACGGAGACAGCTCGAGGCGTGGCGCGGTGCGTCGTTCAGATCGACGCGGAAGACTCTCGCTTCACCAATGTGAAATTCATGACATGGCGCACCGGGCCCTGCGTCTCGCCCAGGCGGCGCAACCGGATTTCTTCGAGTAACAGCTCGACGGCCTTGCGGGCCATGGCCGCTACCGGCTGCCGCACCGTCGTCAACGCGGGCCAGATCGTCGTGGCGAGCGGTGTGTCGTCGAAACCCACGATGGTCAGATCCTTGGGCACGTCGAGATGCAGCCGATGCGCCACGGCAATGGCGGCGGCGGCCATATCGTCGTTGCTGGCGAAAATCGCTGTCGGGTGATTCGCGGAGTCCAGGATTTGCTCGGCCGCCACGAGGCCGGAGCGATAGGTGAAGGAGCCCTGCTTTACCCACTCGGGCCGTACGGGCACACCCGCCTCCTTCAGGGCGGCCTCGAAGCCCGCCTGCCGTTGCGCGCTTACCGTCTGGTTCGCGGCTCCGACGATGAAGCCGATTTCCCGGTGCCCGAGCGATAACAGGTGGCGCGTCATGGCCGCGGCGGCCTCCTGGTCGTCGATGCGCACCGACAACCCCTCCGCCTCGGGTCGCCCCGTGGCGACCGCGATGAAAGGTACTTTCGCCGCGCGCAGCGCCTCCAGCGCGATGTTGGAATCCGACAACGGCGGGGGGAGGATGATGCCGCCGACCCCGTCCCGGATCAGCCGCTCGATCGCCGTGCGCTCGTTACGAGCACCACACTTTTCCAGCACGATCTGACAGCCGGCGTGGCTGCTTTGCTCCAGGACACCGACCAGCAGCTCATTCAGATAGGCCGCGCTGGGGTTGTTGTACAGGAGACCGATATGGAGCGAAGCCGCCCGCGCCAGGTTACGGGCCGCCACGTTCGGCGAATAGCCGAGCTCTTTGACCGCGGCCTGCACACGCTGGCGCGTTGCAGCCTCTACATGGGCATCGCCACTCAGGGCGCGCGAGACGGTCATGGGCGAGACACCGGCGTGTTTCGCAACTTCATGCATGGTCACCGCATTACGGCGCCGTCTGGGCGTTCTTTTCACACTCACCTCAACGCTGACCGAGGCAATCATATAGCAAATGACGGTAGCGCAGGCTTGGTAGCGTGGCTGATGAAGACCACTCGGCCCGCGCGCGCCGAGCCGTTAGCAACCGACCCCAGAGGATCGCGCGGCTGTAGCCCGCACTGCCCGTTAGCGCACCTTACATGTTAGCGGTACCATCAATGCCCATGAAAGCTTTCATCTGCCTTGCTCTGGTCACCCTGGCCGTGATCGCCCCGGCCGCCCACGCCGAAGACGGCTATGACCTCTGGCTGCGCTATCGCCCCGTGCAAGGCGCCCTGCAGAGCGTCTATCGTGCGGCGGCCACTGAAATCGTGCCGCCGCGGACATCGTCCCCAACTTTCTCAGTCGTCTCATCCGAGCTCTCTCGGGGGCTTGGCGGCCTGCTTGGCGCGGTGCCACCCGCTGTGCCGGAGCCCACTCGCGACGGCAGTATCGTTTTTGGAACTCCCGGATCCTCGCCGTTGATCGCGCAGTTGCATCTCGATCTGCAAGGACTCGGCGAGGCCGGATACCTCATTCGCAGCCTGTCTTTCGCCGGGCATCACATCACGGTCATCGCGGCCCCGCACGACGTCGGCGTCCTCTACGGCACCTTTCATTTCCTGCGACTGCTGCAGATCCATCGCCCGCTCGAGCGGCTCGAGCTGAGCTCGGCGCCGCGGATTCGCCACCGCATTCTCGATCACTGGGACAACCTGGACCGCACCGTCGAGAGAGGCTATGCGGGGGAGTCGCTGTGGGACTGGCAGAAACTGCCCGACTATTCCGAGCCTCGCTACAGCGACTATGCGCGGGCTTGCGCCTCCGTAGGAATCAACGGCACGGTGTTGAACAACGTCAACGCCAGCGGCATCAGTCTCACACCGCTTTACTTGCGCAAGCTGGCTGCGCTGGCGAACGTGTTCCGTCCATACGGACTGCACGTGTACTTGAGCGCTCGCTTCAGTGCCCCGATCGAGATCGGCGGCCTGAAAACGGCCGACCCGTTGGATCCGGCGGTGCGCGCCTGGTGGCGTGCCAAGGCCGATGAGATCTACGCACTGATTCCGGACTTCGGCGGCTTCCTGGTGAAGGCCAACTCCGAAGGCCAGCCCGGCCCCCAGGATTACTCGCGCACGCACGCAGACGGCGCCAACGTGCTCGCGGACGCGGTCGCACCGCACGGCGGCATCATCATGTGGCGCGCGTTCGTGTATTCGCAGGACCAGCCGGATGATCGCGCCAAGCAGGCGTACGACGAGTTCGTGTCGTTGGACGGCAAGTTTCGCGACAACGTCATCCTGCAGGTGAAGAACGGCCCGATCGACTTCCAGCCCCGGGAGCCCTTCCACCCCTTGTTCGGCGCGATGCCCCACACGCCGCTGATGCTCGAAGTCCAGATCACGAAGGAGTACCTGGGCATGGCGACGCACCTGGTGTACCTGGGCCCCCTGTTCGAAGAGACACTTCGTTCGGATACCTACGCCCGTGGCAAGGGCTCGACGGTAGCAAGGGTCATAGACGGGTCGCTCTTCGGTGACTCGCTGACCGGGATCGCCGGTGTGGCCAACATCGGTACCGACCGTGATTGGACCGGCTCGCACTTCAACCAGGCCAACTGGTACGTGTTCGGCCGACTCGCCTGGGACCCCCTGCAGTCGACGCGCGACATTGCCGAAGAATGGGTGCGGATGACGTTCTCGAACGACCCGACCTTCATAGCGCCGGTGCTGGAGATGATGATGGGATCACGCGAGGCTGCGGTCGACTACATGACCCCGTTGGGCCTGCATCACCAGATGGCTCGTAACACCCACTATGGACCGGGCCCGTGGGTCTCGGGCGGACCACGCGCTGACTGGACTTCGGTGTATTTCAACAGGGCCGACGCACAGGGTATCGGCTTCGACCGCACGGCCACCGGTAGCAATGCTGTCGCGCAATATTTCCCGCCCGTAGCCGCTGAGCTCGGCGCGCTCGAGAAGATACCGGAGAACCTCTTACTTTGGTTTCACCACGTCCCGTGGGACTACCGCATGCGCTCCGGCCACACGCTGTGGGATGAGTTGGTCATGCACTACACCGCGGGGGTCCAGGCGGTCAGCAATATGCGCCACACCTGGGCGGGTCTGGCCGGCAAGGTGGACGCCGAGCGCTACGCGCAAGTGAGCACCTTCCTGGAAATCCAGGAGAAAGAGGCCCGCTGGTGGCGTGACGCCAGCATCGCCTATTTCCAGACGTTCTCCCACCGGCCGCTACCCGCCGGCTACGCCCCGCCTGCGCATGACCTGTCATATTACGAAAGCCTGTGTTTCCCGATCGTGCCCGGGAGCAAGGCGCTACCGGGCAACGGCTGCCAGTGATCAGTACTTGGCGCGGAAGCCGGCAATGTCGCGGGATGTCGTGGGGCAAAAAAAAGGATGGCCCGGCATGACGCAGCCAAAGGCACCGTCGCCATGCCGAGCACGAGCTCGTGGACGCGTAACCAGGGGGGGCTCCGCACCACGTACTTTATGATAGCGCTACCAGAGATACTGGTGCAACAGCTATCTTTGCGCCGCAAATGCGGGAACAACCTCGAGGGGCCCTTCGCCCACCTGGCCTGACACCGCCGACCTAACCCGCCCACGCCGAGCCACGCCGCTTCCGCGCCAACCCCGCGCCACCGCCTGCGAACCAACAACACGGCAGCGCGGCCCCTCCTGGCTCTCCCGGTCCATTTCGGCGATCCTTGCGATCGCTATGATGACTCTCGACGACCTGCTCAAGAACCACCGGCACCACATCCTGTTCTCGTGCGTTGCCGGCAGCCGCGCCTACGGCACGAACACAACGGAAAGTGACGAGGACTTGAGGGGTATCTATGCCGTGCCTGCCCGGAGCTACCTGTCCTTGGCGACTCCCGCTCCGCAGCTGGCGGACGAGCGCGGTAACATCGTTTACTTCTCCCTCCGGCGACTCATCGAGCTCCTGGCCGTCGCCAATCCCAACGTGCTCGAGCTGCCTTTCATGCCGGGGGATTGCGTTCGCAACCTGGCCCCGGAGATGCAGCGGCTGATCGAGTCACGCCAGCTATTCATCACCCGCCAGTGCGGCGACACGCACATCGGGTATGCGCTATCCCAGGTCAGAAAAGCCCGCGGCCAGAACAAGTGGGTCAACGATCCCAAGCCGGCCGAAGCACCGGCGAAAGAAGACTTCTGCTACATCATCGGTAGGGACCGGCTCCAACAGAGCCAGGGAACGCCTTGCAGACCGGTTCCGCTGGCCCGCGCCGGCTGGCGCCTGGAGGAGTATCACGCCGCGCGCCTGGAGCACGCGTCAAACACGTTTCGCCTGTATCACTACGGGTCTGCCGCGCGAGGGGTATTCAGGGGCGACGTCCTCGTCTGCGAGTCCATCCCTGAGTCGGAAGAAGGTCCGCGATTTGCGGGCCTGCTGCTGTTCAATGAGCAGGCCTGGAAGCAGTCGCTGGCGGATCACCACAATTACTGGAAGTGGCGCCGTGATCGCAACGACTCCCGCTGGCGCCAGCAGGAATCCGGCGAGCTGGACTTCGACTCCAAGAACATGATGCACACGGTGCGGCTGCTGTTGAGCGGCCGCTCGATCCTGCGCAGCGGCGAGCCGGTGATCCGTTTTTCAGGCCAGGATCTCGAGCTCCTGTTGGACATCCGTGCCGGTAAGCTTGGTTTCGACCGGATCATGGAGATCGCGAACGGGGTGCTGGCGGAGTGCGCGACCTTGAAAGACAGAACGGACCTGCCCGAGACATGTGACATGCGGCAGGCAAACAGACTCCTGGAGGAATTGACCGCGCAATGGGAAGCGAGGGTCGGCGTGTGAGCCCGGAAATTCTTGCCGCGCTGGCAAACATCGAGGAAGAGCACTCGGTACGCATTCTCTTAGCGGTCGAGTCGGGCAGCCGTGCCTGGGGATTCGCCTCAGTCGACAGCGATTACGACGTGAGATTCATTTACACACACGCGCTCGATTGGTATCTGCGCGTGTCGGAACAGCGGGATGTCGTCGAGGTTGCCGGGCCGAACCTCCTCGATGCGAGCGGCTGGGAGCTTCGCAAAACTCTGCGGCTCTTCGCCAAGTGCAATCTCGGTTTGAACGAGTGGCTCAATTCCCCTGTGGTTTATCGGGAGGCCGTCGGTTTTCGCTCTCAGCTGCAGGCGCTGATCCCCTCGTTTTTCAATCCGATTGCAGCAGTGCATCACTACCTGAGCATGGCGCGAGTGACGTATGACTCATGCGACGCTGCTGGAATCATCAGGACGAAGAAGCTCTTCTACGCGTTGCGTGCGCTCCTGGCATGTCGCTGGATAGAGCGTAATTCGAGCCAGCCCCCTACCGAGTTTGCACGACTGGTAGACGAAGTGGCCACCGAATCCGAGCGGTTCTGGATCGCCGGATTGTGGGCCCAAAAGTCACGGGGCCATGAAGGCGACGAGACCGCATTGAACCAGGAGCGCCGCAGCGCCATCACGCGGGAACTCGCGTTTATGTCCGACTACGGATCACGCGCCCCACGACCGACGAAGGCAACGGACGCGATTCTCGATGCCGTCCTTTCCGAATGGGTCCTGCGAGAACCTGTCACAGCCAGCGCCGCCCCTACGTCTTAGAGGAAAGACGGCTACACAAGGCAGGCACTCCATGCAGCGTATTCGGATCTATCGGAACCCGGACTGCGCCAAGTGCGCGAGGTACGCGGCAACGCACCGGTTTTTCGACTGGCGAGGCCGCGTCGACGTCTCCACCGCAACGCCGAGAACCGGCGCGCTGCGGATGGGCGAAGTCGTGGTGGAGAAGCTCAACAGCGGAGCGATTTTGAGGGGCGCGGAAGCGTTTGCCGAGATCTGCCGGCAGATCCCGGTCTACGCGCTCTTCCGGCCACTGCTGCGCTTGCGGGCCTTTCGCGCCTTCGTGGACCGCGACATGAGTGGCTGCGGCGGCAGCGCGTGCTCGATCGAGACGCGGCGTTCTTGAAACAACGCCGCGCCCCGTTTCGGATGCGCTGATCTTCAGTCCGGCAGGTCCGCCGCGTGAGCCAACGTGAGCTGCGTCTTCAAACCGGCAGTCGGTGTCAGCCCCTTGCGGCTGACAGGTTGCCCACCACCGACCCACACATCAACCTGGCCGGCCACCAGGCGATGTTTGCCGCTCGCGTCGACGATACTCAGGTCGCGGGCGCTCAGGTTGAACGTCACCGTCTTCTTCTCACCCTTCTCGAGGTGAACCCGCTGAAATCCCTTCAGCGCCCGCAGCGGCGCGCCGGGCACGCCGGGATGAGTCAGGTAGAGTTGCACGACCTCGTCGCCACCGACACCCCCGGAGTTGGTGACGTCGACCGACACCGTAGCCCCATCAGCCCCGGCACCGGCGCCCGCGCCGGCCTGGCTCACCTTGCCGTTCGCATAGCTGAAGGTCGTATAGCTCAGACCATAGCCGAACGGATACAGCGGCTCGCCGGCGAAGTAGCGATAGGTCCGCTTGCTCATGGAGTAGTCATCGAACGGCGGCAACTGATCGACTGACTTGTAGAACGTCACCGGCAGACGGCCGGCGGGACTGAAGTCACCGGCCAACAAGGCGGCCACCGCGGTACCGCCCTCACCGCCCGGATACCAGGCTTCGACTATCGCCGGCACGTGCTCATCAGCCCAATTGACACCCATCGCGCTGCCGTTCATGAGAACGAGCACCGTGGGCTTGCCCAACGCCTGCACACGCTCCAGCAGTTTCCTCTGGGGCCCCGGCAGATCGAGGCTCGTGCGGTCGCCCCCGGCGAAGCCTTCCGCACTGACTTTCATCTCTTCGCCTTCGACATGCGGTGAAAGTCCCGCCACCATCACCACGAGATCCGCGTTGCGCGCGGCCTCAACCGCCTGGTCACCTGACTTGTCCGCTTCCACCAGCCCGGTGCCTTGCACGTAGACAACTTTCGACTGCGCAAAACGTGCGCGGATACCGCCCAGAACGGTTACAGGCTTGGAGGGATCGCCGTTGTAGTTGCCGACGAGCGCATCCAGACTGTCGGCGTTGGGGCCGATGACAGCTATCGTGCGAGGTGTCTGTTTCAGCGGCAGCACGTTGCCGCTGTTCTTCAACAGGACGAGAGATTCCTTCGCCATCCGCAACGCGGTCTCGCGATGCGCGGGCGTATCGTTCTCAGAGGCGGGGATCTTCGCGTAGGGATTACCGGCCGGCGGATCAAACATGCCGAGTTTGATCCGCGCGGTGAACAACCGGGTCAGCGCCTGGTCGAGAACCGCCTCGGACAGCAATCCGTGGTGCACGGCGTCGACGATCCCGTTAGGCTCGGTGCTCATCTTGTTGCGGTAATCGCCGCAAATGATATCCATGCCGGTCTTGAAAGCGACCGCGACGCCCGCTGCGGCGCTCGGCTCGAACTTATGCGCATCGGGCCTGAAGATGTCGGCCGCGGCGCCGCAGTCGGAAACGACGTACCCCTGGAACCCCCAATCCTTCCGCAGGTGCTCCTGGAGCAGCATACCGTTCGCGCACGCGGGCTCACCATTGATCGAGTTGTAGGCACACATGACCGACTGGGCTTTGGCCTCAGTGATGGTCGCTCGGAACGCAGGCAGGTACGTGTCCTCGAGATCATGACGGGAGATGTGCACGTCCGCGGTGTGCCGCGTCGACTCGGGACCACTGTGCACGGCAAAGTGCTTGGAGGTCGCGACGGTCTTCAGATATTTGGTGTCGTTACCCTGCAGGCCCGTTATGAAAGCCACGCCTATACGCGACGTCAGGTACGGATCCTCGCCGTAGGTCTCCTGGCCACGGCCCCAGCGCGGATCACGGAAGATGTTGATATTGGGCGACCAGACCGTGAGGCCCCGATACCAGTCGGTCCCTCCATTCGGCCGTACCTTCTCGACGTACTTCGCCCGGAACTCCGTGCTGATGACGTCCGCCACCTGGTGCATCAAAGGAGCGTCCCAGGAGGCCGCCATCCCGATGGCCTGCGGAAACACGGTAGCCACACCCGCACGGGCGACGCCGTGCAGACCTTCGTTCCACCAGTTGTATTCGGGGATCCCGAGCCGGGGAATCGCCGGCGCCGTGTGCCCCACCTGTCCAGCCTTCTCTTCCAGCGTCATCTGCGAGATCAGCGCCTTGACGCGCGCGTCCACCGGGAGCGAGGCGTCCTTGAATTTCGCCAGCGCGGCAGCGCTCCCTTCTGCTCCCGACGCCGCGGAGGCGCCTGAGAGCCCCACGAGACACACCATGACGCCAACGGCCCCAGCTACAGTCGTCTTCATTACCGCCCCCCTATTCAGCGTGCCACGTCCGGCCCCGTATGATAGCGCTAACAGATGAGAGGGAGCCAGCGCGTCATTAAGGGGGGCTCACACGGTGCGAGTCGCCACGGCCGGGGAAATGGAGGCAGCCCGAAGCGCCGGAACCAGCACGGCCAGCAGCCCGACCACCCACAGGAGCAGCACCCCTCCAACAAGATAGTACAGCGGCAACTGTGGTATCTGGTACATCCGACTGAGTTGCACGCCGGCGGCCAATGCCAGGACACACCCCAAAACCACGCCGCTCGTGGTGATGATCCAGTTCTCGACCAGGAAGTAGCGGAGAATGTGGAATTTCCGTGCGCCGATCGCCCGTCGCGTACCGAGTTGCTTGGTGCGGGTGGCAACACTGAAAGCGGCGAGACCCACGATACCGATGACCGTTACCAGCACCACGAAGAACGTCGCCACGCTCAGAATTATGGCATTCGCGCGATAGCCCTCCACCGCATCCGCCGCCGTACGATCGTAGGCCTCGATCCGCTCGACAAACCGGCCGGGTTGTAAATCCCCAAACTTCTTGTCGACCTCCGCCATGACCGCATCACGCCGACCCGGCTTCGTACGCACCACGTAGCTGCCGTTCGGACCTGGTGCGATGATCGGCACCAGGACGACTTGTACGGCGAATTGTTCATACTGAGACGGCAAAGGATTGGCCTGCATGCGCTCCACAATGCCGACAATCACAGCGGACTTGTTGATGAGCCCGGCATAAACGGTCTTGCCGAGCGCATCCCCCTTGGGAAAGAGCTTTTTGGCCATCTCCTGGGAGACGATCATCTCGGGAGCCCAGGCCGCCATGGCAGTTCCGAAATCCGCCGTGGGCGCCGCAATGACATTCGGGTCGAAGTTGCGGCCCGCGATGAGCTTCAGGCCCAGCGCATCGATCAGCTTGTCGGTACCGAAGTAGATGGTGCCCGGCACACCTCCGTTAGGGTTCAGCAAGGTTTGCGGGTCCGCGGCGAACGGCAGCCCCATATTCGAGAATGTCTGGGGCCGGTTATTCACGGGCGTCGCCGCGACCACGCCCGGCAAGGCGTTGAGGTATTGGAGGTCCGCCTTCACGGCAGCCGTGTAGTTGAAGTCTGGAGTGTTCGCCTGGGTCGTGATCCAGAACATGTTGCCGAAATCCATCCCTGTTGGTTTACCGGCATCCGACAGCTTCTGGTGCACGATGTAAGCCATGTTCACCACCACGGCGAGTGTGAGTGCGACCTGTGCCGCAACGAGTAGCGGGCCGGTTTTGCTACGCCACAAGGCGCTCAGGAGCGCGCGAATTTCCATCTCGGTTCCCCTCTTACTGAGTCTTGAGAAACGTCGCCGGTGCCAGCCGCCCGATGCGGACCGCCGGGTACAGCCCTGCCAGCACCCCGGTGAGCAGCGACAAACCAATGGCCGCCAACATGACGGAGAGGTCCATGTGTACGAAAGACTGGACCAGCGCGACGCGGTCCGGATTGTCGGAGTGCGCCAGGCGGGCCGAGAACATCAGCACTTTCAGGAAACCCAGCCCCCCCAGCGTCAGTGCCATCCCAACGGCGCCGCCGAGCAGCCCGACGACAATGACTTCGATCAGGTGTTGCCTGATGATGTCGCTGCGACGGGCCCCGAGCGCGCGCCGTAGCCCGCAGATGGGCGCTGCGGTCAGGAACTTCGCCAGCATCAATCCGAGCGTGTTGAGAATACACACGCCGAGAAAAACGAATCCGAGCGCCAGCTGCATGCGGCTGTCATCGCCCACGACGTCATACATGCTCAGCCAGGTCTGCACAGCGACGATCCGATTGTTGTTCTTGCGCGGAAACCGGCCATGCCGGCGCCCTTCGTTCGTATAGTTGTCCACGAAGGCCTGGTAACGATCCCGGTCCGAGCGGTTGCGAAACTCCACCCAGTACTGCAACCAGACACATTCCTGGGTCAGCAGCGCATCGGGTCCCTCGATCTTGGCGCTCCGGCTGACACAATTGACATTGCCGTGGGGACTTAGCCTGAGGGCGCGGTACCAGCCGAAGGAGATGTAAACTTCCTCAGGGATTTCCCAGCCCCCCCAATTGTTGAGATCGTAGTACTTCGGACGCGGCACCCACGCGGCGATAACACCGACCACACGATAAGGCCGGCCATCGAGCACGACCTCACGGCCTACGCTGTTGGCGCCGCCGAAGATCTTGTCATTGATGAATTTCGACAGAACGACGACTGCGCCCGGCGCATCGTCCTCCGCTCGCGCCCAGCCGCTCCCATAGATGAAGGGAACGTCGAACATCGGGAAGAAATCCGCCGTGGTGAGCCGGGTGGTGACGCCGAAGGGCTTTATGTTTTTGTTGTCCGGACTCAGGACCTGACCCGACCGATACATCATGACGGAATGAATCGGGATATCGGAGGCATACAGAGCGCGTGCGTCGCGGTAGGTCAACTGGAAGGGCGGATATTCCGGATGACGCTCGAAGCTCTCGGGGGGCCCGTCGTCGCGCGTGTCGAGTGTCACCGCGAACAGCTTATCCTCCTTCCAGGGGATGGGGTGGCCGGCGCGCGCGTGGTAGAGCGTGATGGCGATCATCGATGCCGCTATGCCTACAGCGATGGCCCCGATCATGAGCGCGCTCAGAAAGGGGTTGCGCCGCAGGCTCCGCAAGGCAAGCTGTAAATCGTGAAAGAACACGGTGGCACCCTCATACGGCGGCGGTTGTGACGGCCTGAAATCTCTTGAACTGGTGGATCTGATCGATCTGGCCGTCGACGATGTGAAACTGGCGGTGCACGCGCTGCGCGAGCTCCGGATTGTGCGTCACCATCAGGATGGTGGTTCCCGCGGCGTTGATCTCGAGCAGCAGGTCCATGATCTGCTCCGACATGGTGGTGTCCAGGTTTCCCGTCGGCTCGTCCGCCAGAATGACTCGCGGGTCGCCGCAGATGGCGCGAGCGATCGCCACGCGCTGTTGCTGTCCGCCCGAAAGCTGCGCGGGAATATGTTTCGTACGGGTGCTCAAGCCGACGCGGTCCAGCGCCGCAGTAATGCGACGATGTCGCTCGGGCCCGGACATACGACGGTAGTACAACGGCGCTTCAACGTTGTGATACACGTTGAGATCCGGAATCAGGTTGAATCCCTGGAAGATGAAGCCGATTTTCTCGCTCCGGATCCCCGACCGCTGGTTGTCCGTGAGCCGGCTGACATCCTGCCCATCGAAGGTATACCGGCCGCCGTCGAGCTCCTCGAGCAGGCCGGCCACGTTCAGGAAGGTCGTCTTGCCGGAGCCGGAGTGGCCCGTAATGGCGACGAACTCACCCGGCTCGACTTTCAAGCTCAGATCCCGCAACGCATGGGTCTGAACCACGTCGGTGCGGAACACCTTGCTCACGTTGTGCATTTCGATCATGACGGTTTCCTTGTGATGGTCGGCGGATCAGTCAGTCAGGTGCACTTGCGGGGCGTCGCCAAAGTCGCTGACGCTCGAAACGATGACGTCGTCGCCAGCATTGAGGCCGAAGAGAATCTGCACCTCTCCCACACTCATGGGACCGAACTTCACGGGCTGCCGCGTCGCCACGTCGCCCTGCACGCGATAAACGACGGAGCCCGCATCGACGAAGGCGCCGCGCTCCACTTTCAGCACGTTGTTGCGTTGATCGAGAACGATGCGGACATTGACGCGCTGGTTCTGGCGCGCTCCCGGGGGTGTCTGGTCCACCGCAAAGCGCAGTCTCCCTTTGACCTCGTTCTGTTGAACTTCCGGTGAAATCGATGTGACAGTGCCACGATAGTTTTTGCCCGCGTAGTTGATGTCGGCCGCCATGCCGATCGCAAGGTCGGAGGCGTACGACTCGGAGACACTGAATTCCACTTCCAGCGCAGACAGGTCCACTACCGTGAGCAGGCCGGCGTTTTCGGTCACCGCCGCCTTTTGACTGACCAACAGGCTGCCGACCATGCCTTTCACCGGTGAGCGGACTGTCAACGCGTCTACGCGGCGCTCCAGGTCCGCGACCAGGAGCTTCTGGCGATCGACGTCGGTGCGCTTGTTCTTGAGGTCGAAGTTGAGACTGTTCTCCTGCAGCTTTGCATTCGACACGGCGTGGTCATAAGTAAGCCGTGCGTCATCCCGCGCGTCCTGCGCTTTGTCGAAGTCGCGATGGGCAACGACTCCCTGCTCGATGCCGCTCTTCATTCTCTCGAGCTCGCGCTGGGTCGCGCGAACCTGCGTGGTCGCGAGGTCGACCGTCTGCTTGCTTTCCAGGATCTGCCGGTGTGTCTCGATGGCCTGTCGCTCCAACGACACCTGCAGGCCATCGAGCGTTGCGCGCTCACGCGCCAGCTCGTTGTTCAGGGCCGGGCTATCCACTGTTGCAAGGACTTGCCCTTGCGTCACGGGAGCACCCGCCACGACGTTGAAGGTGACCGTGCCGACGGCTGAAGCGAATAGAGTCGGACTGTTTGCAACGACCACGAGCCCCTCGGCGGCGATGTCGCGGACGAAGGCACCTCGTGTGACGGTGGCAATACGTACCCGCGCCCGCGGTATGACCACCTTCGAGTTCACCCAGGATTTGGCGACCAGCCCGAAGACCACGACAAACGCAACGATCCCGCCGGCAAGGATCAGTATGAGCCGTCGACGACGGCGCGCCCCGTTATCCGGATCAACGACGACATCCTGCGCCGATGTATCTCGCACTACACTCATAGGCCGCCTGTCAACAAACCGTCGATGACTTCGAGATCGTGCTCCGCGAGCCGGCCGGCCTGTTGTTTCAGCGTCAGCACGGCAGTCAGGTAGTCGTAACGCGTCTGGCTGTAGGCCCGTTGGGTCGCGTAGTAGTTGTTCTGCGCGTTGAGGAGATCGAACACACTGCCGGTGCCGAACTCCACATTGCGCTGGCTGGCTTCGACCGATTGACGCCCGGATTCGACCGCCCGCTTTGCGGCGCCGATACGCGAGATCCCGGTGACCACGCCGCGATAGGCCGCCCGCGTCAATCGCTCTGTGTCGCGTTGAGCGGTGTCGTACAGGGCTTCTGCCTGCCGGTAAAGCGCTCGCGACTGACGGACCGCCGAGGACACGGCGCCGCTCTGGAACAACGGCCAGTTGAATGAGATCCCTACGGCATCGAGGGATTGATTCCCACCGAATGCCTGGTCCTGCCAGCTGTGGGAGGTACTCACATTGAGAGTGAGCGTCGGCAATCCCCTACCGCGCTGTGCCGCTATATCCCGCTGCTGGGCTTGCGCCTGCAACTGGGCGGCGCGTACCGCCGGGTTATCCTGTTTGGCGGACGTGACCCACTCCTCGACCGAAGCCGGATCGGGCGCAGTGAGCGGAATGTCCTCCCGTAGCGCTGCGACATCGGCGCCGTGAGGACCTACGATCTCCGTCATCACCAACTCAGCGTCATCGAGTGCATTTTGCGCGTCGATGACGCTTTGCTCGGTCGCATCGTAAAAGGCTTGTGCCTGCGCGACATCGCTGCGGGGACTGGTACCGATCCGCTCGCGCACCTTGGCCTGGTTGAGCAACGCGCTGAAGGCCTCCCGCGCGCGCCGGTTGGTGGCGAGCTGGTCTTTGGCCGACAGGATGCCGAAATAGGCCGTGGCGACGCGAAGCAACAGGCTCTGTTGGGCCCCGAGCAGGTTGGCCTGCGCGCTGGCGGCCCGGAAATTGGCTTCCTGCAGACGACTGAAGGACTCGAAACTCCATAGCGTTTGGGTCAGAGTCAGGCCGTACGCGTGGGTGTTCGTATAGCAGTACTGTGTTTGCTGGCCGGAGGAGAGAACGCAATTCGCGGCCTGGGTCGTCGTCACGGCGGATGTCGCTGACGTTGTCTGCAACCCCTCGCGCTCACGGCCTGCGCTGGCGGTCGCGTCGATCTGCGGCAGTAGTTGCGCGAGCGCTTGGGGTCGCACCTCTATAGCCGCGTCACGTTGATAGGTGGCCGCTTGCAATACGGCGTCGCGTGCCAACGCCAAGCGGTACAAGTCCAATAGATCGTTGGCGCACGCCGGCGCCGCCCCTACGGCAAGGGCCATCACCACCAAAACGTGTCGCAGCCTGACCAGGTGGAGACTCCCGACCTTCCACTTGTCTAGTGGTGTAGAGATGCACCAGGGTCGAAAAGCGTTTAGGGGGAAACGAGGATTTTTTTGTCCCCCTCCCGGACGCGGTGAGCCGTTGCGGCGCCGGGCCCAACCGCAGTGCAGAATTCGCGGCGACGACGTAGCATGCGACCCTTGGTCGCAACTATCCCGGCAGGAACCTCATGACGTATGCGCTTCTGGTAATGGAGCCCCCTGGCCAACGCAGCACACGCACGGACGCGGAAGGCCGCGAGGTCTACGGCCGCATGGTGCAGTTCAGCGAAGAGCTAAAGCGGCGCGGTCTACTCACAATCAGCCAGTCACTCAAAACCGGCTCCACCGATGCTCGCGTAAAAGTTCGCGCCGACTCCTCGGTGATGATCACTGACGGCCCCTTCACCGAGGTCAAAGAGGTCATCGGGGGGTTCTTCCTGCTCACCTGCGAGACGCGCGAACAAGCACTCGCGATCGCCCGCGAGTGCCCTGCAGCTCAGTGGGCGACTATCGAGGTTCGCGAGTTGGGGCCCTGCTTCGCGTAGACACGACGCGCCCGGTGTCGCGTCGTCACCCGGGCGCCCCACTTCGCGGAAACACTCCCGGGCGCCCTCCTCGCGTAAGCCGCGCTATCCGAGCTGCGCCATGTAGCTCTGCGCCTGCGCGTGTGACAGCACGCCGGAAGCATCCGCTGCCTGGATGGCGGACTTCGCCGCCCCGACCCAGTCGCTGTTGAACGCGTCGTTCGTGCCCATCTTCTGCACGAAGAAGTCCAGGGTGTGCTGATCCTTCATGATCTGGATCATCTGCGACTGAAACGCCGGATTTTTGTTGCCCGCGAGCAGCCCTGCGACCGCCTCCGGCGAGCGATTGGATTGCTCGAACAGAATGTCAGCCTGCCGCTTCGCATCCTGCGCCGGCCCGAATAGCTGCGGCGAGTGCGCTTTCACAAAGGCTCCGGCGTTCGGCATGCTCTGGACAAAAGAAAAGAGGTTCGCCGCCTGCGTCATGGGACTTGCGCCGCCCAGGTTCAACTGGTGTTGCGCCAGCATCTGCGTGTAGCTCGTCGGGTTGTCCTTGGCGAGGGCGTCGACGAATCCCTGCACGTCGCTCTTGGATATGCCGCAGGTCTGCGCCGCATCGACGATCCCCTGCGCGGTGCCCGCGTCGGTAAAGATCTCCGGGTGTGTGGCGGCGAGCTCCTGGAGCTGCCCGGCGTTCAAATCCAACCCCTTCTGCAATGTCGTGGCTTCCTGGAGTGCATCGCCGCTGAGCGTTTTGGCGGTCGCCTCATCGACACCACCGCCTTTCATGAACTCGTCAGCCTTTTCGGTATTCTCACGCAGCTCGTGTCCATACCTGGCCGCCTCGATGAAGACATTCGCCGCGATCGCGACACCCCAGCCCACCGGGCCCGCCCAGGAGCCCAGGCCCAACGCTTCGCCGAAGGTCGCCACAAACGCGCCGCCGGCGCCCACCAGGTCGAAGGCAGCCGCCGGGGTATTGCCGCCGGTGTAGTCCTGATACGCGCCCGCGACGAAATAGACCGTCGCCAGTGTGCCGAACAGTTTCTCAGCGCCGCCCTCGATCGCCCAGTTGGCTGCCGCGCCCTTCGGGTCGACCAGGCCGACAGAGGCGCCGAAACGGGTGGCGTCCTGCGCCAGTCCCACGCTCGTGGCCGCGGTTCCCAACAAATGTTGGGCGCTCGGATCCTCAAACGCCTCGCCCGTGGAGTTGAGGAATGCGGCGCCGGAGATTCCCAGTGCCAGAGTCCGGAACGCCAGTCCGGCGGCTCCCATACTGAAGGTCTGGTCCCGCAACTCGCCGAGCTCTTTGGTGGCCTCCCCATCGGGATCGAATGCGGCCTTGATCTGATCCGGTGACATCGAATCGAGCTTCGATGTCAAAGTCTCGAGCTTGTCGATGCTCTCGTTGATCTGGCCCGGGGGCAGGCCCCAGAACTTGATACCTTTGTCACGCAGGTCATCCAGGGCGCGGAAGGCGTTTCCCGCCAGCTTGGGATCCGATGACTTCAGGAATTGCAGCTCGGGCATCACGTGTCCGGCCACGTAAGCGCTCCCGAGGCTCTGCATGAAGTCCTTGCTGGCGTGGAATTCCTCGATCAGCAGGCTCGCGAACTTGTCACCCGCATCGCCTGCAAAAATGCTCGGGTCCCGGCTCATCGCAAAGGAGGTGGCGCCTTTGACTTGGCTGTCACCCATGAGCGTTTTGACCGCGTCGAACTTGTCGGAGAACGCCTGCTTCAGATCATCCGGCGCACCTTCGAACACGCCGACGTCCCGGCCCAGCGTCTTGACGTCGCTCGTCATGTTGTTTGAGATTTCGTTGAGCTTATCCTGCCACCCTTGTCCCTGGCCGGCGATGTATTGATTGATCGCCTTCTGATACTGCTCGGGAGTCAGTTTGTCCTTGGAATTGGCGGCCAACCAGGTGAGGTCCTTGGTCTGCTCGGTGTATTCACTGGCGTCCTTCTTAACGCGCTGCTGCAGGTCCTGAATACCGTGCAGGATGCCGCCCATCAACTCGTCGGCGGCATCCGTCTTCCCGTCCGCCTTGAGTTGTTGGACCACCGCGAGGGCGAGTTTGGGGGATGCGCCCTGGTCGAGGGCCCTGGTCACGTCACCGTTGAACTGGCCAGACCATCGGTAGGCCTGGTTGCCGTAGGCCTTGGCAATCTGGACCGTGAGCGCCTGCGCTTGCGGTCCGTCGCCGAGCGAGTCGACGACTTTTGACATGTTGGTGAAGGTACCTGCGTCGCCGTAAACGCGTTCCTGCGCCGCGATCTTCTGGATCGTCGGCATGCTCTGCTGGACGACCTGGGCCGCATACTGCGGCGGCAGGTCCGCGGTAATGTCGGCGAGGCGTTGTGAAGCCTCCAACGCAGCCGCGCCATCGGTCTGCGCCCGTTGGTCGCTCATGCCCTTGTAGGGCTCGGCGATCCAACTTTGCGCATCCTGCAGCCACTTCTGCACGGTCGGATTCCGCATGGCCCGTGCCACGACTTCCGGCGGCTGGCCCTTGAGAGAGAGCGCCAGCGAGTCGAGCTTTTCCTTCGGGGTAAAATTACCGTAGAACCCCGGAATCAGATCGTCGGCCGTGCGCTGGATCTGGTAGTCCTTGATCGCATCTTTCAACACCCCCTGGGTCACGGGATCACTGGCGTTGCGACGCAGAATGACGTTGCCGTAGGAGGTGATCTGCGCATCCTTCGGCGTCTGAAATTCGGGGGGGATACCCCTGTTCGCGGCATCGACCTGCGGGCCGATCTCGTTCCGTACGGCCGTATAGACGTCCTGGCGCGTCTTGTTGATCGCGTTCTGGTCGCCCGAGGCCACAGCGGCCTTATATTTCGCGACCGCCTGGTCGACCGTCTGGGCCGGGGTCGGCGGCGGGGTATTGGGCTGCGTGACGTTCTGCGCCGTGCTGCCTTGTTGAGTGTTATCGGATGGTGGTGGATCGTTGTGCAACTGGACCGGCGTGTAGGTAGCGGAGCCATCATCGATACGCAGCACCATGGAAGACCTCCCAATCTAGGGCGCGGTATGCACAGCTGTTTTAAAGAATTGTTACAGTGGTGAGAATTGGGGTTAACCCAGGCTAGGGTTTACCCCGTCCGACCTAGGTCTGAGTTGGCCAGCGGCCAGTCAGCCGGCGGCGCGCAATGCGCTCTTGTAGGCAACCACTGCTCGCTCGAAGCCCATTTCCAGCGCATCGGCGGTCAGCTCGTGGCCGATGGATGCCTCAGCAAACGACGGTATCGCTTTGACCAGTGGAGGCAGGTTCTCGAGATTGAGGTCATGTCCCATGTTGACGACCAGTCCCCTGGCGGCGGCCGCCTGTGCCGCCGCCGCGCAAGCGCGGAGTTGCGTATCGGAAGTCCCCTTCCGCGCCTCGGCCGCGTAGCCTCCCGTGTAGATCTCGATCCCATCGGCACCTGTTTGCGATACCCGCTCAGCAACATGGGCGTCCGGATCGACAAACACGATGACCCTACATCCTATCGACTTCAGTGCTACCACCGCGTCCGTCACGATGCTTCGATCCTTGTCGTCGAGCCTCCACCCTTCCTCCGACGTAAACGCCGTCGGCGCATCCGGGACGATCGTGCACTGCTCCGGCTTCACTCTGCCGCACAGATCCAGGAACCGACCGTCCGGATATCCTTCGAGGTTCAACTCAAACCCCGGGCGCCAGGGCCCTATCAGATCGGCGAGCGCCAACACGTCGTCTCGCCGGATGTGCCTTTCGTCCGGTCGCGGGTGCAGCGTAATTCCATCCGCACCCGCATCGTATGCCAGCGCCGCAAAGCGCAGCACATCCGGCACGCCCGTGCGCCTCGAGTTGCGCAGCAAGGCGATCTTGTTCAAGTTGACGCTCAGACGTGGCATCCGCACCTTACCCCCACTGTCCCCGGACACACAACCATACGCCACAATTGCACGCTGCGCACCCTCCGCACATGGCCCACGAAGAATACAACGGGGAAGTCGCGCGATATAAAGCGCGAGTAATAGCCCCGTAATGCCGACGTTCACCAACTAACGTGTTCTGACATAAAAAAACAGAAAATCTACTGATGACTAAGAGCACCCTAACAATCAACCCTGCGAGCTCCCGAGCGCCTGGATGACGCCGGCGAAAGAGCCGCCATGCGCCGAATCGACGAACGGATAGCCGTAGTTGCGATAAAAGTCCCCGGTCATGATGACGTCGGTCTTTTCGAATTTCACGACGGTATCGCCATTGGTGTGGGCCGGATAGCGTCTGCCAGATCTTCTCCACACACTGCTTGGGGCAGCGCTCGCCGTCGTGCAGGCCTCGGGAACGTCAAGTCAGCCGGTGCCAACGGCTCACCCGCCTTCGGTGAGGGAATAAAAGCTTGCGGGTGCGAGTCTCCTTCTTATGGGAAAGGAAGCTGCTGGTCGCAAGGGCCTGATCGAATGTCCCAAGCTGAGGGTTCAGGCCGGGTCGGGTTCACGGACCTTCGTCATCGGCACGTTCGACTGTACCGATCTGCCTTTGCTCCCGGTCGTACGGGCACATCTTCGCTCGCAAGCGCCTTCAATTGACTTCAGGGTCAAGGCCGTGCCGCCTGCCGATATCGGGCGGGCGCTGCGTCAGCGTCATATTGATGCGGCGATCGGGCCTCTGGCGGCCGCTCCCGACGACGTCCACTCTACTGCGCTCTTTGTTGAGCGACTTGTCATGGTTGCACGGCGAGACCATCCGGCGTTGAGGAAGGCATTGACCGTGAAAACGTTTGCAGTGTTGCCTCACGTGCAGGTCTCGGCGCAAGGCGCCGAGTTCAGGAGCGTCGATCGGGCGCTGAGCGAATTGGGCTTGTCGCGGCGGTTCGCGCGTACGGTTCCCCACTTCAACGCGGCTGCGCTTCTGGTTGAGGTGAGCGACTTCGTTGCGGTGGTGCCCGAGCGGGTGGCGGAGCGAATGCAGGCGGTGGGGCGCTTCGAGGTTCACGAGCTTCCGCTGCATGTCCTGCCGTGGACGGTTGGGTTGGTGCAGACTAAGGATAGTTTGAAGGATGCACGCATGCGGTGCCTGGTCGCTTTGATATGTAGTGTCGCAGGCGAGATCTAGTTTCGTGGGGTGCTACTGCCGGCAGGCTGTTCGCGGCAGCCCTCCATTTGTATGGATCCGGCTGTTGATTCGTTTATTCCTTCGGTGAAAAAATATTGTCAGGTGTAGCATTCGCTGCCCCACACGGAACGCAACTTGGAGGAACTGCGCCCTGGCGGTCCGCGGGGAATAAATGAATGTGACGAGCAGTCTTCTCTCCTAGAGCCGCCACGGGCTCGAATCCGGAGCAAGATTGATCATGTCCATTCCCATACGGTCCTCTGGCAGCGGGTGGTTACTCGGAATCCTCGTATTTGCGGCCGTCACCGCGGCGCGCGCGCAGACGGCACCGACGCTTGCTCCAGGCGCTTCGACTCAGGCGAGCGCTCCAACCCTGAACGGGCATCCGCACGGAGATGCCGTTCGTGGCAAGGCGCTGTATCAGAACTGCACGAGCTGCCATTCGATTGATGAAAACGACATCGGGCCGAAGCATCGCGGCGTTGTGGGCCGTAAAGCAGGGACTGTCCCCGACTATGCCTATTCGGCGGCGCTCAAAGCCTCGGGCGTCATATGGGACGAGGCGAATCTCGAGCGTTGGTTGACGAATCCGGCCGCGATGGTTCCGGGCACCAAGATGTATTTTTTGTTGAAGGACGCCAAGGATCGGACGGACGTCATTGCCTACCTGGCCGAATTGAAGTAACGCGCCCTGCCCGACAGCGAGGCAGATACAATGCTTTGCCCGCGCAGGAGGCGGTGGGGTACCTGCGGACCCCGGGGCCATCGCGCCATCGCCCTCATGGCGGGACCGATGAGAACGCGGGGGGAAGAGCAAGGTGCGAAAGGCGGATCAGGCAGTGTGAGACATTGTCGATCAAAGGCCGGGTATCAGTGTACGCAACACCCGGCCCTGTCGCTCGCTGACATCGATCACCGTGCGCTCGCGGTCCCTCATGATGAGCTGGTATGTGCTGCGCACGTCCGGGCGAATCTCGGCGACCTGGTCGAGATTGGCAAGCACCGAGCGGTGGGCCCGGAAGAACTTCCGGGCCGACAAACCCGACTCGAGCACACCGAGCGGATAGTTCACCCAGTAGTTCTCCGCCGCGCTGTGCGCGCGAACCACACCGGTATCCATACGGAAGAAACAGATTTCAGCGGGGTCCAACAGAAGAATGTAGGTCCCCCGTCGAGCGACGATCCGCTCCAATACTGTCGGTGGTGCCCCATCGAGAGCGCCCCGGAGCCGACCCTCCTCGAGGGCACGCTGCTCCTGAAACCCGTGGATGCTGTACGCCCGCTCGAGAGCTGCATCCAGAAGCTCGGGCTCGATGGGCTTCAACAAATAGGCCAGTGCCTGCGCCTGAAATGCGCGCAAGGCATGCTCATCGAACGCCGTAACGAAAATCACCAGTGGCAGAGGCGACGGCGCGGCGATGGAGCGCAACACCTCGAATCCATCCAACCCCGGCATCTGCACATCGAGAAAGACCAGGTCCGGCTGCAACGCCTCGATCGTGGCGATAGCCTCCAAACCGTCACCGGCCTCCCCGACGATTTCAACCGAGGGCCGTCCGGTCAACAGGCGCCGCAACCGCAGTCGTGAAGCGGGCTCGTCATCGATCAACAGCGTCCGTAGTGTCATGATCAGGGCGTCGCCAAAGGTAGATACAAGGTGGCGCACGCGCCGGCCAGCGGCTTGCTCTCGAACGTCAGACGCGCGCGCTCGCCATAGAGTGTGGCCAACCGCTCGCGCACATTGCGCATGCCAATCCCGGTCGCGCCCGTTCCTACATTCTCACGCATGCCAACACCGTTGTCCCGCACACGCAGGACTATCAGTCCATTCTCGGCAGTCCCGCCGATGAACAGCCGGCATTCGCCCAGCTTCGGGGCGAGACCGTGCTTGATGGCGTTTTCCACCAGCGGCTGCAGGATAAGCGCCGGAACCTGACGGTCGCCGAGCGCCGCGCCAAGTTGGAATTCCACCTTGAGGCGCTCACCGAAGCGGACCTGCTCGATGTCGAGGTAAGCCTGCAGAAATTGCAGCTCCTCGGCCAGGGAGGAATACGGTCGCTCCGTCTGGGTCAGAACGTGGCGAAAAATCTTCGCCAGGCGCAAGGTCATGGCTTCGGCGATAGCGGGCTCCTGGTGCACCAGAGCCGCGATGGTGTTGAGGGAGTTGAACAGAAAGTGCGGGTTGATCTGCGCGCGCAGTGCGCGCAGCTCCGCCTCGACGAGCTGATGGACGAGGCTCGTTTCGCGGCGCGAGCGCTCGAGGCGCTCCTCTTCGCGCTCGAGCGACTCGAGTCGCCGCCCAACGAGCTCGGCGACCTGGTGCAGGACATCCAACTCCGCGCTCACCAGAGCCTGCCTGCCGGCAGTGCGCGCCGGCACGAGGGCGTAAGGCTCGGCCGTACCAACCCGCACCGCTACTGATTCGTCATCCGCAGGGGCCGCGCCAGAGGCGGCGACGATGTGCGCCTCGAGCTGCAGCGCCGTAGCGACAAATCTTTCACCCGCGGCCAGTACCGCGCTCGTTGTCTCTTCGCACGCCAGATCCTCCCGCAACTTGCGTAAGGCGAGCGACGGATCGACCTTGTGGAACACCTGTTGCTCCACCCATCGGTCCGTCATCCCGGCCAGAAGCGCAAACAAGAACACTCCGCCTACGACCAGCGCCGCGAGTCCGGCGAACGAGACCACCGCCGGCACCGCGCTCGCGGCAGCCACCCGCGCCACCGGCCCCAGAAAAATTGAGGCAAACGCGGTCCCCAGAAGCCACGCAACCAACAGCCGCAAGCCCAGACGCGCGAACCGGTCCGCCGCGCGGAAGCGCCCCAGGAACAGCACACCGCCCAGGATCGTCAGCGAGAGGCTCTGCTTGCCGGCGATCGCCGCCAGAGCCTCCCAACCGAACGGCAGTAGTCCCGCCCTGGTGGCTGTATGCGCAACGATACTCACCACCGGGCCGGCCAACATCAACACAAGACCGGCGCGCTCGGGAACCGAGCGCCGCTGCCTTCTCACCAGGAAGAAGCCCACCAACACCAGCCCCAGGGCGTTATAACCCACCGCAATATGAAGTTGATCGGCGGAAGGCAGCCAGCGCACACTCGCCCCCGGGGTCTCGCGAACGCCCGGCACGGCAACAACCAGCGCAATCGACAGGAGCACCCCGGTGAGGGCACCCGTCCGCACGAGCCAGCGGCCGGCAGTGACCTCTTCAGGCGTCGATTCACCGTACACGGACCACAACATCGACAGCCCGAGCGGCCAGAAGGCCGCCGCGCTGAATGCAATACACTCAACCCAGGCCACCGGGGCCGAGTACGGCGCGAATCCGGCGGCAAGCAACCCACAGCGCGCCAATCCGCCCAGACTCCACAGCGCCGGGCAAGCCGCAAAGGTCACTCGCCCTCCGCGCCCTGCTCCGGGAGAGCGCCAGACCAACACCGAAAGCACGACCGACAGCGTCGCGCTGAATCCATAACCGACGAGCTGACCCAGGAGAGTCATCGGGTCGAGCGCGGAGTTGTAGGGAAAGACCGGTGTCATGTCTCGAGGGCCGCCGCAGCCTGTAATTCGCGGCTCAGTGTCCAGCCGCCGCCATGAGGGTCGCAGTATGCACGCCACGAAATTCCGGCGCACCTCCTCAGGCACCCACCTGGGCGCATGGTGTAGGCGCTCGCATCCTTCGGCACCGCGCTCAGGTCGTCGTTTTACGCGCTCGCGCGAAATCGCTGGGGTTGCGCGCCTTCAGCCCTCTAACCTGCAAGCCATCGAGGCACCCAAATCACCGACGGAGGGCGCAATGCTCGGAACACACAATGCAAGCCGACGGGCGCGCACGCGAGGAGTCGCTAGAACCGCGATCGCCGGGATCATTCTTTGCCTGCCGCTGGCGCCGGAGGCGATGGCCGACCCAACCTGGTATGCCGAGCTCGGCCCGGGGGTCGCCGTCTTTCCGAAATACCCCGGCGCGCGCGCCGAGCGGGTCTGGCCCATTCCCGCAACGGAGATCCGTTACGGCGATTCGCTCTTTTTCAATACACGCCGCGGCCTCGGCCTCTCCTGGCACAACGATCCGCAATGGGAGATGGGTGTCTCGCTCTGGCTCCGCAAGGGACGCAATCACGACGATGGGGCCGCGGTTGCCGAGTTGGAGGACATCAAGACGGCGGCGCAGGCGCAGCTCTTCATGACATCACACTGCGGTCCTGTCTGGTTCGACACCACGGCATCCGCGGATATCGGCGGCAGCAAGGGGTTGACTCTAGACTTCAGCACCGCGTGGCGCTTTGCCCCCAGCACCCGGCTGAGCGGCTCCGTAGGTGTCGGAGTGTCGGTGGCGAGCCGTAAATTCATGCAAACCTGGTTCGGCATCACGGCCGAACAATCCGCCGCATCGGGATTACCGCAGTACTCCCCGGGCGGCGGCGTGAAATCGGCAGGGCCCACCGCGACGTTACGTTATGCATTGACCGACCGTTGGTCGATCAACACGGCGTTGCTGTATGACGTGTTGTTGGTGAAGGCCGCTGACAGTCCCGTGGTCGAGCGCCGCGGCCTGCCCACAGCCACCATTGGTGTCGCCTACCGCTTCGCACCCTGACAGATCGTCCCAAGGAGCTTGATATGACCGAGGAGCAGACATCGAAGACAATGACCCGCCGCGGCGCTGTTGGTGCCGTCGCCACCGGCGCGGTGGTGGGAGTTGCGGCCGGTCTCGCCGGTGGATTGGCGATCGGCACGCCGGCCAGTCCACCCCCTCCTCCTGCGCTTCCCGCCGGGACTCGCCGCTTCGTCGGCAAGGTGGTGCTGATCACGGGGGGCACTTCCGGGATCGGTCGTGCCGCGGCGCTGGCCTTTGCCTCCGAGGGCGCAAAGGTCGCCTTTTGTGGCCGGCGCCAGAATCTGGGGCACGAGGTCGAGCACGAAATCCGGGCCACGGGTGGGGAAGCGATGTACGTCCGGGCGGACGTTCTGATTGAGGGCGATGTCGCGGGGTTCGTCGACGCCACGGTCCGCAGGTATGGGCGCCTGGATGTTGCATTCAACAACGCCGGGATGACGATCGAGCGTCCCGTGCACGAGTACAGCGCGGCTGAATGGGATGCCGTCATTCATACCAACCTTCGCGGCGTCTTCTTTGCCATGAAGCACGAGATCCCGGCCATGCTCGCCACGGGCGGCGGCAATATCGTCGTTACTTCGTCCTCGAATGCCATCGCCACGAGAGAGCGTCGCAGCGCCTACTCGGCAAGCAAGCGCGGGCTCATCGGACTGGTGCAGGCGGCGGCGCTCGACTATGCGTCGCAGGGAATTCGGGTCAATGCGCTGGTGCCGGGGACGACCGATACCAACCTGGTGCGGGGTGGCGCCGGTATGGAGCACGTTCCGGATGCGATCTGGCGCGTGGCAGCCAATGAATGGGCTAAATCGCACGTGCCAGGTCTCGGACGGTTGGCGACGCCGGCGGAGATCGCTCAATTCGCGCTGGTGCTGGCTTCGGATGCGCATCCTTATATGACCGGCGCCGCGCTGGTCATTGACGGCGGGAAGACGGCGCACGCGGGCTGAAAGGTCGCGGGCGAGCGGTACTGCGCTTTATTGAAGCTCTGCCAAACCGGCCGGCGTAATCCACCGTCCCTGGATTGTGCCGCCATCTGGAAGCCTGCTGAGCGGGCGCCTCTTCGGACTGTTTCTACAACGGAGTCTGCCGGTTCCGGCGAATATCATTCAAACACGCTCTCTGCCCGTGATCACGAATCTGTTCGCTCCTTTCCTCCGTACCCGAATTGAGCCGCCACCATTTCGAGGCGTTGGGGTTGATCAGCAGATAGAGACCGCCGCCGTCTGACAACTTGTACGGCCTATCCTTCGGTTTCGCTTCGCGTATCTCGGTGTCAGTCAACACGTCCCTGCCGCGCGCGCGTGGCCGATCGTGGCTTGGCGCATCGGCAGCGGTATCAGCGAGATCGATGCCGTTGTCGGGACTCATTTGGGGCCACTTCTTTTGCGAAGGTCAATGGCCCCCAAAGTTGCCCGCACAGCCTGTTCGCTGTCGAGGGAGGCCATCGGATAGTCTTGAACGACAATGTTTCGTATTTCAGTAACTTATGAGATCGCCTGGATCTCCCTGGATGTTACTGAATGATCGATTGGAGGCTAGGGTCGGAATCGAACCGGCGTAGACGGCTTTGCAGGCCGCTGCATGACCACTCTGCCACCTAGCCTCGCGACGCATAGCGTGAGTCGCGAAATCGAAAAGCCCCGCGAGGCGGGGCTTCGGGTCACATCCTTTGGAGAATAGCAGATTTTGGCGAGGGGTCGCAATAAGCGCGGACGCGGCGGCGCCTGGCGTTCGCGTACGGTGGTGGCGAGCGGCGCGACGTGCGTCAAATCGCGCGCTGACCAGCCAAGGGGCCGAACATCGGCGGCTGGGGATGCCTGAGAGTCGACACCGTGTTGTCTCGAAGCGAACCCGCCCGAGCCCGGCCTGCAGCCAGAGGCAACGGGTTGTAGACCTCGAGATAAGTCGAGCGCCGAGAAGGGTCATATAGTGCGGAACATTGAAGACGAGGGGACGCCTCATGAGACGCAGCACCGACCGAATCCTGACAACCCACGTGGGCTCCCTGCCAGCCCCACGCGACCTTTGGAGCTTGAACGGCGTCGATCTCGGCAGGCTGAAGCAAGCAACGCGGGACGTCGTACGGACCCAGCGCGAATGCCGCGTCGACATCGTCAACGAAGGCGAAGTCACCAAGGGCGGCAACTGGGTCGTGTTCGTCAACGAGCGGTTGACGGGCTTTGAAGGCAAGCCGCCGGGAGCTTCGATTTCGCTGTTGAAAGACAGCGCGGACTGGCACGACTTCGACGAGTTCTACAAAGCGGCGATGGAAGGCGGCACCCTGTTCGAACAGACACGGGCCGCACCCGAGGTGACCAACCGGCCGCTCGATTGGAACTGCACGGGGCCCATCACCTACTGCGGCCAGGCAGCGTTGCAACGCGAGATCGACTGCCTGAAGGAGGCGCTCGGGGACACTCCGCCAAGCGATGCTTTTTTGACTTCAACCGCACCGGCCAGCCTCGAGCCAGGGCGCGAGAACCTGTACTACAAGTCACAGGAGGAGTTCCTGTTTGCGCTGGCCGATGCCATGCGCGTCGAGTACCAGATGATTGCCAAGTCCGGGCTGCTGCTGCAGGTGGACGACGCCTGGCTCGCGGCGCTGTGGGATCGAATCGGGGTCAAGATGGGGCTCGAAGCCTACAAGCGCTACTGCGCAGTGCGTGTCGAAGCGCTGAATCACGCGCTGAAGGGAATACCGCCCGAGCAGGTGCGCTATCACTTGTGTTGGGGGAGCTGGCACGGGCCGCATTCGAAGGATATTCCGCTGGCTGACATGGTCGACACGCTGCTGTCGGTCAACGCGCAGACCTATCTCTTCGAGGCCGCCAACGTGCGCCACGAGCACGAATATGTTGTGTGGGGACGCACGAAGTTGCCCGACGACAAGATTCTCGCGCCGGGAGTCGTGAGTCACGCGACGACGCTGATCGAGCATCCGGACCTGGTGTCGGCACGCATCCAGCGTTTTGCAAATCTCGTGGGACGGGAGCGGGTTGTTGCGTCGACGGATTGCGGACTGGGCCTGCGCTGCCATCCGCAGATCGCGTGGGCCAAGTTGAAGGCGCTGTCAGAGGGGGCCGCGCTCGCGAGTAGAGAACTCTGGAGCAAACGCTCCGCCGCGTGAGCAAGCAGGCGGAACGCCGCGAGCCTGCGCCGCGCTCGCCGGTAAGGCACGCGAGCACCCAGTCGCATCGGCAAGCCAACAATCAGTTACAACCACCGGCGCGGTGGGGGCGAATGCGCAACAGCGCCCCCTCCCCCATTAGAAGTTGCAGCGCCCGCACTCCCATGAAAGCATGGGCCCGAGCCACCGCGAGCTCTGAAGGGGGGAATAGAGCCATGCGCAGCCTTGAGACGGTTTCGACCACGAGCGTTCCGACGAGCAGAAAAATGCGCTTCTGGAACGAGGCCGTGTCGACAGCGGTCGCCACCGCCGCGGCCGAGCCAATCGATGAGAACTCTTTCTATGGGCAGTTGAAGCTGCTCGACCTCGAAACGGTTCGGATTGCCGAGGTCTGTGGGGGAGCCTCCCACGTGAGACGCTACCCCACGCGGATACGCGGCAACAATTTCGTGCTGCAATTGATCCTGGCCGGCGAAATCATCTGCCGCTCAGAAGGCCGGCAGACGACGCTCGGGCCAGGCGACTTCTGGATGTATGGAACGGGCTCCGGCGCCGAACTGGAGTTGTCCCAGCCCGTCTCTCTGCTGGCGTTGTGCCTGCCTCGCGAGCGACTCGCGCGGTATATCGCCTGCCCGGAAGCCGCCTGCTCTCTCGTCGTTCCAAGCACTTCAGGCGCCGGCGCACTGGTCGCTGCTTACCTGCGCGACTTCTGGAACCGCGCCCAGCACGAGCTATCGCCACAGCTTACGTCGCGCTTCGCGGACATCGCTTTGCACATGGTCGCGAGCGCCTATGCAGGCATACCGGAGGCAAGACCGGACGGCTCCTCCCGACTTGCGGAGCACCGTATGCGCATCAGGTCTTATATCGAAGAGCACCTGCGAGATGCGGAGCTCACGCCCAAATCAATCGCCGAGGCGATGCGGATCACCCCGGGGTATCTGCATCGCTTGTTCTCCGACAGCAATGAATCGATTGCCCGCTACATCCTGCGGCGGCGCCTGGAGGAATGCCATCGCAATCTGACGGACTGCATGCAGAGCGGCCGTAGTGTCACGCACATCGCCTTCGAGCACGGCTTTAACAGTTTGCCGCATTTCAGCCGTGTTTTTCGCAACCACTTCGGCCTCACACCGAGTGAGTTGCGCCGGCAAGCCGCGCACGCCGACCCTGGAGTTCCCCGGCTGTCGTAATGGAACCACACCCGCCGGTGGACTCCTGATCAACCCCTTGTCGACGCTCGAGCAAGACATCCACCGCATTCAACTCTAGCTTGCTAGCTGTTGGGTGACGCACGGCGTGCAGCGCCGTCCGCCGCCCTTTCTACGCAGATTTTCGAGCAACACCTTGGGTTCGAGAGGGGGAACCATGCGAACGCGAGATCTCTGCCACACTGCCGCCGTATTCGGCGCGCTGGTCGGCATTTCCAATGTGACACTAGCCCAGACTGCTCCGGCGACCGACACAGAAGCGGCGAAGCCGGTCGAGGTCAGCGAGGTCGTAGTCACCGCCCAGCGTCGCGCGGAACGCATTCAAGACGTCCCGATCACCGTCGCGGCGATCTCAGCCGACCAAATGAGAGCAGCAGGCGTGGAGAGCGTCCAGGATCTCACCACTGTAGTCCCGGGCCTGCAAGTCGGCGATGCTGTTGGCTTTGCCACCCCGCACCTGCGCGGTGTAGGAAGCACAGCCCTCGCGCCGGGTGTCGAGAGTCCGATCGCCATCTACGTCGACGGCGTTTACTACGCCTCGACCACCTCCTCGCTGTTCGATTTCGTCGACGTCGACAACGTCGAAGTGTTGAAAGGCCCACAGGGAACCCTGTTCGGACGCAACGCGACCGGCGGCCTGATCCAGGTCACGACCCGAACACCAACTCAAACACCGCGCCTCGACGCGGACATCACCTACGGCAATTACCAGTCAGTCAAGAGCGATGTGTACGTCTCGGGAGGAATCCTCGACAACCTGGCCGCCTCCCTCGCGGTGTCAGCCAGCGGCCAGGGCCAGGGCTACGGCCGCAACCTCCTGACCGGCGACGAAGTCAACCGCAACGACATCAACCTGGGGGTGCACACGAAGTGGGTCTGGTCGCTGTTGGATACCACGTCCATCACGTTTGCGGCCGACTACTCTCACCGGCGTGACAGCTACCTGGCGGATCGGCTACCCCCGGGCGCAACGAACTTCCCGGCAACCCCGGCGACCCGGACCTCGCCTGCCATTCCCGCCCAGACCATTCCCAACTACAGCAGTGAGTGGGACACCGCCCAGAACATCAATCCGCTGAACCGCAATGTGGCCGGCGGTGCGAGTCTGCGCCTCGACCAGGAGCTGGGTTTCGCCAAGCTCATGAATCTCGTCGCGTACCGCAAGAACTCGAGCACCATCGACTGGGATCTCTACGAGGGAACGCCGCAGTATTTCGACGGCCTGCTGGATGCCGCCGAAAGCCAGTTCAGCGAGGAGCTGCAACTGTCCTCGGAGAATGGCTCCC
>Ga0268266_10000784_pt1 | contig 42423 bp, 70 predicted proteins | sample KBSS13metaG_FD_190356 | JGI IMG/M metagenome (GOLD analysis project Ga0268266, IMG submission 190356) | Switchgrass rhizosphere microbial communities from Kellogg Biological Station, Michigan, USA - KBS S1-3 metaG (SPAdes) (version 2) | ecosystem: Host-associated > Plants > Roots > Rhizosphere...
TCCATGGCCGCCATCAGCTCCGCGGGGGATATGCCGGTCAGCCGCGCGTATTCGGTTTGCGCGGCCGCATTGGTCGCGCGCGGACGCTCTGGATTGTCGGCTATTTCCGGGGCGAGTTCAGAAAGGACAACATGTAAGAACCCTAGCTCCAGCACGGCGGGCCCGCACATCGCGCCGGCCCAGTCGACCAGCTTTGGGCCTTCCGATGTCATGATCACGTTCCCCGGGCTCAGGTCGGTATGGCAAAGCCCGTCGCCGGGCGGCAAGCGATCGAGCAGCGTGAGGATTTCAGGGGCGATGTGCTTCGGGAGCTTGCCATCGTCGTGATCCAACCGAGCCTCCATACACTCGCGCATGGAGAGGACCTCCGACGGCAGGGGCGTCTTGTGAATGGACATGGCGAGGGCCGCAACGATCGCACCGGCCTGTTCGAACGTCACCGCGCCGGTTCGAGTTAGCTGCAGCAGGGTCGGTCCGTCGAGCCGCTGCAGCACGATGCCGAAGCGCCCGTCCAGCGTCACCTCGCCGAACACCTCAGGCACCGGGACCCCGGCGGCGAGCACGGCGCGGATCATGCGCACCTCGAACCAGGCCATCCCCCGCGGCACGCCGGGTTTGAGCAGTTTGACGACCTGACCGGGCGCCCAAGTGTAGGCTTCGGAGTGGGCGCCTTCACCGATCTTCTCCCCCAACGATCCCTGCATGCCTGTTCTCCGCCGTGCAGAGGAAACACCGGCGGCGAGCAAAAAGGAACCCCTCCCGTCGCGGGGGCCGCCGGACATTATGATCGCCTTCAACCTGCAGAGACCTTCGTCCACTCCGCTAAATGGTCCCAAGTCCGATTGTGGCACTTATCGGAAGTGCACCGCTAAGCTGACGATGTCCGTTGATGGGGGCAAAGCGGAATTCGCGCTTGGGGGCGTCGAAGTCTCAGTTTGACCCGAGGCGGACGTCCAACCAACATCCACTCTCATTCAGACCGCACGGCTTCCACGATGCTCGCTGCTGATTTGGTCGGCACAACTTGCGTTAGCCGGAAACCGGCTCTGCTTAGAAGTGACGCATATTCGGATGCGGTGCGTTCCCGCCCCCCCAGTTGTACCAGCATCACAATATCGAGCATTTTTCCCGGATGCGCGATGTCGCCGGGCGGCAGCACCATCTCGACAATCAGCAAGCGACCGGTTGGGTCCATCGCCTTGCGGACATGGCCAAGGATCGTCAGACACCGATCCTCGTCCCAATCGTGGATGATGTGCGAGAGAATGTAAGCATCGCCTCCACTGGGGACGCTTGTGAAAAAGTCGCCAGCTTCTACCGTTATCCTATCGTTGACAGCCTTGGCCTCTAGCAACGGAGGGGCGTCCTTCACGACGTGCTGCCTGTCGAACAGTATGCCGCGCGGTCCGGCATGCTGGGATAGCACGGCCGAAAGCATGTTGCCGGTCGCTCCGCCTACGTCCACGATAGTATTAAAAATTGAAAAGTCGTAGGCAGCGGCGACCGCTGGAGGTTCCTGGTTGTGGAAGCCAACCATGGTCTCGCTAAAGAGCGATGCGTCATCTGGATGCTGCGCGAGGTAATCAAAGAATGACATGCCTTGGGCCTTTTCAAAGCCAGGCTTGCCGGTCTGGACGGAGTAAACCAGATTGTTCCAGCTACTCTGTTGCCAGGGACTGCCCATAAATAACAGCGTGGATTTTGCAGAACCCGGTGCGCCGGTCTTTAACGCTTTGCCTAGATCGGTCAAAGCGAAGCGTTGCTCCGTTTGTTCAGTGAGGATACCTAAGCTCGCGAGGGTGCGCATTAGCCGGTGCAAGGAGGGCGCATGCGCCTGCATGCCGTCAGCAAGCTCGGCAGCGCTCTTCGACCCAGACGCGAGGTGATCGGCAAGGCCTAACTTTGCCGCAGCGTAGACAATTCTGGAGACGATGCTGGCTGACCCATCTGGATCAACTGAACGTGGGGTGGAACAACTTGGGATTTTGTCGGCTCATGGTCTGGCACGAATAAGTCCTCCGAAATACGAAAAATAAGCACGCAGCATACAAAGCAATCCAGACGCAGGCTACTTCAGTTCTGACACTTATCGGACGTGCAACGCCATACTGACGATGTCGGTGATGCGGGCGAAGCCGGACATCGCAGCGGCGAGGATTGGCGCCGGATTGAGTTCGGCACCACCCCTGGGAGATCGGATCCAGAGCCAGCATCTCGCCCCGCGCAGCCCTCGCAACGGAACTATTGCTAATTGCAAGCATGGCTCCATGTGGCTGGCGCGTGCAGTTTAAGCTGGGCGACGGAGTGTCCGATTGCTAAGTTTTCCCGGATGGGGAAAGTCGATTGGTTCGCGGTTGCGTTGGTTGTGTTTGGGATGTTGCCGGTCATGGTGGTCGCAATCGCGCTCTTTTCATTCTAGTCAGAAAGCGCAAATGCGAACAGTTGAACAATGCAGAGCATATGCGGGGAATTACAAGACCCTCGCGGGTGATCCAGGCAATTCGGCCCGCCGATCCACCGTGCTGATGAGTATTTCGCGTAGTTGGACGGCGCTAGGAAACCAGCTTCAGAACCTTGCCTTCATCGTGAAAGAGGAAGGATAAACTGCCGACGAAATGTGAGAGCTTATTGCACAGAGCACATCCGTCCCCGTGCGCGTCCGCCCGAACCCGGCCGCGTCCGCGCCGGCCGCACGCTCGCTAGACCAATCGCGGTTCCCGCTGCTGATCGCGACAACGCCCACCTCTCGCGAGATGGGCGCTTCGTCGCAATCCTAGCCTAATTGGCTGCTGCCTTCTGCTCCGGTGGCTTTGGAGCCGCTGTCAGCATTCGGGCCTTCCATTTACCGTCCTGCTTGACATAGGCGGCTGTCCAGACGCCAGCCGAGTCCATGGGCTCGCCCTTATCGTTCTTGCCAGTGACACGGAACTTGCCCATGGCGCCAGGAGTATCATTATCGATCTCCCACACCTCGTCGACCGTAGCTTCGAGCTTCGTCAGTCCGGCCTTGAACGCACCGCCATAGTATTCTGTGATGACGTGCTTGCCGGCCGGATTAACGATGAAGCCATCCTTGGTGTACAGCGCAGCGATGCAGGCAGGGTCCTGCTTACTGAAGCAATCCATATAAGCGGAAGCGATCTTGGTGATTTCCTGCTTCATATCGTCGGCGGATGCTGGAGCCGAAAATGCAAACGGGATGCACAATGCCAATAAAACTGAACGTTTCATTTCCATTCCCTCCCTTATTGGTGCGTAATTGCACCGTGACGCCCACCGCAATGGGCGCTGCGTTGCAATTCATCGGTACGACGGACAACCGCCTGAACCCTGTTTGGGACGGAAGCCGTCTCCAGATGCTGCAAAACATTGCGTGAGCGCCAATTGAGGGCTGACGTTGACCTAGATCAACGGAGCCTCCTAATGCCAAGCTTTGAGACCGATCGCGTTGCGTCGACTACATCCACTTGGCGCCGTTCGAGCAGGGCGATCGGCCTAATCTCAAAACGCCGCGAGAGCAGCTATCGCGGCGGTCGCAGTGATCGCTGGATCAAGGTCAAGAACCAGCATAGGCTGGTTGGTAGCCGAAGATACGCGTGCAATCCCGCCTTCAGTCGAGTGATGGAGCATGGCATTTGATCCGAAGCAGCTCTGGCGGCTTTCTATCCTCGAAACGGCTGGCATTGCCACGGTTATTACGAGTGACCTGCTGATCGCTGGTATCGCCTCCTTCATCTGGTGATGGCCGAACGGTTCAAGCTGGCACAAACTGCATGGCGGCAAAGCTACATAGCTGATCGCGGTTTCTGCTAATTGGCTCGGCTGCCCGAGCGAAGCTAGATTTGATCATCACCGCATACCTCGGCTGCCATCGGTGACTGAGAGCCTTGCGATCATTGTGAAGTCGGAAGGAATAGAAGCAGGCTGTTGCACTGCTGCTTTCTGGCAGCTTGGGAAGCGGTACGATATCGGCTCGCGAGCGGGGAACGTAATATGGCTGAAGCAATTATGGGCAACGCAAGGTTCTTTCGCCGTAGCGGGCCATATCCCCTTGGGCTGGTCACAGACACGGCAGGGGGGACTGCGGAAGATCTCGAACTACTCCTCGAGGGTGTGGCCCCTTTGCAAACGGCTGGCCCGAGTGAAGTAAGTTTTCTGGACAACCAGCGTTACGCTTCGGCACTGGATCAGACGTTGGCCGGTGCTGTGATCGTGCATCCCGATATGGCAGCGCGAGTGCCGACGGGAACCGTGGCCATCCTAACAATTGAACCATACGCTGCTTGGGCACGCGTTGCTGCCCTGTTCTATCCCGTGCCGTCGGTTTCTCCCGGTATCCATCCGTCCGCAATTGTGGCGGAGGGGGCGCTCGTCGATCCGTCGGCGGAGGTCGGGCCGCTGTCTGTGATTGAGACCGGGGCAGAGATAGGACCCGGCTGTCGGATCGGACCCTGCGCGGTTATCGGAGGCGGCGTGATTGTCGGTCGAGACTGCCGAATCGGCGCACATGTGAGTTTGAGCCATGCGCTTTTGGGAGCGCGCGTCTACGTCTATCCCGGCGCTCGGATCGGACAAGAAGGGTTCGGATTCGCCTCCGTCAAAGGAGGATTTCTCACTGTCCCCCAGCTTGGGCGGGTCATTCTTGAAGATGACGTCGAAGTTGGCGCTAATACGACGATTGATCGAGGATCATCGCGAGACACCGTGATCGGTGCCGGCTCGCGTCTCGATAATCTCGTGCAGATCGGCCACAATGTTTTGCTCGGCCGGTGTTGTGTCATCGTCGCACAGGTCGGTATTTCGGGTTCAACCGTGCTTGAGGATTTCGTCCGAGTGGGAGGGCAGGCGGCCATGGCCGGGCATCTTCGGATTGGTGAAGGTGCGGAGGTCGGAGCGCAGGCTGGCGTCATTTCTGATATTGCTCCAGGCGTAAGAGTGCTTGGAAGCCCTGCTCAGCCAATAAAAAACTTTTTCCGACAGATTGCCACGCTCAAGAAGTTGGCAAAGGGAGCAATGTGACTTGGCCGAAACTCGCAAAGAGTGACGCGCAACATAACTGCGTTCTGTCATTGCAGCCCCTGTTGGTGGATCCATTCTGCGCTAAACTCTCCACAGCGCTCTAAAGGATTTAATATTTTGCCATAAAGAGACCAACGGGAATCGCGACACAAATGTGAACACTTCCATCACACCGCGTTGATTCTTCTCGGCTTTTCAGGCCAATTGACTCCCTTGCGCAGGGAATGCCGGCGTGCCTCATTCTTGTCAGGCTCGCAGCGGTCGAGAAATTCTAGTCCCAATAGCGACTGCCAGGCGCATTGCTGCAACGCTTGAAGCATTCAACGATCCAATCCGATAGCGATTTCATCCGAGAGATTCACTACGGCCCTTCAGGGCGTTGCTTGAGCGGCGGAGCCCCCACCGCCTCGGTCTGGGTAGAGACGATACGGTGGGGGCGAGCAGGGTATGGAGCAAGGGCAGCTGCTGTGACCACAAGCTGAGGTCGCTCGCAATGGCCTGCAGACTAAAGTGAAAGCGAAATGAGTGCCGAGAGACAAGACGAAGATTCGAGCAACGCGCGCGGTTCCTATGCAAGTTGAACGCCGACGCAACCGGCGCAGTGCAGGTGCAGAACTCACGCTTGCAGAATCAACCACACGGGAGTCGTATCGAGCCTTGCCTCGCTGAGGTTGCCCAATGCATGGAAACAAGGCCACGCGGGTTGTCCGCGTCTTTTTCGCTTGTACGGGGTGCAATGCGCCTTTTGAAGCAACGCAGATCCATCGACCAGCAAAGGGCGCTTTCGCCTGTGGATTCTGTGGCGATGAGGTCTATTTGTGGTCCGGCCATCACGATTATACGCATTGGCGGTCTGTACGAAGACCGCGGAACCGAGAAGCATGGTCGTGGGAGACGCGCCGACCAGCGAGGACGCCTACTCGCTATCTAGGTCGACTAGATAAACGAACAAAATCTCGTCCGCGTCTGCGGCTGACTTGCACTCTTGGTCGTAAATGGCCCACTCGTCTTCGGTGGCCGGCCGAGCTCGTAGCCGGGTCCCGACCCTGTAGATCGGTTCACCGTCGACTTTGAGAGCGGACAACTCATGGAGAAACCACCGCTCTCTAAGGAGTTCGCGGGCTTCGGGTCCGCTGGCTTCAAGCGCGGCCACGGGCTTGTCGTCCGCCAAGATTGTGTAGATGAGCGCTTGAGATTTTACTGTCATGTTTTCGAACGGGGTCACTGGGGCTGATCGATCGCTGGATGCGGCAGCGGCCTCGAGTCATCGACGACGGCGCCGAGATCACTAACATCGATCCATCCGCCGCACTCATGGTCAGCGGCCTCTCTGCGCGAAAACCGTAGCCGCTCATCGAGATACTTGCCGCGAAGGATTGGCCTCATCGGAAAGTTTCCTTGATCCGCGCCATAGCCGGATGCGCGGGGTTCTTCACTTTCACCCAATTGGGTGAAATGCCCGCACGATAAGGGCGATCGTTTCTCTTGGAGACCAAGCCCTCCAGCCCGAGCATGCAGGCGTGGCGGAACAGATCCGGACCGATCTCGCCACGTTCAAAATCGGACAGGAATATTCCGTTGACCCGCCGAGCCAATAGTCGCGCGAGGCTCGCCTTTCGCATGCTCAACGGAAGCTTTCGCAGATCGTCGCCCTCGGTCATCAGCACGTCGAAGGCGTAGAACTGCACGTCGTCATTGTGCTGGCGGCTGTGGAGCCCGTCGAAATCCGATCGTCCGTGCACGCCAAGCAAGACAGCTTCACCGTCGAGGACAAACGACCCGATGCGCACGCGAAGCGCGGCTTCAACGATCAGCGGATATCGATCGCTCCAGTCGTGACCGTTGCGCGTGAATAGGCGGACGCGCTTGCCCTCCCGATGGACGGTAAGGCGATAGCCATCATGCTTGATTTCGTGGATCCAATCCGGCCCCGCCGGTACCGCAGTGCCGCGGGTCGGCAAACATGGGGCAAACTCTGCTTTCCGCATGGTCGGATCAGAGCAAGGATAGCTGCTGGCCGATCTTGTGGCCCAGCTGGCCCTCGATGAAGTCGCGGAGGGCCTCGCCGATCTCATAATATCCGGTAGCGACCCGCAGCTCTAGCGCGCGAGCGACGTCCTCAGAGGCGTCGCGTGACCAGCCCTCTGTTGGATTCAGCGCCACTATCCGGAGCACCCGCTCGTATTGTCCCGAGAGCAAATCGTCCAGGAGGGTGGTGTAATCAATGCCCTCGTTGGTTTCCCGGAACGCGGCCCCGGCACCGAACTCTTCCAGCACCAGGTAGAAATCCTTGTCCAAGCGGTCGTTCGGAACGATCGACGGTGTACTCATACGCTAAACTCCCTTGTCCCGAGTCCAAAATAGGTCGGGAAAAAGTGGAAAGCGAATCAGTTAGCGATGCAGTTTTGCGAGCCGGTCAAGCGATTCAGGCGGGCAACAAATGCTAAGCGGACTTCGCCTGCTTTTGATCGCCGAGCAGCGTGGGTTCCGCGTCTGGAAGCCAAACAAACGTTCCGCTATCGTGCATCATCAGCTCCTTCCGCTCGATCAGCAGCTTCAGGCCGGCACCGTATTCGGCCGGCGAGGCGCGGTCGCGGAACAGGAACGGTCCGTTGATCAGCTCGATATAGATCCGCCCCTTCATCGCCGGCTGGACTTGCTTGGCGATATCCAGGATGCGCCGGGCGGCGGCCTCCGGGTCGGCGAAAGGGCGGTCGGCGGTCAGTTTCACGAATCGAATCTCACGTTTTCCAATGCTTGGTGAATGTCACGGCGGCGGCGACCCTGTCATGCCAGTTCGGCACGATGTTCACAGAGCCGGCGGTGCCACATTCCTTGCAGACGAGGCGCCGGGCGATTGCCGACCAGGGCAGATCCTGGGGCAAGGTGTTGAGCGGGACGTCGACCATGCGTCGATCGCAGGTGCGGGCCGAGCATTGGATGTTGCAGGTCACGTGACCGTCGGCGCTCCAGCTAGCCGAGGTGCCAAGCGGGAATTTGTCGGTCGATCGTGAATGTCGCTGCGAAGCCATCGCGGATGATTCCGCGGCCGACGACGTGACGCAAATTATCAATCCCTTGGGGATCGGAACTGCGGTAACCTACAGCCCGTCGGGTGAAAAACTCTACTCATCAACGGCGGGTGAAACCGGATGGAAGATTACGGCACTTTTTTGCACAAAGGGGAAATGGCCCTAACGTCGATTCCTGATCTCCCTGACGCTGTTAAGTTCGTTAGGTTGGACGGAAAACTTGCGCGACAAATCGCGCACTACGCTTTGCATAAAACCGATCTTGAGTTTGTCATGGAATCACTGAATCAAATAAATCTAGCTAGCTCAGACCACATTAGGGATGCGCTTTGTCGCGATCGTCAAATTTGTTAAGTGCTTCGTCGGCGGTAGCGCTAGAATACAACTCGATGAGAAGGTTGTATTTCAAAATAAGATCGGCGCGCTCCGTGTATTCAATTACTTTAAGGATCTTCGGAACAAGCATTTCGTTCACCACGAGAATTCATACACGCAAAGCGTCCCGACTGCTACGCTGAATAACGGAAGAAAGGATTTTAAAATTGAGAGGATCGTCGCGATTTCAGCAGTAGGCATTACGCTTGATCAGGCAAACTATGCCAACCTTCTGCTCGCGGCAACGGATTCTCTGGACTGGGTCCGCGCCAAATTCGATGCTCTTTGCATCGCTCTATCGACAGAGTTGGAAAAGCAGCCATACGAGTCCTTGATGGCGATGCCAGAGATATCGGTCAAGCCGCCGGATATCGCGGAAATGATCAACGGCGAGGCTAGGTCGGACTGTGTCGGCGGGATGCCGGATGATCTTTACCCCAGCGAAATTACGTGCGACGCAGATCAGCGGGTCGGCTGGCTCGTATTGCTCTTCGGCCGTGCGGCCTCCTGCGCTCGATCAGCTTGCCACGCATCGTAGGCTGGTGTCCCGGGTCTCGGCGGTGCGTTGGCGGGCAGGCCGCCCATCCACGCGGGCATATCCGCAACAGGGTTGCTGCCCGTGCTCGCGCAGCCTGCAAGCAAGCCTAAAATGAGAATGACAGATAGGCCGACCTTCATATGACATGCTTTCGACAACCGGCTCAAATCAGTCCGCTCCTTAATGCTTTGAGGGCCAATCGCGCGGACGGCGCGAGGGTTGACTCTATTCGGCTCAGCTCATCCGGCAGTACGGCGGAAGCGGTCTCACGACGTAGCGCGCCACTAGAGTTATTCATTTCCCCTTCACCCTCAGCCCAAGCTCTACCAGTCGGCGCATTGATAGTCTTTAGCCTTTGCCCTGCAGCAGTGCTGCTCAGGACTTGATCTCATATACCAAGCGCAGTTTGCGCTGGATTTCGGCAAGTCGTTGCTCATCGGCGGCCGTCAGATACCTGCGGTTTCGCTTGGGAATAATGACCCGCCAGCCATCCTTCTCATCCGACACTACAGCCGGTGACGCGCGGACATCTCTCCTGGCGGGATCAAATAATTCCTCAGAGATGAGCCAAGCCAAATCGACGCTGGAAATGCGCTTCTTAGCCACTGTCGCTCCCTCAATTGTCTGCAGCCGGCGGCTTGAGCGCCGTTCCGGCGCGAACTAAAAAATCTCGCAGGTGTGCAAGTTCGGCAACGTTTTCTGCCGACACTATCTCACCGACAAAAGGTGCCTGTGGCGACGTGTGAATTTCATAGAGGTGTCGTGTCACATTTGGCTTAGCCAGAATTCCCGGATGCATTCATCCAGGGTGGCATCGAGCAGCAAATATGGACCATCGCTATCCACGCGGCGCTGACCGTTAAGTGAGGGCCATTTAAGAAAGGTAGCAGGGGCATCGAATTTGATGTGCCCGGGGGCGTCGCTAGCCGCGGATGGTTCGCTATTGCTCATAACGCCTCACCTGCATTCCTAGCTCGACAAGCGCGCGAATCCTTCGGCGCGGCTAGGCGGTGCCCGCGATCTCCGTCAGACAAGTTCAGCATCCACGGCAGATGGTCTTTAATCTCGCGTCCAATTTTGCATTCTCGACCGCCAGCATGTCGACGATCTGGCCCTGGTCAGGAGGTGACGTTGAGGCTGCGACCGGCGAAGCCGGCAATTTGGGTTTTGCCGGCTTTGCCGCGATCCGAGGCGTGGCTCTATCGTAGCACGCGAGCCGATCGGATGCCTTGGGCACAGCCGAACATTCGGAGGCTTGGGCGATCGCACCTTGGCCGACCGAAATGAACAACACTGCAAACGGAAATAACTTCATTTGAATCTTCTCCGGACGCGCTACCGCCTGTTGTAACACAGACGCCGGGGATCACGCACAGCGGACGTACACCATATTGCCATAACGCTTGGCTGCATCGGGATCGACAAATCGCGTTACCAGCAACCGACTATCAACGGAGAGGACTTCGGGATCCTTTTCGCCCCCCAGCTTGACCAGCCGGCGGATGGCTACTGAGTCTCGTTCGGCTTGTTGGGTTCATGACTTTCAGCCTTTGCAGCGGCGCATGCGTCCATTCCCCAGCACCTGCTTCGATAGTACCAAGTGCCCGCGGTGATCGCGCCGACCATTATCACTAGGAAAAGTAGGACGTTCAACCGTCTATTCATTTTGCGTCCTGTAGTACAAGCTTGTCTGTCGCGCTTCTCGCATAACGCGCTTTCGCTCGATCAGACCGGCCGCTGCAAACTCATTCAGCTTGTGCTTGATGCTAGCAGCAGACCACATGCCCAACTGCCTCCAGAGCAATCTACCTGTGACTGCGTTTTCCTCGCCAAATGGGACAAGTTTCAATAGCTCGCTAGAGATGGGCATAAGACTAGCCCGATTCCGAAGGACGTTCCCGTAGCTTTCGCCTTTGCATCCCATTCAAATCGCGGGCTATGGCGATGTCTAGCTTGATGGCTCTCACGCGAACACTTGACTGGTTCCGGCCCACTTCGCGGGCGATTTCGGTTAGACTTAAACCAGCTTGTGCGAGCTTTCGGAGTTGCCGATCTTCCTCTGTGGTCCAGGGAGAACGGCTCATTTCTTCGCCCCCATCTCAGCTCTACTGCTTTTGCTCGGGTGGAAGGGGACTTTCCGCTGGCTCAGGCGGCGACAGCGGGGCGCCTTCCGCCGCAGGCACTGCGCCTCTAAGTCCCGCAGCGTCGGCGCAGTCTCCGGCCCAAATCTTTGTTCCCTTGACCGTTCCAACAAGCTTGCAGCCGATTAGCGTCTGCGACTTTTGTTGCGGCTTTGACTTGGCAGCTTTCGGCGGTGGGGATTGGGCGAAGGCAACCGCTGAAAAGCAGACCGTCATCAGAATCAACAGCGCTCTCATTCGCTGCCTCAAATTTTCCGCTATCAACCAGGAAACCAATTGAGGGTGAACGCTGAGATCACCGACATCGCCAAAAGCAAGGCTACGAACCAAAAGGACTCAGCTCGCCAGGTAGTTGGCTCGAACTCGATCATTTGCTCGCCTTTCAGCCGAATCACAAAAGGGAACACTATCATAACCTCCGACAAGGCTCCGAAAGCAAGGCGGTCAGCTGCGCCCGAATCCTCTGGATCTCTCGGAGCAGTTCATAGCGCTTCACCGCCGGAGTTTGTGAATGGTAGATTCCAGCTTCGCCGCCATCTCCACGAGTTCTTGCAGACCGCCCACGCTCATTTCTTGCCCCTCAGCCCCGGCTCGACGAGCCGGCGGATGGCTTGCAGGAGCGACTTCTTTAAGGGGACTAGGCCCATTTCCCGGACCTTCGCTTTCACAGATCCTACTCGCCTGCCGAGGGACCTTGCCATATCGGCCACGCTGGCTTTTTGCCTCACCGTTCTTTTGAGCCGAATGAGATCGGCCTCAGTCCACGGCCTCGTCATTTCTTCGCCTTCAGCTCCAGCTCGACCAGACGGCGGATGGCTCACTGCAACTCGAGCCTCAAGCCTATTTTTTGATCGCTTGTTCAGCCCTCTCGATTGCTTCCATGCAGCCAATCACGAAAGAGGCAAGATCGCGCTTCATAACTTTTTCTTTGCCAGCTTTTTCGCTGCAAAACATTTGTCGTGCAATCTCATCCTGCCGCTTTTGCGCGGCCTCTTTATACTCTGGACTTATTCCGGAGAACGCGCTGTCGAGTGGAAAAACAAAACTGCAAAAAAACACTGAAATCAAAACGAGAAAATAAACTCGGCTCAAACTGATGCTCCTATTTTTTAGCCCTCAACCCTAGATCGACCAGCCGGCGGATGGCTTCGGCGCGCGTCACTTTCCGATCATCGCGCCATTTGTCGAGCGCCCTAATTTGTTCGCTGTGCATCCTAACCAATAGCGGGGTGCCAGTTCCCGTCGTCCTTGGGCGTCCCCGGGGTTTCTTAATATCTTTAACTAACCTTGCCATGAATTTTGGATATCAAAAAATAACGTCGAAGGGAAGCGTCAACTTCCGCGCCGACTCTTAGCCGCTGCGCGGGCTTGCTTCGCGTGAGTGCCTGCTTTGCATCCTTGAGAAAGCCGTTGAGTGGCTTCCAATACGAGGCAACCCTTCCTTAACCGTCGGCCCGTACGGTTTGACCAACCGCGGTGCGACATCCCCGCGGGAAGTAATGCGTAGAGCCGTCGCTGATCTCAACCCAGCGGCGGCTTTTCCATGCTTGCTTTCAATTTTTCCGGATTTTGGCACCATCTATTCGTGTTTTGTATCCAAGGGGGAATGAACGTGGCTACAGGTACAGTGAAGTGGTTTAACGCGACAAAGGGCTATGGATTTATCCAGCCCGACACCGGCGGAAAGGACGTGTTCGTCCATATCTCGGCCGTCGAAAGAGCAGGTCTAAGCAGCCTGAATGACGGCGCCAAGGTAAGCTATGAAGTCGCGGCTAACCGCGGGAAAGAATCCGCCGAAAATTTCAAGGTGGGTTGATCATCGTGGTCATCTAAACTGGCCCGCCGGGTCACGCTGGCGGGCCATTTCAATCGGGGTGACCCTGTCTAGCCCACTTCTGGCGAACGCATGTCCGGAAGAGTTACGATGAGGGGGAACGTATAGGACGCCACACGATTCAAAGCTGTCTCTTCTTCGGCGAGACGCCTTTCGATGAAGTCGCGCTCAAGCACCGTAAGGTTGGTCTGCAGCAATCGACGATAGCGGCCAATGTTGTTGTGGTGTGCGCGCAATCGGGCAGCGTTTTCATCAATCATCATCAGCGCTCCTGATGCAAAGATTCAAAAAACAAAAAGTTAATGGTCCAAATTAAGCAAAACTGCGATCCCCAGTCGATCAGCTAAACTGACGAAAAGCAGAAATAAAACGGGTGATAGTCATTCTTTCTGTCACACGGCTACAACAATAGAAACGGCATTGACGTTTGCACGAGGGCTGCACGGTCGTTAGCGTTGAAACAAAGAACACCCCGCCGGTTCACGCCGTCACCCATGGCGACGGCATACTGACCCGAGGGAAGAGCACCGGCGCGGCACTTCCACTCAGTCGCCACGAGCCTTTCTCATGGCGCGCCTCCGTTGTTGATATCCAGGCGCGAAGGCCATAGCCGGCAGCGAAAACCCCAACCAACGTAGCTACGTCGATCAACATGGGATGCATCCTGAAGAAGACATCAGGCTGTACGTTTCGGGCCAATGGACGACAAGTGTAGGCAAAGGCCATTCCTTAGACATATGACATGGCTCACAACCGAAGCGCGGCGGTGGGAAGCTGGCAAGGTTCGGAAACGATACGCCGCCGGGCTCGAAATGCGTCGTCACGACGGCGCCTCGTTTCAAACTGGATCCGGAAATTCCAGTTGCTGGCTAATCTGCAATGGCTGTGCCACCGCGATATGACGTCGCTATGAATCCGTATTCTTACGGTTTAGGGGGGTCGGAAACCTACCTCAATCGATACAAACGAAACTAAATTCGACGAGAGAGGTCGCAACGCAGTCGGAGAGGCGCAATACCATGCCTCCGCGGCGTCGGCATTCCCGAAAACCTGAGATGATCGGGGTCGCCCACCTATTTGCTTGTGTTCACGTAGACAAAGGCGATCATTTGGCAAGCCTCGTCGCCGGCGCCGGGCACCCAGGAAGTATAGGCGACAGCGGCCGGTGACCCATCGCCGCCGGCTCCGAGCGATCGAAGGCGCGGGGCGAGACCCCGCGGTTCTCATAGGGGCGCCTAGTGCGTAGCGCCTGACGGCCTTGGTCTTGGCCTATTTTAACCATGTATGCTCTCAGAAGCGCCTCAACTGCGGCCTCAGACGTCCCAATCAATGAAAGGAATAAGAACCAACGTGGAGGTCTAAAATGGAGTGCGGTCTCGAGCGCGTTACTTTAGATGCCCTTCTGTTGCTTCAAGAAGTTGCAGCCTCTGGCCGTGCAGATATTGCGGCACTGATCGCTAAATCCCGTCCCGAACAGCAAAGAGTCAGGCTGCTGACCGAGTATTGCCATGAAATTTTTGCTGAGATCCGCGTTGCGTAAGCCGCGGTCCGGCAAAACGATCTCAGCGCACTCCCAGAGCGACGGAGAAACGGCCCTAGCGCGCTGGAGCTGAGGCCGCTAATGCCGTGCTGAGATTAAGCAGGTCCTGCCACCTGTCGATCGAGCTGTGATCTTTTGAGAGCGCTCAATGGGCGCGAGCTAGTGATGCAACAGGTCCCTGAAGTCGTGCCAGTCGCCTTTGACCGTCTCGAAGCCCTCGAGTCTTTCACGGTCCGCGGGCGAAAGACTGGCAATGAACGCTGCGCGTTGACGCCGATCGTGGACGAAGCTCACTAAAAAGCCGATCGCTAGGCACGCAGCAAAACCGATAGAAAAAACCGTCCAGTACGTAAAAACTCCGCTCACAATAAATGGTTATTAGGTTGCGCCGCGGTGGCGACATTGCGACGCGATGCAGATCATCTCGCAGTTGTGACTTCAAGTCGCGTGGCAGAGCGTGCAGGGGAACCACCACAGACCCGCCCATGCACCGGCCTCGATCGACAAGCTGCAGCCGGCAGGCACCAGCGGCGTCCCCCAGGGGTCATGGCGCGACTGTTTTGGCGGGGGAAAAATTCGCGCCAGCCCAGACCAAATAACCCGATGTTGGGAAATTTCCCTGAAACATAAAAACCAGGTCTAAAAATTCCGCCGCTTGATCAAAATGCCCCCAAAAATAGGACGATGGTGCGGATAGGGAGAAAAAAGCACGCCCATTACGCTTGCGGGCCTCGCGTATATCTTGGCTTTTTTTGAGGACCTTAAACAACCTCCTGCCGCGCATCCCGATTCACCACCCGCTGAACCACGGAAGTACCGACGCCGACGGTCCGGCCGATCTTGAGGATGCCGTCGCCCTTGGCACGCAACTGACGAATGCGGGCTTCGATCGACGGCTTGACCGGACGTCGGCCCAGCTGGGTCCCGTTGGCCCTGGCCCGCGCGAGGCCAGCATTGATGCGCTCACGGATAATCCCGCGCTCGAATTCGGCGAATACGCCCAACATCTGAAACATTGCGCGGCCGGCAGTTGTCGACGTGTCCAACCCCTGTTGATGCAGGAATAGGTCGACGTGCTTGTCCCGCAAGCATTGCAGAATACTGAGAAGGTCCGTGAGCGATCTACCGAGCCGATCGACCGACCAGGTAGCCACCATGTCGAATTCTTTGGCGTTGACGGCCTTGAGCATGGCGTCGAGTCCAGGACGTTTTTCGCGTCCCTTCGCTCCGCTGATACCGGCGTCTTCATAGACCTTGACGATCTGCCAGCCAGAGCGCTCGGCAACCGCTTGCAGTTCTCGGCGCTGGTTGCTGGTTTCTTGCTTCGAGGTGCTGACCCGGATCCAGCTTGGCAGCCTTCTTGACGGCGCCGGGATCGATGCCTTGGCCGATCGCCTTCTTGGCAATGTCGCGTTTGACGCGGGCCTCCGCCAACGTAACACCGCGCTCGGGGTCATCGTGGTATCGTCCGAATGACAGCTTCCGCTCCTTGCCGTCGATCCGGTAGGACATGTGCCAGTGCTTGGAGCCAGAAGGGCGGACCATGAGATACAAGCCGCCCTCGTCGCCCTTCTTATACGTTTTATCCTTGGCAGGCAGTTGACGGCAGACTGTCGCTGTCAGCATGGGTCAATCCTAGCTCTTTCGGTTCCGAGCCTCCCCTTCGTTAGTTTTGGGATTCGAACCAGCAGTGGATTTGGGATTCGAACCAGCGACAAAGACGAAAAAAAGGCCCTAAAAAGTCGTGGTAGGAGCCGGTCGAACGCGAAAGACCGCGCAAGGCAATGTACGCGGAAACCCTTGACTCGCAAGGATAAGATTAATGTAAGGCGGGCGTTGGCAGGCGGCGCCGCAAGATGGCGAAAGGTGTCAATATCGCCTTGTGGCTCCCCGGGCTGGATTCGAACCAGCGACCATTCGATTAACAGTCAACGAGCCCCCTTCGGCCGAGCGCAAAATGGCACCCCGAATGGGCAGTGCATACGGGCTCAAGCTGAAAGGCGTCGCCTCGATTGGATTTGCCACCCCGGGCAGACATGTTGGTGAAGCAGTCGACAGAAATAGCCGCACTCACAAGACGATGACTTCCAGCCGTTCAGCCCGCCGTGCCCGGCGGCGCAACACCTGAACGGCTGCCGTCAAGATTTGCGTCAACCTTAGCATTTCTAACGTGACGCCAATCGGCGCCATTTGGTTTCGACCCGCGCCTTGATTGTGCGAATACGGGCTTCGTGAACAGTCCAGAAGGCCCGGCTCGCCGCGGGCGTCCCCTGCCGATACTGCGCGTAGACCTCCTTCGGTGCAATGAGGAGCGACTTGGACTGGTTGTTCGCAAGCGCCGAGGCCGGGATGATAGCAGGCGGCGTCGGCCCTCGGGTCGAAAGGGGGGCGCCCAAAGCTGCGAGATGTTTACGGGCCCGATTGCAATAATTCACGGAGCGTGGGGTCATGACCTCTTGGCCGTGACCGGCGCGGTATTTCATGAGGGTGCGGCACAGGTCACCATTGGCCAGGCGCCACGCCTTGCTCAAATAGGCGACGCCGTAGTGGATATTGATGTCCGGTTTTGCGAGTTCCTCGGTGCTGCCCCTGAACCCCAGCATCGCCGCCGTCCCGGGCCTGATTTGCATCAGGCCAATCTCGCCGACTCCCCCGATGACCGAGGGGTCGTAGTTGCTTTCGACCTGCACGACGGCATCGGCGACATCCGCCGGCAGGCCGGTCTTTCGAACTTCCTGCTCAACCATAGCGCGGACGGCCGCCCTGAAAGAGGGCCCCGTCGACTCGCTGGAAACTTTTGGTCCGTTTGCCTCCGTCGGCGGTTCCACTGGCTTCGGCTCGGCCGCAGCCGCGTTCACGTGTGGTTCAGGTTGGGGCTCCGCAGCGTGGACCGCCGCTGAGGTGATCGCGCCCGCCATGGCAGCAAGCAAAGTGCTGGCTAAAATGTGGCCAAACCCCAAGCTATTCATCCAAGCATTCCCATCGCGATCATCAGCTCGCATTGCGAACGCCTTCCTATGCATCCATTACGATCAACCGGACGGCGCTCCGCCTCCGCCTGAACAATGCCGCGGGCGGCGCAGTTCGGGCGGAGGCGGAGGATCATGGCAAAGCGTATATCTGCTTGCCGCTACTTCTTCGTCCTATTATTTGCGGACGATCCGGTGGTCGACTGCTGACCCGGAGCGCTTTCTGAATGGCCGGGCCCAGCTTTATTGCGCTGGTGGCCGGGAGCGCTTTCCGAATGCCCCGGACCCTTATTTGTGTTTGGCTGATGACCTGGTGCGAACTCGGACTGGCCCGGGCCGCTCTTCTGTACGCTGCCTTGCGCAAAGGCCGCCGTGGCCAAAACCATGGAAGCCGCTACGATCACTGGTTTAAGCATTCAGTTCTCTCCTCTTGCATAATGCGTGGAGAGAACGTGCCAATATCCTGGGTGTTCCGGATTTTCCCGGTGCTTCGTCGGAAGGGCTGGAGGTACTAACACCACTTCAGTGGAAAGCACCGCCTCAGTGTGTAATTTCGGGCGGGTGGGGCAGGCCGTAATTCTCGGCGCGCTTGGCCAACTTTCGATACGCTTCCGCCTGGTGTAGCAGAGCTTTCTTGAATTCTGATTGCGCTTCATTCGCCGCAAGGCGTTCGAGGCTAACAGCGCGCTCAAGATAATCCGTAAGCAACTTCATTCCGCCTTCGCGGGACGCTACCGCATTGGCAACGCTTGAGCGTCTGCGGATCCTAGCAAAGCGCTCGGGCCTTTAGCGCGTCCGGCTGCAATGTACCTCCGGCATCCAGAGCGTCGGGTGAACTACGCGGCGAACTTATGAGCCGGGGCCATAAGTTTCTCTGGCGGAATGGTACTGGTCCGTACCTTGGAAGTAGTTTCTCCGATTTTGTGGCAATTCGGACAAATGAACAAATGGCTGATGAGCTCTGGCTCAACCAAGCTCGATCGACTCCACTTCATCTCGACATAGCAGCCAGGGCAGATCGGGGGCTCGATCTCGTCAAGTGCTCGCTTAAGCCTATCAACCACGCAAATTTCCTGTTCCTTGCCTTCGAGTCAATCCTCTAACTGAAGTTCCAGAATTGGTCATCCAAAAAGGTGGTCCACTAGTGGCAACTTTCTGCAACGAGTTCTATTTCTCGTCAAACCATCAAGTCCGACATACCTCGTGAACAATTGGGGCAAGTTATTGTTAGTCGCATCCAGGCGGTGGCATCAGCCCAAGACCTGTTGAGCGCAACGGGTGACGAGGGTTCGGACCTTCGAACTTTGGTCGATGCGGTTGTGAAGCCATTGTCGCCCGATGCCTCCCGCTTGGAAGTCATCGGTCCGCAGGTCCTGCTGCCTGTCGAAGCAACGATGCCGTTTGCCATGATCTTGCACGAGCTGGCAACGAACGCGCTCAAGTTACGGCGCGTGGGCTTCGACGCAGGGCCGTACGGTGATCCAGTGGCGCCTTCAGAAGGAACGACAACTGGAGTTCCGATGGCATGAGGAAGCTGCCACCGTCGAGAAGCCGATTGCCTCATTGAACTCACCATTTAATGTTATCAGGACGCGGATTGGGAGTACCGTCGAGCGCATGGAAGGCTTCCTCGACCGGCGATAGCCTCGCTTTACTCGCCAGGAAGCTCGTTGAGGGCAACGACGTGGAGCTATGGCACCTGGATCGCCGTATCGAGACATTCGGGCACACGTCCGAGCCGCCAATAATGAGGTAATGTATTACTCGCCATCGCGCGCGCTGATCTCAGCCTCTGCCCGAAGCCAAAATTCCAAATCGCGGCCTGCAGGGCATCCGTTCTGTTCCCAAATTTCCCTGGCGCGTGCACTGATCGCCTGCTTTGTGCGTCTCCCCTCCAGACGTCGCCGCGGCCTTTGCCTCAGCTCTTCAATCCAAGCCCTCAGCCGCTCCACGGTCGTCTGATCGGTGACCCGCGATGCAATCCGGGCCGCCTGTTCGATCTTGCGCTCCAGTTCCTGGGGATCTTCCATCTGATCCATAGACCATCTCCATCAAAGAAGACGGTTGAAGTCACAGCTTTGTTCAAAAAGCGATGATGGAAACGTTCTAGGCGGCCCGACGGGCGACGGGTTCCGGGAGAGCTTAACCATCCTCTCGGCCCAGGCATGGTCGAAAACAACGTACAGAGGATCATGGCGGGAACCCGCCCACCGAGCCGACGGGACCAAACGGTTTTCTGCTATATCCTGGTTGAGCAGAGAGGGGTTACTGACACCTCGCACGAGTCCGAGCAGCTCGGCGAGTACGCCCTTCCGCCTCATGAAGATAGCGGTTGAGCGTTCCGGAGCACCAAGCCAAAGGAGCCGGGCAGCTGCCAGCGGTCGTAGAGGGGCAATATGGGCGTACAGCGGCCGAGCCGGCGAAACTTCGCTCGTCCGTTAGCCGCCCGCAAGGCTCCGCGTTATCGAAACGGTGACACTACCATCGGCCTTTAGCTTTGAGGTCTTCGTAGACGCCGATCAGATCGGCAACGTCGAAGTTGACCCCGACCCATTCGCGAATGGTGCCATCTCTGTCGCGGAGAGGTCGTCCACGCGCTAGAACGGGATGGTACTCCCCGTCTTTGCCCCGATAGCGGTGAAGCCGCACCCAATTCTGTCCTGTGCGGACACAGTCCTGCCAAGCGCGCTCGGTCTCGGCCACGTCGTCGGGGAGGAGGGTGTCGTACCACCGCGCTCCGCCCACTTGCTCGAAGGTCATGCCAAGCAGATCGAGGATGGCTTGGCTGCAATAGATCAGTTGACCAGCAGCGTCACAAATCCATATGCCGTGGGGGATGCTCTCGCCTATGGCACGGTACCGTTCCTGCCACAGGTGAACATCAGACAAAGCCCTTGCGAGCCGCTGTTCCAGGGCGCGGTCATCGGCCTCTTAGCTGCGCTCCGCGTCCAAGATACCCCCCTGCGCGCGAATGTTTCGATGTCAACCTCATTTCCACACGTCACAAGACAGACTAGCAAGAGATAAGATACTCCATTCTGCATCGCTGGTCTCGCTTGCAACGGATCACGTCGGTGGACGAAAGTGGAAAGGTCCAATTTCCCGTCAAAACGCGGCCTAACCGGCGGAGCAGCCGTAAAGCTTATTAGTCAAGTTAGTCTACCACCGCGCCCGTCTGCAGACGCGCGTCCAAGGTGAGCTGTAAAGGCGGTCCGGACTGCGCGGCCCGTGCCTTGCCAGCGCGGCTCGAAATCATGCCGCTCTTCGAGCACAGGCGCGTGGAGAAACGGCTCTGGCGCGGGGCTCGGGGCTAGTGAGCGCCAGACCCGTCCCCAAAATGCACTCATACGAGCGCCCAATCTTTATGCCGGGACAAAGCGGCAAAACGGTGTGGCCGCACCGTCAACGAGCGGCTTCCACATAAAGCGGCCCTCTCTCAGCTTGCCAAGCCTCGTAAGCTGGGCACTTGGCGGACGCATCCGCTGGAAGCCCGCCCTGCAGCCGGGCAACGTCTTGCAGTGATTGCATTCGGCGAACCCTCTCCTTTGCGGACTCGATCGAGGGGATTTGGCAAGGGTCAGCTTCGCTCCACCTCATTGTATCGCAGCGCCAGCAGGAACTTTTGTGCGCATATCCTGTTGGATTTACGGGCTTTGAGGAGGAATGAAATGCGTAACGATGAATTTGACCGCCGCCCGGGTGCACGAGACAGCGGTATGGGCGGATTGATGCTCGGTATTATGGTGGCAATCGCACTAGCCGCAGCTTTGTATTTCTGGTCACCGTGGAATGGGCCTAAAATCGCTGATAACACTGCGCCTGGTACCACTGTCGGCTCGACCACAACCCGTCCGACCGCGCCTGCTGCTCCGACTGCACCTGCTCCGACCACCATCCGCTAGTCGTACAAAAGGACTGCTGAAGAAAAAACTCCAGCGGTTCTTTTTCATTGCGTTCTGCAATTTGTTTCTTGAGCGCACAAATATGGCGCTGTGCCCGAGCCAAATCGGAGATCGACGCAGATCTGATTGACCGTCGTGCGTTGCACTCCCAACATCCTCGCGAGCATCCGCGCCGGATTGATCACACATTTGCGCCAGCGGCATAGTCGCTGGTTCACGCGGTGGATTGCGTTACAGGCCGCCGGTTGACGGCCCTCTGCGATAAACATGGCATGGTGCCGGTTCACAATGATTCGCAGTTTGTCATGCGATAGGCGCGGATAAACGAGACCGCGGGCATTCGGAATGCTTTGCGTCGAGTTCCACGGTCGCCTGATTGAGAGCGTCCTGGACGTCCAGAACGACATCAGAGCAGATAATCCCCTCGCGGCCGATCAGAGATACTTCGGCGGTCTGTCCCGAGCTGGACAGTGACGGAGATCAGTCCGGCTTGCGGAAAAATACATGGAGACTGGCGTAGATCGACCACCTGCAATGGGTTGCCGATTTAAAATCCTTTGGATGTAAGAAAAAAGGCTCACCCCGCAGCCGGGAAATAAGCGGCAAAGTTCCACCCTATCGGCACGCGTATAGCGGGGCGGCAGCCCCCGCCACGCGATAACTCGCTGCCGAACGTTGCGGCGGCCGCGCAAACTGCTTTAGGTTGTGTACCGCAAAGAAGCCATCTTGTCGGGAAAAAGTGGCAACCTTTCGTCACGTGTCGAATTAGGCTTAAGAGGAACTGCTTGGATACAACTCCCCTGAGGGCTGCTTTTCATCGAGCTTGGGCTCCTCGCTTGGCCCCGAAGAATGATGTGAAAGCGGACGATCAACGTCGCCGCAAGTATCTAAGGGGACGATGGCAAGCTGGCCGAAAGCGATTCAGAGTCAAGCTGCGGTCTTGACGCGTCGGAGAGTTGGAAGGAATGGCAAATTTAATCATGCGGATTGTCGGGCCGTGCAGGTGAGGCCGCTGGGTCAGGCAATATCTTTCCTTTTCTGTTCGCAATAGGGCAGACATTGCAATTTTGTCCCGCTTCTATTCGAACACTAGATTTGCACCGGCGGCGAAGCAAGGGTGGTTGGGTGTAGCAGAGAGAGCGTCGCGTCATGTCAATCTTGCGCAGAGAGAAGAGCGCCGTAGCGGAAGCCATTTCGCTCACACCCGCATCCTGGCGAATTCCGTTCTGGAGCGTCGAGCCTCTGGTCTGTGCTCTCGACTGCATCATTATCGTCGGATCGAGCATTCTCGGTGGGTTCGCATACCATCGATGGGCGCTCGGCGGCGATGGCGATCTCGAAACGTCGCTCGCCGTTGGTCTGCTCGTTGCGGTAAACTTCACGACCATTCTGGTTGCGCGCGGCAGCTATAAGCCACTCAACCTGATCTCGCTCCAGGGGCGTCTCAAAGAAACGGCCGCGATCTGGTTTATCGTCTTTTCGCTTCTCCTTGCGGTCGTGTTCTCGCTCAAGGTCGGAGCCAACCTTTCACGCGGCGCTACGGCGACCTTCATGGGTGTCGGATTGATATCGCTGATCAGTTGGCGCGCAGTATTAAGTTCATACCTGGCAAAGGCCCTCGCGCGCGGAAGTTTTGCTGAACGCCGAGTGGTTCTCATCGGGGAGCCTGATGAAATCGATACTTCAGCGGAACTCCAACGACTGCGTCGGTGCGGCTATCGACCAGTCGAAAGTTTCCCTGTCCTGGAGACCGACTTGGAGGGCCACAACGGCATGTCGCCTCGGCTGCGCAGCGTGCTGGATCAAGTCATCCGGACGGCGCAGTCCGGCACGGTAGATGAGATCCTGCTGGCGATACGTTGGGACCAGCGCCACCTCGTCGACTCCATCGTCACCGCGCTGCGAATCGTTCCGATCCCGATCCGCCTGGCACCCGATCGCACGATTGCTGGACTGCTCCACAAGCCCAGAACGGAGATCGGATCGACGTGGGTCGTCGACCTGCACCGCGGTCCGCTGACATGGAGCGAATGCGCCCTCAAGCGGGCGTTCGATATTACATTTTCCAGCCTGGCGCTTGTCATGTTGGCGCCAACCATGCTGATCGCTGCTATCATGATCAAGCTCGACTCGCGCGGGCCCGTTTTTTTCTCGCAGCTTCGCAATGGTTTCAACACTAAGGAATTCTGGATCTTCAAATTCCGAACGATGACCGTGATGGAACATGGTCCGGAGGTAAGACAGGCGGTCCGCTATGACAAGCGGGTCACGCCAATCGGCCGCTGGCTGCGCCGGACGAGCATCGATGAACTTCCTCAATTCCTCAATGTCTTGCGCGGGGAGATGTCCCTGGTCGGCCCCCGACCGCATGCGACGATCCACAACAATGAATACGAAGGGCTGATCTCAAATTATGCCTTCCGTCATCATGTCAAACCGGGCATCACGGGATGGGCCCAGATCCATGGGTTGCGAGGAGGAACGGCTACAATAGACTTGATGGAGAAACGGGTTGAGCTCGACCTTTGGTACATCAATAACTGGAGCCTGTGGCTCGACATCACGATACTCATGAAGACATTTGCGGCGGTGATCGACCAAAAGGAGGCCTATTGAGCTCGGATACGAGCGAAATCGGGCCAGTCTTTGGACTTCGTGAATGCCGAATCCGTATCTGCAGCTGCTCGCAATGAGACTAATCTAAGCGAGATGGGAAAGATCAAAGCGACACCACGCGATGAGGGGACGAGGTGGAGCAAATGACGCCGATCAAGCTGGAGTTGGGCGATCGTGTCAGATTAACCGAATTGGGAGTGTCTCGGAGCCCGAAGATCAGGGCACGAACCGGTGTAGTAGTGGGCCTGTCTAAGCATTACAGCGGAAGTGCATCGATCACCGTTCTGTTCGATGGCAACATACGGCCGACCACGGTTCACAAATCCTATATCGAGCTCGAAAATGCGGAGGGGTAATCGGTTTTTTCCGCTAGTACGAGCTTCTACTGAATTTTAGACTAGCGCCGTCCGCTTCCTAAATTGATGTTGCTGCCGAGCTGAACGAAACCGCCTGACTGCCTGGCTGAGATCAATCGTTAGCGCGTTCGCGGGAGCCGATACCGTGAGTAGGCTGGATGCTAGGACAATTGCCGCAATTGTATATCTCATGCGCGGCCAGCGTTTCCTATCGAGTCGAGTTATCAAAGTGGTGCATCGTTATGTTTGCAGGCAACGCCGTCAATCCACTCGCAACCTCCCCGCCGGGGTGTAGAGCACGATGTAACGATCGCATTAGCGAGGTCGAAGTACGATCAATTTCCAGCGCGTGCCAACAGGGTATACCGGTGCAAAGTCGATGATATCGTAGTGAACCCGGTCAAAGCAGGGCGGCAGAGCAAACGCCAGCGTTGTGGTAAAAATGCCTACTCCATCCTTTTTAAGCAAACGCAGAATGTCCTCCATGAAGTGCTCGATAGACTAGTGAAAGCCGATGCAATAAAAACTATAAAGTAGGTCATATTTGCCGGGAATTTCGCCTAGCTTCATTTTGGACTGTCAAAGATCGTCACATTTTTTAGGCCGTTAAATTCCAGGGAATGTCGCAACATTTCGATGTTGCCGCAGAACGAGTCCTCAAAGCGGGGACCAAGGTAGGTATACTTCGTCTTGGTGCCATTGCCTTCGAAGGCAGAAAGGTCTGTCCAGCCGAGTTTCTTCGCAAAAAAAACCATCGAACGCCCGAGGCCCGGCCCGACCTCCAGAATTTTCCTTCCTTGGGCACTGACTCGATGACCTGCTTGAGGACCTCATACTCACTCCACGAGGCGCCATTCTGATCGCTCTCCCAGTAAGCGCGATCACGATCGGTTAAGCCAAGGTTGAAGCCCGGACAGATGGGCTTTATTGCAGCACGTAGGGTTCGCGTCATGGTGGGTGGCGCGCGGTAGACACGTTCCATAGCCGACAACTTAGGTTCCAGCCGCCGCAACTCCGCGTGGAAGGTCTGCACGGAAAACTGAACGGCGATCGTCCCGAGGCGGCAAAAGTTGCCAGTTTTTCCCGAGCGCTGGCCTCGCGTCTCCGCCTGGAGCCGGTACACGATGCTGCGAACAGTAGGAGGATAGGTGCGGCGCCCTGGTGGTACCCGGCGCGTTAGCGACCCTCGGACCGTTCAACGGCCCACATAAACAAAAGTGAACGACTGCAATTCAACAAATGATCATACCGCCGCCCATTCCAGTACGATCGGTGCGGCCTAAGCCGTCTCGTTGTACCTGCCTCCGAGAAAACGTTTCCTGTTTTTCCCGATGGTCGAAGGAACGAAAAGTCAAAGGGAAACATTTCTTCAAGAGCCGGGCGCTACCGGCATTTGACTGAGAGGTCTGTGATGCGAAATTTTGCCTTCGTGGTCGCTACAGCGGCTCTTCTTGTAATTCCAACTTCCTCGGTCTTCTCCCAATCTATTCAGGTTGGTCCGGGCGGCGTCCACGTAGACGACGGCCGTGGTCGAGGCGGCGGCCAATGCGAGGAATTGCGACGTGCCTGTGAAAACAAAGACAGGCTTGGGGAACAGGGCGAAGGAAACTGCCGCAGATACCGCGAAGCCTGCCAAAGACCCGTCCGGCGCGATGTGTGCGGCGAATTGCGCGCGGCCTGCCTAAACAAGGATCGGCTGGGTGAGCAAGGCGAAGGAAATTGCCGTAGGTATCGCCAGACGTGCAGAGGTCGCTAAAGCGGGCTTTGATCGCGTCCGGCTTCGACACGCCACGGCGGGCCATGGGGGACCTGCTTGGCAACGCTGTTCGCTTCGGCGTGGTGGACGACGTGCTCGCTGCTGGCGAGGGTATAGAGACCATGCTGTTTGCGTTACGCGCTGCCGAGTATGCCCATGGCCGCTGCGCTTTCGGCCAATCACCTCTCAGCCATGTTGCTGCCTTCTGGCCTGCGTCGGCTCTATATCGCCCGCGACGCCGACGCTGCCGGAGATACCGTACAGGCGATCCTTAATCAGCGTGCGAAAGCTGCCGGCGTTGAAGCGATCGCGCTGTCGCCTCGGCTGGGCGACTTCAACGAAGATCTGCATGTCTTCGGTCTCGAAACCCTCCGAGCAGCGCTGCGGCTTCAACTCGTACCAAAGGACGTCGCCCGCTTCCTGCATTCGTCGACGGTAGCGGCCGAATAGCCCGCGGTGTTCGATCGACGTTCATAGGTCGGTTATCGCGGGGCCAATGCTGAAAGAGGACGCGACCACGGCCTTCTAGAGGGCGATCGGACGGCAAGCGGCCTGGGCCGGCAATGGCTACGTCCGGCTATTTTCCGCCGCGCGCCGGCGATGAGGAGCCTCATTAGCCCCCTGACCGGCGCGCTTTGCATCGCGACGCAAAATAGCCGGCCTCCGCCATCCTCCGCTTCCGCTTCGGCCCTTCCGGGTTCTGGCCCATTCCGCCCGCCGTCTGAGTGATCGCCACGAAGGCCGCGATTGGCGCGGCCGATCCGGCAAAGGACCTCCTCCATGGTCGACCATGACGATATCGAACCGCCGCACGGCGTATCTCCGACCGATCACGTTCTCTCCGAATTGCAGCTCTTCGGCTACCGCGCATTCGACGACCAGCCCGATCCACGGCCGCTTCCCGAGGGCAAGATCGTCGCCGTCGCCGTCGCCGATATCTTTGATGCCCTGGTCGCAACATTGAGCGACACGCGGCTCGAGGCGGACCTTGACGATTTGCTCTGGTCGACCGTCAACCTGTTCCATCGTGCCGTCGACCGCATCGAACGCCAACTCGACGATAACGAACAGGCGCAACAGAAGAGCCAGCGCGAGCAGAACGGCTCCGAAGTGCGGACGGTCGAACTCGAGCGCCTGACGGCCGAAGGCATCACGCTGATCGAGCGCCGCACCTGCCTGGAGCTCTTCCGCGACCAGGCCATCGAGCGCTTCGAGACTCACACCGGCTCGTCCTGGCGCCCCCGATCGGGATCACTGGTGAATCACCGCTCGCTAACCGCAGCGATGATCGACTCCCGCGACTTCATCGCGGCCAAGCGTCGCGCCGAGACGGAGGTCATGTTGCCGCCGGGACCGAAGATCGCGCTCACCGGCGGGCTCGATTTCAACGACCACCACCTCATCTGGGATCGCCTCGACAAGGTTCAAGCGAAGCATCCAGACATGGTCCTGCTCCATGGCGGCTCACCCAAGGGGGCCGAACTCATCGCCTCCAAATGGGCGACGAGCCGCAAGGTGCCTCAGATCGCCTTCAAGCCCGACTGGACGAAGCACGCGAAGGCAGCACCCTTCAAGCGCAACGACGCCATACTCGAACTGCTGCCGATCGGTGTCATGCACTTCCCCGGCACGGGAATCCAGGACAACCTCGCCGACAAGGCGAAGCGGCTCGGCATTCCCGTCTGGAAGTTCGGCGGCGCGTAAGCGCCGTCTTCTCGCCTCCAAACGATCAAGGCGGAGTTGCATGCGCCGCAACTCCGCCTCGTTTCGATCCTATGTCTGAAGTTGCGCTGTGGTGGTGGTGGAAGGCGCGACTGGCAAATCTACGCACATGGAGCCATCACCATGCTCGCTCTTGGGCTTGTTCTCAACACACTCGGTATCGGTTTGTTCTGCTGGGCGATCTTCGCGCTCGCAGTGTATGCCTTGCCGTTTTTCGTCGCTTTGATTATCGGGATGACGGCTTTGCAGAGCGGCGCCGGCGTTGTTGGTGCGTTGCTCATCGGAACGACCGTGGGCGCGCTGACGCTTGTCCTCGGTCAGACCGCCGCCGCTGTTACCCGGTCGTTGACCTTGCGCACTGCGATCGCGACCGCATTCGCTGTTCCCGCCGCCGCCGCTGGCTGTCATTTGGTTTACGCCCTCTCGCAGATCGCGATGCCTTCGCCCGCCTCGCGTGAGGTTTTCGCTTGCCTGGGTGCGGTTTGCGTTGCCGGCACGTCGTGGACGCGCCTCACCGTCTTCGCGGAAGCCCGCCCGTTCGAGCCGGTCGGGGCGGTGGAGAAGCCGTCCCAACCAATTCTTACGTCCGCCACGCGCGAGGGATGACCGTTCACCGCCTTCGCCGAACAGGTTTGCGTATTCGGTGCGTTGAACGAGGGACCATCGGGACATGAGCGGGGACGCGCGCAGTCCTCCTCGAAGTGCATCGACCAAGCCGCGCAGATTCCCGCTAGGCCCACATTGCCGCGGCCGGCGTGCTCTTGACCATTCTTTCGGAGACGATACCGCCCTTTGCAGCAGATTATTTCTCTTTCTACGCTCAACCGTTCCGAGCTCTTGTTCAGCACAACCGAGATACACCAAGTCTTCTCCTGAAATTGCGGTTCAGCACGCGTACGCACGTGGCCTCATTGATGGCTTGATCTGGCCGAAGACCGGCTTCGCCTCGATCGTCTGAGCCGCAACGCCGTTGATGCGACTTTCTTCCCCTGGGCGTGCGCCCCATTCCTCGCGAGGCAAGAAAGTCGCCGCAACAGCGTCCTCTGCTGCGCTCCGGCCCGCCAGCGGGTGCGTCGCCGATCGTCCTCGGCCTCCAGATCGCCATCGAGGCCGCGGTGGTCGCGGGCTCGAAACACAACAGGAGAAATGACATGGCTGCCATCGGTTCTTTCAAGAAGGTCGGCAACGATTTCCTGGGCGAGATCGTAACCCTGAGCTTGCAGGCCAAGGGCGTCCGCATTGTCGCCGAGACGAATCGGTCCAACGACAACGCTCCAAGCCACCGCATCTACGTCGGCTGTGCGGAGATCGGGGCCGCCTGGTCCAAGCGCTCCGAAGAAGGCCGCGACTACCTATCGCTCAAGCTCGACGATCCCTCCTTCAACGCACCGATCTACGCGAACTTGTTCGATGACGAGAATGGGGAAGGCTACACCCTGCTCTGGTCGCGGCCGCGGAAGAACGGCGAGTGAGACTCAACTCCGCCAAGCCCCGCCCGAGCTGCTCGGGCGGGGCTTTTCTTTACAACCGCGCAACGCCAACGGCGCCAATTAGATCCGCGCCTGACCTAGGCTCCTCATTCCTTTTGCTGGGCCTTGCGCGATCTCTACAGAATTCTCCATCAGGAAAAAAAATGTTATCGACGTGACTGACACCTCGCGTGAGCAGTGCTATTTCTTGTTGCGACGCGGGCGCGCCGGCTTGCGACCTTTGGGCAAAGGCTTGGGCGTCGTTGCTCCTTTGGGCGGCTGAACGAACAACTCGGATAAATGAACATCCAGCGTACCGGCGATTCGATCGAGAAGGTCAATTGTCGGGTTCTCCGATTGCCGCTCAAGACCACTCATATATGAGCGGTCAATCCCGGCATCGTACGCCAATTGCTCTTGCGGAATGCCGCGATCCACGCGGATCCGGCGCACATTCCAGGCCACAAGCGCACGAGCTTTCATGCGCCAAAGCAGCCATTTAGTAGGCCATCAAACCACTGGCTATAGCCTTAGTATTTCGGTAGGTTCGTCTCGAATGCAGTCGACGAAGTCCGCGCGTAGGCTTACATGAAACAGCCGGCGTTAGATCCAGATGTTGCGGACGTGGCGCCGAATGAGTCGGTGCTGACGACCTATGACGAACAGCATTTGGTGACCTATTGGCGGCTTCTTGATGCCGAAGCCGCTGGCGCCGACTGGAAAGAAGTGGCTCGAATCGTGCTGCACATCGATCCGGATCGCGAGCAGGTGCGCGCCCGCAACGCATTTGACAGTCACTTGGCACGAGCAAGATGGATGGCAGACCACGGCTACCGCGACTTACTTCGCGGTGGTACGACCGAATAGCGAAGAAAACCATCGTTCGCATTTCGTAATTAGAACAGAATTCTCCTGCCGATGGCGTAATCACCTTTAGGCATCACGCAATGCATAATTGCTGACTTCCCCAACAACTCCGGCTTCGTAGAGATAGGCTAATCGTTCTACGGCAGGGGATCAGAGCAGTGTCTGAGATCGACTGGCGCTCACCGGAAACCTATCAGCACCATCAAATCAGGAGAGATGTGGCAGATTTTGCTTGGGAGTCGCTCCGGCGGAGTACGAATTATCGAATGGCTTATCGGAACGCTCGACCGAAAGGCGGGCAGGTGACGGCCGAATTCCGGAGGAGATGGGGCGTCTGCTTTCGCTCATGACCCGCGGGGGTCCTTTTATAAGCAGACAATCTTCTGGGCGCCTGAGGCCTTGCCCACGGTGGTCCGGGTCGTGCGCAGCGCGTCCGCCTCGCGAGCCATCAGCGCGACCCTACCGCGCGCGGACCTTGCATCGGGCAGCATTCGACAGGCACCCGACGGCTGGCACGCCGTGTTGCGCATTCAGGGAGCGCAACATCACCTCTGGCTGAAAGAGGCGCCGCAGCTGGGTGTCTCTTATGCGGCCGAACTGCCGCTCGATTCGGATTTTGAGATCCGCGCGCATGCTTCAAATCGGCTGTGGCGCGCCATCAACGGTCGTCTGCCAGGACCTGCCTTCCACCAGCTTTCGGCACAGCGGCGCGAACGGTTGGCCTTGGCGCTGCGAGCGCTCGACGGTCACATAGATGGCGCCTCCTATCGCGTGATCGCCGAGGTGCTGTTCGGCCGAAAACGAATCCCGGAAAGCGCCTGGAAGACCCACGAATTGCGCAGCCGCACCATCCGCCTGGTGCAGGCTGGCATAGCCTTGATGCGTGGCGGCTATCGCGCCTTGCTACGTCCACCATCTCGCAAGGATTAGGGCAAGGGGTGCCGAAAATCGCCCCCGCATCTTCGGCATCCCCCTAGGCCTTTCTACTCCGCCATCGTGACCGTCAACGCACGACCAAACGCGGTCGCGCTCGAAACCATCACGGAGCCTCGCAAATGCCCGATCCGAACGCCGGCTTGCCGCCGCGATATCTGCGGACGCCAGAAGCTGCTCGATTTCTCAGTCTGTCCGGCCGGACCCTGGAAAAACACCGAACCTACGGCACGGGTCCCGCCTATCGCAAGCTCGGCGGACGCGTCGTCTATGCGCTGGAGGACCTGAAAGCCTGGGCCGATCGCGGCGCCAAGACTTCGACCTCCGATCCCGGCGCAGGCACCGTGCTGCCGGCTAAGCGGCACGCGCCCATACCGTATGCCGGCCGGCCGCGTCGCTGAACGTCGCTAGGGGATTATCTCGATGCGACGCAGACACATCTCTGAACGGGAACAGCTATCTCTCTTCCGGGCGCTGTCTGGCGATCTCGCGCCACGCGATGCGCAGGATTTGATGGCCTATCCGTTCTTCTCCCTCGCTAAATCCAGGCGAGTCGTTCCCATCGACTTCCGCGCCGGCAAAGTTGCCATTCGCGTCGAAGCCGTGCCCGAGCACGGCATGGCTACCATCTGGGACGCTGACGTCTTGATCTGGGCGGCGTCGCAGATTGTCGAGGCCCGCGACGGCGGATTGAAGACCTCCCGCTTGATGGCGGCAACGCCGTATGAGATTCTGACCTTCGTTGGCCGCGGCACCAGCGTTCGGGACTACGACCGTCTCAAGGCCGCACTCGACCGGCTGCAATCGACAACTGTCATGACGTCGATCCGTCAATCGACCGATCGGCGGCGGCACCGATTCTCCTGGATCAATGAATGGAAAGAGACGGCCGACGTCCACGGCCGGCCCCGCGGATTGGAGCTGATCCTGCCGGACTGGTTCTATGCTGGTGTGCTGGATGACGCGCTCGTGCTCACCATCGACCGGGCGTATTTCGACCTGACGGGTGGCCTCGAACGCTGGCTTTATCGCGTTGTTCGCAAGCACGGCGGCAGCCAGCGAGGCGGCTGGAGCTTCGATTTTGTTCATCTCCATGCCAAATCCGGCAGCCTCTCGCCGCTCAAACATTTTGCTTACGACCTGCGCGAGATCGTCCGCCGTCAGACATTGCCGGGCTACCAACTCGTCATTGAGCGCGGCTTGCGCGGCGACGAGCGTCTGGCCTTTACGCCGATTGCCGCCGATCCCATTGCGGCGCGTCTGCGCAAGCGAAGTCTGAATGCTAGCCCGGGGGAAAACCTGTGAATCAGTTCGTGCTATTGGGGACGGCAACCGACGTGCCAACGGGGACCCGATCCCCGTGTTATCGGGGACCAAAATCGGATGAAACGTCTTGTCACTCAACGACTTGCCGCGGCCGTAACTTTACTAACCTGGAATCCTTCGGATTCTTTCTAACGCGGTCGCGCGTTTTCCGGCCTGTTGGTAAGCGGGCGTTCGTGAACTCACACCAAATGGCGCGAACCAGGCATCGCTTCAGCAAAGACGGGTTGCGGTCCCGGAATTGGACCGCGGGTGAGTTAGGCGCCGATCGTGCTTCGCAGTGGTTTAGCGCTCCAAAGGTATTGCTGCAGTCGGCGGAGCTTGGCCCAAAGCGCACTCTGTTCGTGTTTCGGTTCGGCAGAGCAAATTCGTCATCGATTGCGTCCGGCCTGCGCGACCATTCGAAGATCGCATCCTTTGGATGCGGAATATGCGCCGTCGGGCATGGCGACTTGTTCACGATCGAAATCCTCCATGACGGCGGAGGAGCTGCATGAGCGACCTCACACATGTTGAACTGCTGTGGCTCGAGAAGCGGATCGAGAACTGGATTCGGTTCGGCCGGGTAGCGGCCGAACAGATACTGGACCGACGACGCCGTGTCGTCTCATTTGCACCGGGCAGCATCTTCGCCTTCGTGCGCTGGACGTCCAGCGACTACGGAACGGTCGTTTCAAAGATCGATATCTTGCGTGCCGTTACGCCGGGCCTGCGCTGCGCGACCGTGCCGTATGTACGCCCAGGCGGTGATATTTTGCTGCGGCTCTCCGGCTGGCCGAAAGTCGAGCGGGTGCTGCAATTGATTGACGCCGTCGAGGCGCTCGGCATCAATGCTGCCGACGCAGCGCCTGACTACTGGCATCACGCACACAACCGCCTGTCCGTCGGAGAGGCGCCGAGGCCCTACACGCGGTCGCGGCATCAGATCTGGCTTCAACGCCGCAAGATCGCGCCATGAAGCACCGGTTGGCAACGCTCCTGACAATGTTCGGCTCGATCGCCCTGCTGACGCCGGTGATCGGTGCGAGACCGATTCCCCTGTACATCTGGAACGCGTCCCAGAGTGCGCCGCTTGGGCTCTATCGCCTGCAGCCCGTCGACCGCCTGTTTGTCACTGAACTTGCTGCAGTCCTGCCGCCGGAGCCGCTTGCTACCTTCCTTGCTGAGGGCGGCTTTCTGCCGCGCGGGATGCCAATGCTGAAGCGCGTCCTCGCGCTACCCGGGCAAACGGTTTGCAGGAACGGCCTCACCATTACCGCCGACGGAATTGGACTTGGCGAGGCGCTCGATCGCGACAGGCGTGGCCGTCCGCTGCCGATCTGGCAGGGCTGCCGCGTCGTCGCGCGAGATGACGTCTTCCTCATGAATTTGCAGTCAGCCGACTCGCTGGACAGCCGCTACTTCGGGCCACTTCCTGCCTCCGCAGTGATCGGCAGAGCGGTACCCGTGTGGACTAACGAGGAGTAATCATGCACGAACTTCCCTACAACCCGCCGGATTACGGATTATCCAGAGGGATTCCACTCTTTCCCTTCCGGCCAACAGAGAAGCATCGTTCTCATAGCCTGCAGAGGAAAGCCCTTATCTGTGAGCTGGCTGGCTCGGGCGTGTGGCTTCGTTCGCTCCGACGTACCGTGCGTGCTATTGTGGCGTTGCGCCATTTGTGTGTCAGATCGCTGTTTCCGCGCTCTTCGAGCCTAGCGTGCGTGCACAGACCGTGTCGCAATCAGCTTCCATCCGAAACTACGATCTACGTCGCGGCGGTCACACCATTGCTGGACAACGAGCGAGGTGAACATGAGGCAATTGAAAGGCGTGCACTTCCTGGCGGGAGGCTCCCCTGTTTGTGGAGCGGGTCGGCGCACGTGACGGACATTCGGTTTGCATTCGAAGCGCTGCAACACGATCATGACGCTAAGACTTTCGGATTTGCTACTGAAGGATCCTCGCTCACGCGGCAAGAATTCGCGGAGTGCGATAGTGACGTGTTGATGCCATACGGGCGATGCCTTCGGCCCGCGCTCTACTAGTCGCTTCGCTCCTCACCGAGCCACCCTACGGGTGTCTCGGCCCTTCGGGTAACGATCGCTATCGCAAACGCTCGCTTCGCTCGCACACAGTGGCGACTTCGCTGGTGAATTGCCAAGCCGTAGCGGCTCTTTCGCGATGATCGGCCACCAGCCGACGTGTTCGGGCGGGCGCTATTGGAGGATCCAATGCATGACCCGAACTGCATTTTGTCGCAAATCGCCGCGCGTACCGAGCGTCTGTTGGCTTGGAAGTTGGGCCCTGGGAATCGGCGACGGAGGACGGCAAGGGAAAAGCGCCGCCTTCGGCCGGGCGCATGTGGTTGGCGGGGTTGAGGTTTTAGGAGGCATCGGGAACGATCAAGCCATCGCTGCATTCCAAATCGTCAAGGAAATCAACACCACAAGAGCCGTCGGCCAGCCCAAGCTTGCGGTGAGACCGACATGAGCCAGAACGACAATGATGTTCGTGTTCGCCCTGGCCGCATTCGCGACAGCGGACGCTGCTCGTCGCGTCCGAAGAGCTTTGTCGGCCAAGTCATGCGGGCGGCCAAGAGGGCCGGACATGTCGGCGACGCTTTCGGCCGCGGCACGGGCGGCGCGAGCCGGTCGCGATTCGGGCGAGGCCGGCGCGCCGCGCTCTCCTTGTCGCTCCGCTCGACCTCGCGACGCGTGGTGATGAAGGCGCGCGTGGTTCGTCACCACGGCCCCCGCTTTCGCTCGGCGCCGATGTCCAAGCACATGACCTATTTGAAGCGAGAAGGCGTGACACGGGACGGCGCAGACGCCCGGATGTTCGATGCGGCATCGGATGCAGCGGATGAGCGCGCTTTCGTCGAGCGTTGCAAGGATGACCGGCATCACTTCCGCTTCATCATCTCGCCAGAGGACGCCGCCGAGCTCGGCGATCTCCGCGCCTTTGCACGTGAACTGATGACCGATGTCGCGCGTGATCTCGGAACCAGACTGGATTGGATCGCGGTCGACCACTGGAACACAGACAATCCGCATATCCATGTTCTGATTCGCGGCCGCGCCGAAGATGGCCAGGATCTCGTGATCAGCCGGGATTACATCAGCCGCGGGTTTCGCGATCGTGCCGCTGAGCGCGTTACGCTGGAGCTCGGTCCGCGCAGCGAGCGGGAAATCCGCTCTGCCCTGGAAAGGGAGGTCGAGGCCGAACGCTGGACGAGCCTCGATCGGGCGTTGCGTGTCGCCGCTGACGAGGGGGCCGGCGTAGCGGACCTTCGCCCCAGTGCGTCAGGCGAGGACCCCGAACTCCGCCGCCTGATGGTTGGTCGGGCGGCTAAACTCGAACGTTTCGGTTTCGCCGAACAGGTTGCACCCGGCTGCTGGACGCTTAAGCCCGACATCGAGGACAAGCTGCGTGATCTCTCGGTCCGCGGCGACATCATCAAAACCATGCATCGGGCCATGAGCGGCTTCGGTCGCGAGGCGGATGTGTCCGGCTTTGCCTTGCACGGAGATGAACCGGCAGATCCCGTGCTCGGTCGCCTGGTCGAGCGGGGACTGCAGGACGAACTGAAAGGCTCGGCCTATGCGATCATCGAGGGGATCGACGGGCGGACGCATCACCTCAGGTTTACCGATGTCGAAATGACCAGCGACGCCGCGCCCGGCGCGATCGTCGAGGCGCGGAGCTACGAGGATACGCAAGGGCGCAAGCGTCTCTCGCTCGCCACGCGGTCCGATCTCGACATCGAAGCCCAGATAACGGCTTCGGGCGCCACCTGGCTTGATCGGCAGTCGCTCGCGCGGGACGCGGTCCTGGCGAACGGCGGTTTCGGATCCGAAGTGCGCGATGCCATGGACCGCCGGGTAGACCATCTCGCGGCCGAAGGCCTGGTGCGCCGGCAGGGGGCAAGGGTCATCTTTGCCCGCGATCTCCTCAACACGCTAAGACAGCGGGAGGTGGACGCGGCGGTCGCGAGACTCGCGGCCCAGACGGGGTTATCTCACAATCCTTCGTCGGAGGGCGAACGCATAGTGGGCGTCTATCGCCGGCGCATAACGCTTGCGTCAGGCCGGTTTGCCATGATTGACGACGGGCTTGGATTCCAACTCGTGCCCTGGCGGCCGGCACTTGAGCAGCATCTCGATCGACAGGTCTCCGGCGTCGCGACAAGTGGAGGCGGAGTGACCTGGAGCATTGGAAGGAAAATTGGGTTGGGAATCTGATTGGCGGACTGCCCGGCACTTCCGCGCCATGTCGCACCTCGCGCCGCCCGCCGGATGCCATGCAATCTCGATCGGCGTTTTTCTACGCCCATCTATCCGAACGCACGACGGTTGCGACTGAGCGGTTGCTCGGGGACGGTGAGTAGCCCCTTTTGTTCAGCGCGTCGAGTGTAGCTATTCCGCTGCTTCAGACGCGCACTGCAGGAAATCAGGCTTTCAAAAGGTCCAACGATGAAGCCCAGAATTGGCGTCTACCTCTCGGAGCAGATGGCCGCGCGGCTAACGGCAGCCGCCAAACGTCCGGGCGCAAGCAAGTCGGCGCTCGTTGAGGCCGCCCTTGCTCAGTTCTTCGGTTCGGACGACGATAGCGATAATCTCTCGGTAGATCGCCGCCTTTCGCTTATGAGCCGCCAGCTCGAACAGCTCGATCGGGATCTTAGGGTTGTCAACGAGAGTGTCGCGCTGCAGGCTCGATACCAGCTTGCGGTGACGCCACCGTTACCGGCAGCAGCTCTGCCGGCAGCGTGTGCGCTAGGGTCGGAGCGGTTCGATGAATTTGCCACACAGGTTTGGCGGCGCGTTCAGTCGGGGACTTCGCTCGTGCATGAGACGGTGGATCGGCTGGGCCACAAGAGAGGTACTCTCGCTGACGGTTTTGGGAAGGGAGTGGCAAAGACCTCCTCGCCACTTCACGAGCCGGACCACTGCACGTCAAACTCGGTTGGCATCGACGTAGAGCACTCCACTGCCGTCCGGGAGGGCGGCAGCCTGTTCAACTTTCCAGGGAAGACAGGACTGCCTCTGCACTAGACCTGTTGTAAAACCGACAATTGCTCACGAAGAATCGATCAAACAGCCACGGTCTCGACCGTCCAGCCATACGATTCGATGCCGACGTGCTGGCGACTTGACAGAAAACTGGCATCTGATTCTGCGGGTGTTCCTGCCGTTCGTTGCCGCGTACTATCTCTCATTTCTGTTCCGGACCATTAATGCGACGGTCGCCGGCTCCTTGACCTCGGAATTTGGCCTCGGCGCTGGCGATCTTGGTCTACTGACGTCTGTTTACTACCTGACTTTCGCGGCTGCCCAGATTCCGATCGGCATCTTGTTGGACCGATATGGTCCGGGGCAGATAAAGTGCTGTGATGGTTGCTGCAGCTCTGGGCGCGGCGCTATTTGCCGTCTCGGATAATTTTTGGCTGCTCCTCGGCGGTCGAGCGCTGATCGGTCTTGGTGTCGCCGCGTCATTGACGGCCGGCTTGAAAGCCCTCGTGCTCTGGTTTCCCAGCGAACGTATCCCACTGCTCAACGGCCTGATGATCATGTTGGGGGCCTTGGGGCGCAGCGACGGCAACTCTGCCTGCGGAGGTCCTGCTGGTTTCGGCGGGTTGGCGAGCATTGTTTGCGCTGCTCGCGATTGTCTCGGCCGGATGCGCTCTTGTCATCTATCTTGCTGTCCCAGAGATGCCAGCACCTATATCGGTGGCAGGCGGACCAAATAGTCTAAGGATGGTTTATGCCGACCCACGCTTCTGGCGCCTGGCTCCGCTTTCAGCCGCCTGTATCGGGACGGCATGGGCGTTGCAGGGACTGTGGGCGGCGCCATGGCTCAGCGATGTCGAGCGTCTCGACCGCTCGGGACTACTCTGGCATTTGCTCATCATGGCAATCGCATTGAGTTTGGGCGGGCTTCTGTGGGGCAGCCGTCGATCGGGCGCGCCGACGTGGGACCGGACCGCGGACACTGTTGGGCCTTGTCGCCACGATGTTCATCGCGGCTCAGTTGGCATTGATCCTGCGATTGCCGCTTCCGTCATATGTCCCGTGGATCGTCGTGGCGGCCGTCGGTGCCGGAACTGTCCTCAGTTACGCGATCCTGGCCGAGTATTTCCCCAAGGAGCTGGCGGGTAGAGCCAATGCAGCGCTGAACGTCTTCCACATCGGCAGCGCGTTTGTCGTGCAATATATGACGGGGTTAGTGGTTCAGCTCTGGCCTCCCATAGACGGGCACTACCCTGAAGTCGCTTACCAAGCAGCATTTGCTTTCAATGTAGGGCTCCAGATCGTGGCAGGCCTCTGGTGTGCCGCACCAATCTGTTCGACCGGATATCCGAAAATACTCGCAGCCTGCAAGATGGCTTGTCTGCGGATTGCGGAGTCGCTCGATATTCTATCCCATGTCCGCAACCAGAATACTTTGGGGCCAGATCGCCTGCGTCTTGACCGTCGTGCTCATCACGATGTGGGCTGCGACGCAATGGACGGCCTGGCGTCTCGGCTATCAGCCGCAACTCGGACACCCCTGGTTTGAGCTCGCACCGGGCGTCGCCATCTATCTGCCTCCGGCCTTCTTCTGGTGGTGGTATGCCTACGATGCCTACGCACCTGAAGTGTTCGTTGAAGGGGCATGCGTCGCTGCGTCCGGCGGCATCATCTCGATTATAGTCGCTTTCGCGATGTCGGTGTGGCGGGCTAGGGAGGCGGAGACGGCGGCTACATATGGTTCTGCACGTTGGGCCAGCCAGCTTGAAATTCGAAGTGCCGGCCTTGCCGGGGCAGATGGCGTGATCCTCGGGCGGTTTGAGGGACTTTATCTGCGGCACGATGGACCTGAGCATGTGCTGTGCTTCGCCCCCACCAGATCCGGAAAGGGCGTCGGACTTGTTGTCCCGACCCTTCTAACCTGGCCGGGAAGTTGTATCGTCCATGACATCAAGGGTGAAAACTGGACCCTGACATCCAGCTTCCGGGCCCGGCACGGCCGGGTGCTGTTGTTTGATCCAACGAACTCAAGGAGTGCAGCCTACAACCCTCTCTTGGAAGTGAGGCGAGGGGAGTGGGAAGTTCGTGACGTGCAAAATGTGGCCGACGTGTTGGTCGATCCCGAGGGCTCGCTGGAACGGCGCAATCACTGGGAGAAGACCAGCCACGCGCTACTGGTCGGAGCCATCCTTCACGTCCTCTATGCGGAGCAGGACAAGACGCTCGCCGGTGTTGCGAGTTTCCTGTCCGATCCGAAACGGCCAATCGAAACCACGCTCCGCGCGATGATGACCACGCGGCATCTCGGTGAAGCCGGGACCCATCCGGTGATCGCGTCCGCGGCCAGGGAGCTACTGAACAAGAGCGAGAACGAACGGTCCGGCGTGCTCTCGACCGCGATGTCGTTCCTCGGCCTTTACCGCGACCCGGTTGTGGCCGAGGTGACGCGCCGCTGTGATTGGCGCATCCGCGATCTCGTTGAAGACGATCGGCCGACGACGCTCTATCTCGTTGTACCTCCGTCCGACATCAGCCGCACCAAGCCGCTGGTGCGGTTGATCCTCAACCAGATCGGTCGTCGTCTCACCGAGGAACTCCAGGCCAAGGGCCGCCGGCATCGATTGCTGCTCATGCTCGACGAGTTTCCGGCGCTGGGAAGGCTTGATTTCTTCGAGTCGGCGCTCGCCTTCATGGCGGGCTATGGGCTCAAGAGTTTCCTTATTGCGCAGTCGCTCAATCAGATCGAAAGAGCATACGGGCCGAATAACGCGATCCTCGATAATTGTCATGTGCGCGTTTCCTTTGCGACCAATGACGAGCGTACGGCCAGGCGGGTTTCGGATGCGCTTGGGACTGCCACAGAATTGAGGGCGATGAAGAACTATGCCGGTCACAGGCTTAGCCCGTGGCTCGGCCATCTCATGGTTTCGCGACAGGAGACCGCGCGGCCATTGCTAACGCCCGGCGAGGTGATGCAGCTTCCACCCGAGGACGAACTGGTGCTGGTTTCCGGCGTGCCACCGATCCGCGCCAGGAAGGCGAGGTATTTTGAGGATCCACGTTTGACCGAGCGCGTGCTACCACCGCCAACCTCAAGCTCCCACGACCGCGGCGGTAGGGCAGCGACAGACGATTGGAGCCAACTGCCAGCTGCGTCGAATTCAAATATTGCCGAGCCGGTAAGCCTGTCGGGTGCTCGGCAATCTACCGCAAATTCCGGCATTCGCCGCGAGCCGGAGCTTGCCGAGCATGAAAATATCGCGCCAGAGGCCTTGAAGCCTCCACCGGAGTTCAACTTTATGGAAGACGAGAGGGACGGTGACGCCATACGGGCGCGTGTGCTGCGCATGAACGTTCCCGGTCTGGCGCGTCAGGCCGCGATGGATCCGGGCGATGGCCTCGAGCTCTAGGATGAGATAATGCGAACCAAGCACACGTTTCGCTTGCCTCCGGACCTTGCGGGCCAGCTCGCCGATCATGCCAACTGCAAGAGAGTACCTCAGGCGCTCATCGTCGAAACTGCGCTGGCCTCATTCCTGTCGCCGGATAATTCGGAGCGGATGGAGGCGGCGCTCGGCCGGCGCCTTGACCGGCTGACCCGACACGTCGAGCGGCTGGAGCGTCATATCACCATCTCAAATGAAGCGCTGGCCTTGTTCGTGCGGTTCTGGCTGACGGCAACGCCGCCGCTGCCTGACACGGCCCAACCCGCTGCGCAGGCCAAGGGCCGGGAACGGTACGAAGGGTTTGTCGAAGCCCTCGGGCGCCGGCTGGCCAGGGGCCAGACCCTGGCCCAGGAGATCTCGCTCGACATCGATCCGACGCAAACGTCACAAACCGTTCCTCGTAAGTGATCCCGCCATCTTTTCTTTTGCTACGCCACGGCACGCCGCCTGATTTGAGCTTGTTGCACGAGCCCGTAACCTGCCTTTTCTACTGGTCCCCACCGCCGAGCTCATATCTCGGCGACCTTGGGGGCAAGTGTGGCAGTTCATTCCTTTCAGTCCGAAGCGGTCTCGCGTGGTGCACGCATGTTGCGCACCGCGCTCGGACCGGCGATAGCGGCCTGGCTCGAAGACGCTGGGATCGTCGAGGTCATGCTCAATCCCGATGGCCGGCTCTGGGTCGATCGGTTGTCGGGGGGCATGACAGATACCGGCGAGCGTCTCGCTGCAGCCGACGGCGAGCGCATCGTGCGGCTCGTTGCTCATCACGTCGGCGCTGAGGTCCATCCGGCAAGTCCGCGGGTGTCGGCCGAGTTGCCCGAGACGGGAGAGCGTTTTGAGGGGTTGCTGCCGCCCGTAGTGACTGCTCCAGCCTTTGCCATTCGAAAGCCGGCGGTGGCCGTCTTCACCCTCGACGACTATGTCGCCGCCGGCATCCTGACAGCCGCTCAGGCTGAAGGGCTGCGGAACGCTGTCCGGGAACGTGAGAACATCCTCGTGGCCGGCGGTACTTCGACCGGCAAGACCACGCTGACCAATGCCCTGCTGGCCGAAATTGCAAAAACAGCTGATCGCGTGGTGCTGATCGAGGATACGCGCGAACTCCAATGCAATTCGGAGAATCTCGTGGCGTTGCGCACCAGGGACGGTGTCGCCTCTCTGTCCGACCTAGTGCGCTCTTCGCTTCGGCTACGTCCCGACCGGATTCCGATCGGTGAGGTGCGTGGCGCCGAGGCGCTCGATTTACTCAAGGCCTGGGGCACCGGCCACCCCGGAGGCGTGGGTACCATTCATGCCGGTACGGTTTTAGGTGCGCTTCGCCGCCTCGAACAGCTTGTTCAGGAAGCCGTCATCACCGTGCCGCGGGCGCTGATCGCGGAGACCATCGATGTGATTGCCGTTCTCTCCGGCCGCGGAGCGGACCGACGGTTAGCAGAACTCGTGCGCGTCGATGGCCTGACGACCGAGGGCGACTACCTCATCTCACCCGCAGGAGACCCATCATGAACGCCGTCACATTGAGAAGCGGGATGATAGCTGTTGCGGTAGCTCTCAGCTCCGTGGCGATCTCGCCCACTGCAGAGGCCGCTGGCTC
>Ga0268266_10000785_pt1 | contig 42401 bp, 38 predicted proteins | sample KBSS13metaG_FD_190356 | JGI IMG/M metagenome (GOLD analysis project Ga0268266, IMG submission 190356) | Switchgrass rhizosphere microbial communities from Kellogg Biological Station, Michigan, USA - KBS S1-3 metaG (SPAdes) (version 2) | ecosystem: Host-associated > Plants > Roots > Rhizosphere...
CGGACACGATCGCCTTGTTCCCCAAGAACGTCGGCGAATTTGCCTACGCCAACCTCAAGCAAGCGCGCGCACAGAAATGGTATCCGCAGTTGCAGCAACAACTTTTGCCGGAGCGGTTCCGCCAGTTTGAAAAATTCCTGGCGTCAGCAGGAGTTGACCCGAATACGCAAGTTGAAGAACTCGCGTGGGGCTTAGTCGCAGAAGGCGTCACCGACAAGACTTCTGGTGTCGGCTCTGACGCTGTGCCGACAGGCGAAGAAGTCGCCGGCATCGCCATGGGCAATTACAACCCCAACTCTACCGAAGCATTTTTCAAAGCTCAGAAGCTGCCGACTTTTGCCTCACACGGGTTCACGATGTACGCCTTCGGAAGTGGGTCCGGCGCGAACGACCTCTTCTTCCTCTTCCTAGATTCCAGCACCGCGGCTTTCGGCCATCGCAACGTCCTCGAAAAAATGCTCGACATCCGTTACGGCGGCGCGGAAGGACTACTCCGCAACGACAAAATGTACTCGCTGATCAACGAAGCCAACGGCAGCGGTGTGGTTTGGGCGGTGCTCAACCCGGCTTACACGCGGCTAGCGGTTCGCCAGCTGGCACCGCAAATTCAACAGTTTCCCGAGGCCCAGAAACTCGTCACGCGCATGCAAAACTTGATCCTGAATGTTCAAGCCAGCGGCGGTGTCGATGGAAAATTCCAGGCAGTCTGCGGCAGCACGGACGACGCGAACACGCTCGCTCAATTGATGCAGCTCGCTCTTGTCTACCAGCAATACCAGGCCAAGCAGCAAGGCCAGGCGCAGAACCAGGACCTTGCCGACCTTCTAAGCCAAGCGCAGGTAAATCCGTCCGGCGATCGTGTTGTCTTGCGACTTACTCTCACGGACGATCAGATGACGTCGCTCATCAAGAAGAACACGTTCGCGCTGAAGATGTAAGAACATCAAAAAGTGGGAATTCGCAGGCAGGTCTTTGGCCTGCCTGTTCTTTTTGAAGAATGAATTTCTTAGCGGAGAGGAACCACAGAACGCGTAAGGCGAACCGCGGCAGCCCCAGCGTTCGCGTCTACAGCAACCTCCAGCCGGTCGCCAAACACCAGCACTTCCACGCTATGGGTATCCATCGGATGCGCGTCGAATGCCTTGACACATGCGCGCAACGTTGCCTCTTGAAACTCTTTGCAGACTTCTTCCGGCATCCCGGCCGTTTCCGCCAGGAGCCGCACAGCACCACCTGCCGCCGCTGCCAGACGCGGATCAGAATCCAAGCGCAGTTCAATTCGTTTGGGATCAGTGGCCACGGGACTCCGCGAGGGCTACGTCGCAGGCTTCCCTGCATTCAGGGCAATAATACAAACCGTCTATGCAAAGGTGTACGTTGTCCATTCCTTTGCAGATCGTGCAGTACTTTTCGCACGTGCAGCCGTACTCCGGCTTGTCGCACTGCGAACACAGCACTGGACCGTAGGGCATCGCTGTCTCCAGGAGAAAACTTTACCTGACCGCGAAGCGTCGCGGCAAGGAGCGCCTCGCGGCCTCGAGTAACATTTTCGTCATGCACTGCTCGCCTCTTTGCCACGCTCCTTCCAATCAACTGGCTCAAAGCGGACTCCAACTGCCCATACGGCCGCGCCCGCGAGCGAAATCGCCGCCGCTAGAGCGAACGCCGAAAAAAAGTGGCCGCTGCGATCCACCAGGAATCCTGTCAAGGTTGGTCCGATCAAACCTGCGAAGTTGCCAAACCCATTTTGCAATGCCGACCATTGCCCAACAGCCCGCGGTCCCGCCAGGGTCTGCGCGAATAAGAACACGCCGCAAGCGGCCATCCCTGAACCGACGGCTGCCAACAGTAGCCAGGGAAGGTACGCATCGGCCTTCGCAAGCGCGCAGGCGACCATCGCAAACGCAGCAATCGTATGCCCCGCCGCTGATGCCGTCTTTCGAACGAACGACGCTGGGGCTCCGCGCTTGATGCAGATATCGCAAATCCATCCGGTCAAAAGAGCCGTGCTGGAGTCCAGAAGATAGTAGGCACTCGCCGCTTTTGTCAGGGCCGTCTGCGAAAGCTGACGCTCATGAGCGAGATAGAACGGGAGCCATGTCAGAAAAAAATACGAAAGATAATTGAACGAAAAGTGTCCCGCCGCGCAGCCCCAAAAATATCGCTGCCGCAAGATCGCTACATATCCGATTCCCTCCGTTTTGCCACCCACTCCAGACGGCCTCCACATCCACCACGCCGGTAACCACAACAGGCTTGCCGCACCCAACCCCCAGAAAACCGGGCGCCACCCGTATTTTGCGATCAGCATTCCTCCCGCAAACGCCCCAACCGCTGGCCCCAGCTTTAGCCCGGCCGTAATCACACCGTTGGCCAATCCACGGTTCTCATGTGAAACGTGCTGCGCGATGAGCTTTGAAGTGCACGGAAACGCCACCGATTCGCCAACACCCAGCGCGAGACGCAACAGCAGAAGTGCTACGAACCCACCGCCGAATCCCATCGCGATCGTCGCGACCGACCAGATCAGCAGTCCGGCGCTCAATACTCGGCTCGCGCCGAGCCGATCGACAATTCCGCCAACCACAAACTGCAGTGCCGTATAGGTATAAAAGAACGCCGAAAACAGAATGCCGAGCTGCGTGGCAGAAAGCTGCAGCTCGTTCTTGATGACGGGTGCGGCGATCGAAAGATTGCCACGGTCCACATAATTGATGACGATCGCGAGACCCAGCAGAATCAACAGCGGCGCGAAAGAGCGCTGCGAGGAGTCATCGCCCACTGCGCCGAGCCTGGAAGACATTGCGCGGGATTATCTGCCCGCCGCAGTGGATTCGCAACCGTTTCCCGTTTTTTGACCGTCCGAAACGTGCGTGCTAGTATCGATTTCTGCCCGAGAAGCAGCATGGACTCTGGAATCTCCTCCACTATTGCCGAACTTCGCAAGACGCCACTGAACGCGCTGCATCGCCGCTTGGGCGCCCGCATGGTGAATTTCGGCGGCTGGGATATGCCCGTGGAGTATCCCGCCACCGGTGGATTGATGGCGGAGCACAAGGCCGTCCGCAACAGCGTCGGCGTTTTCGATGTCAGCCACATGGGCGACATTCGCATTCACACCGGGAAAACGCCGGGCGGGGCTCTCGCTGCCGTACAGCATCTCAGCATGAACGACGCTTCCAAACTCGCTATCGGCCAAGCACATTACTCCGCGATGCTCTATCCCGAAGGCACTTTTGTCGACGACGTGATCGTGCACCGTCTCGGTGAAGACGATTTTCTCTTCGTAATCAATGCAGGAACCCGCGAAAAAGACATCTCGTGGGTTCGCGACAACACCAAAGGTTTCGATTGCATCGTCGAGGATCTAAGTGACGCCTACACTCAATTGGCGATCCAGGGCCCACGCGCTGCGGAAGTCTTGCAGAAACTCACCGACACCGATCTCGCCACAATCAAGAACTACTGGTTCACGCACGGCACTGTCTGCGGCCTGCCCAATCGCATGATCGCGCGGACTGGTTACACCGGCGAAGACGGCTTTGAAATCTATGTACCGGGCGACACGGCCACCAGCAAGAAAGTCTGGGACGACGTAATGGAAGCCGGGAAGGAGTTCGGCATCATTCCCTGCGGACTCGGGGCGCGCAACACTCTGCGTCTGGAAGCAAAAATGGCCCTCTACGGCCACGAAATCAGCGAATCCATCAACGTATGGGAAGCCGGCCTCGACCGCTATTGCAAAATGGAGAAGCCGGAGTTCGTCGGCCGCGCCGCGTTAGCAAAGGCTTCTGCCGCCGGCTTGAAACGAACGCTCGTCGGCCTCGAAATGATCGACCGCGGCATCGCTCGCGACGAGTACAAAGTTTTCGACGCAGCCGGCGAAGCAGTCGGGGTAATCACGAGCGGTTCGCCCTCCCCGACCCTTTGCAAAAACATCGCGTTGGCGTATGTTCCTCCGGCGCTCGCGGCTGTCGGCACAACGCTGTTGGTAGAAATTCGTTCGCTGCACGTGAAAGCGCAAGTAGTCGCAACTCCGTTTTACAAGCGGCCCCGCACGCCGGCGTCGCAGGCAGTCACGAACTAACGAAACTTTTCGGCGAGGAGTGGTCTCATGGCTTATCCGGCAAACTATCGCTATACCAAAGAACACGAATGGCTGGACGCGAAAGACGGCGTCGCCACGGTCGGCATCACCGACTACGCGCAAAGCGAACTCGGCGACGTGGTGTTTGTGGAGCTTCCGCAAGCCGGTACCAAGCTCACCAAGGGCAAATCCTTCGGCACCGTCGAGTCGGTCAAAGCTGTCAGCGAAATTTATGCACCGGCTTCCGGCGAAGTCGTCGAGGCGAACGGCGAACTGCACAACAAACCGGAAACGATCAACTCAGACCCGCACGACGCGGCTTGGCTCGTCAAAATCAAGCTCGCCAACCCAGCCGAGCTCGACGGCCTGATGGACGCCGCCGCCTACGAAGCCTACATCGCGGCGAAAGGCAAGGAAGCCTCGGCCTGATGCGCTATCTCCCGAAGAGCCCCGCTGAGCGGCAGGAAATGCTTGCTGCCATCGGCGCAAAAAACATCGAAGAACTTTTTGAGTGCATCCCGGAACGCTTCCGCCTGCGCCAAGCGCTGAAACTCCCTGGTCCGCTCTCGGAAGCCGAAGTCATTTCCTATTTCAAGGATCGCGCCGGAGAAAATTCGCTAGGCTACGCCAGTTTTCTGGGCGCTGGAATCTACAATCATCTTCGCTCGGTCATCACCGATACGATTCTCCTGCGCGGCGAATTTCTCACGTCTTACACTCCCTATCAGGCCGAAATCACGCAAGGCACACTGCAGGCAATTTTCGAATTTCAAACTCTGATGTGCCAACTCACCGGTCAGGAAGTTGCCAACGCTTCCATGTACGACGGCTCCACGGCCACGACCGAAGCCGTCCTCATGGCCGAACGACTTACCGGACGCGGAAGAGTCCTCGTTGCGCGTTCCGTTCACCCCGAATATCGCGAAGTTCTTCGCACCTACGCAAAGAACTCCGGCCTGCACGTCGAAGAAATCGGCTACATCAAAGATGGCACGATCGATGTTGCGGCTCTCAAAGCCGCTCTGAAAGATGACGTTGCCGCAGTCGTGCTGCAGTCTCCCAACTTTTTTGGAGTGCTCGAAACCTACGCCGAGATGGCCGGCGCTGCCCACGCCGTCGGCGCCCTTCTCGTCGTAGCCGTAGCGGAAGGCGTTTCCCTTGGCACAGTCAAACCGCCCGCCGAAGCCGACATCGTTGCCATGGAAGCGCAAAGCTTCGGTCTGCCGCCCAGCTACGGCGGCCCATTCGCGGGCGTCGTCGCTTCGCGCGATAAATTCGTCCGCCAGATGCCCGGCCGTCTCGCCGGACAAACCGTCGACACCGCCGGCCAGCGCGGCTTCGTCCTCACTCTCGCCACCCGCGAGCAACACATCCGCCGCGAAAAAGCCACATCCAACATCTGCACCAACCAGGCGCTCTGCGCTTTGGCCGCCACGGTCCATCTCACTCTTCTCGGCAAAGAAGGCCTCCGCGAAATGGCGGAACAAAATCTCGCGAAAGCCCGGTTCGCTCTTTCCCTGCTCGAAGAAATTCCCGGCGTCCGCCGCGCTTTCAACGGCCCCTTCTTCAACGAATTTACCCTTGAGTTTCCGCGCTCCGTTCGCATGATCAATGCCGACCTGCTCAAAGAAAAAATTGTTGGTCCGCTCCCTCTTGGCCCCATGTATCCCGAACTGAGCAAACACGGACTGGTTTGCATTACCGAAACGACTTCGCGTCAACAGATCGAACATTTCGCGCAATCACTGGAGAAAATTCTGGCAACCCCCGTAGGCTGAATCACGGACTCGGGTGCCGCACCCTTCGCAGTTGAGGGTGCAGGTTTTGGGAAGCCAAAAGAACAATTGGAGCTATGACCGACCGAATCAAAGCCGCCAAGCGCCACACGAATCGTGACGAAGGCCTCATCTTCGAAAAGTCCTCGCCCGGCAAGCGCGCCTTCGAACTCCCTCCGCTCGACGTCCCTGCTGCCGACTCAGCGAAAGCGCTCGGCTCGCATCATCGGGCCAGCGGCGTCGAAGACTTTCCCGAAGTCAGCGAAATCGAAGTCATCCGCCACTTCACACGCCTTTCCACCTGGAACTACGCCATCGACCTCGGCATGTACCCGCTCGGTTCCTGCACCATGAAGTACAACCCGCGCGTCAACGAATTTGTCGCCCGCCTCGACGGCATCGCCACCGAACATCCCTACCAGCCGGCCGTTCTCTCGCAAGGCTGCCTCAAAATTCTTCAGCTCCTAGAAAATTGCCTGCTCGAAATCACCGGCATGGACGCCATCACGCTCCAGCCTGCCGCGGGAGCACAAGGCGAACTCACCGGTCTCCTCCTCATTCGCGCCTATCTCGAAAAACAAGGCAACCCACGCAAAAAGGTCTTGATCCCCGACTCCGCGCACGGCACCAATCCGGCCACTGCCGTCATCGCCGGATACGAAGTCGAAAACATCAAGTCCGAATCCCACGGCCAGATTGACGTGGACAAACTCCGCGACCTCGTCACCGAAGACGTTGCCGCGCTGATGATCACCAATCCATCGACCCTCGGCATCTTCGAAGAGCGTATTCCCGAAATCGCCGACATTCTCCACGCCAAAGGCGCCCTGCTCTACATGGACGGCGCCAATATGAACGCGCTCACCGGCGTCACTCGCCCCGGCGATCTCGGCGTCGACGTGATGCACCTCAATCTGCACAAGACTTTCAGCACGCCGCACGGCGGAGGCGGCCCTGGCGCCGGCCCCGTCGCCATGAAAAAAATCCTAGAGCCTTTCCGACCCGTCCCCATTCTTGTCGAAAAGGATGGCGGCCGGCTCGCTCTTGAAACCGTTCGCCCGTCTTCCATCGGCAAAGTTCGCGCCTTCGGCGGAAATTTCGGCGTCCTCGTCCGCGCACTCGCCTACATCCTCGCCTACGGACCCGGCGTCCGTCAGGCCACCGAAGACGCCGTCCTCAACGCCAACTACATCCGCAAACATCTGGAAGGATTTTTCGATCTGCCTTATTCCCTGCCCTCGATGCACGAAGTCGTATTCAGCGACGCCATCCAAAAACGCCACGGCGTTAACACCATGGACATCGCCAAGCGCCTCATCGATTACGGCTTCCATCCCTACACCACGGCTTTCCCTCTCATCGTCCCCGGCGCCCTCATGATCGAGCCGACTGAATCCGAATCCAAGGAAGAGTGCGACCTCTTCATCGACGCGATGAGAAACATCGCCGAAGAAGCCACCACTACTCCCGAACTCGTCAAGTCCGCTCCGCACACCACACGCGTTCGCCGCCTCGACGAAACCGCCGCCGCCCGCAAGCCAATCCTTCGTTGGAAGCCTTCCGCGGCGACTAAATCCAGCGCCGCCGACTAATCCGGCTTGCCCACGCTAGCGATTTTTCAAACTTCTGTTTTTCCGGTCGTCAGGCTTTGCTGATCTCGGTCTTATCTACCCGGGCGCTCACCTTTCACCATCTCGCCATCCTACGTTCTCTTTCCTGTAACACAACCTGCCTAACCTCAACGCAACGTGTTGGTGTAGTCCCTCCAGGCGAACGTATTCACTTCAATCGGTTTCGGGGATTCAGGTCTGTTCTACAGACGTCGAATGGAAGTTGCACTTGCAATCCCTGACCTCAAAAAGGAGAAGTCTCTTGAACAAAAGCATCGCTGCGTTCGCGCTTAGCCTCGGTCTGCTCGGCGCAACGCTACCAGCACGCGCCAACGATGACGATTTCAAGTTCCACAAGATCAAACACGTTCTGCTTATCAGCATCGATGGCATGCACGCGGTTGATTACGAAAACTGCGTAGCATCGAAGACTTGTCCACATCTTGCCGCTCTCGGCGCGACCGGAGTGAACTACACACGCACCACCACCTCTAGACCGTCCGATTCCTTTCCCGGCTTGATGGCGCTTGTGTCCGGCGGGAGCCCGCGCACGGTAGGCGCCTTCTACGACGTAGCCTACGACCGCGTTCTGGCTCCGCCCAAAGTTGCCACCGGCAACGGTCTGCCTGGCGGAACCTGCAACGTGAATGTAATCAACGGAACGCAGACTGAATACGAAGAAGGCAACGAGTTCGACCAATCGAAGATCAACGGCGGCTTCGCTGGCTACTCAAGCATCGACGGCGGCGTTAAATCCATCAATCCCGACAGGCTGGTGCGCGATCCCTTCAACAATTGCCAACCCGTCTATTCTTGGAACTTCGTTCGCACCAACACCATCTTTGGCGTGATCCATGCCGCCGGCGGCTACACTGCCTGGTCCGACAAACACGCTGGTTACGCCGCTGTTTCCGGCCCCACCGGAACCAATCAGCCCAGCAATGTGGACGACTACTATTCACCCGAAGTCAACTCTCTCCAGATCGTACTTCCCGGAATCAAGACGGCCGCCCTTACCCCGCAAGGTGTTTTTGACTGCGGCACACTCGTTCCCAATGGCGATGACTGGACCACCGATTTCGACGCCATCAAATGCAACGACCAGCTCAAGGTCAACGCCGTCCTCAACCAGATTCACGCCAAGACCCACCTCGGCACAAGCAAAGCTCCCGTCCCGGTCATTTTCGGCATGAATTTCCAGGCCGTCAGCGTTGGACAAAAACTGATCGAACCCAAATCCGCTACCCGCACCGACGCAAACTCCGGTGGCTACGAAGATGCCCAAGGGACGCCCAGGCCCAAAATGCTGGCCGAAATCCAGTACGTGGATGCCGCGATTGGCCAGATGGTCTCCGCGCTCAAACAGGAAGGCCTTCTCGATTCGACCGCCATCATCATCACCGCAAAACACGGCCAGTCGCCCATCGACCCGAACCGCTTCTTCCCCATTCCGGGCAGTTCAGGTAACAACGGCACGGTACCGTCTGGAATCATCCCGTCTTTTCTCCCCGCGGTTTATGGCGATCCCAATAACGGCCTCGGCCTGGCCGAGGACGACATCTCCCAAATCTGGCTGGCAGACTCAAGCCGAACCGCCGACGCAGTCACGGCTCTCGAAAATGCCTCAACAGCAATCGGACTGGGCCAGATCTACTACGGAGCTTCGATCAACACGCTCTTTAACCCGCCGGGCGTCCCGAATAACCCCGGCCCCTGCTGCAAGCTCCGCGCAGGCGGCGACCCGCGCACTCCCGACATTGTGGTGATTCCCAACGTCGGCGTCGTCTATACCGGAAATCTGAAGAAGCAATCCGAACACGGCGGCTTCGCGCATGACGACACCAACGTGATGCTGTTGGTATCCAATCCCGGCATCAAGGCCCACAGCGTCAACAGCTTTGTGGAAACCGCTCAAGTGGCTCCCACAATTCTACAAATCCTGGGCCTCGATCCAGATGCCCTCGATGCCGTTCGGTCCGAAGGCACTCCCGTCCTGCCGTCTCTCGTCAACGACAACCACGACGAAAACAACTAGCTGCCCGATGTAGCAGCCGCTTTACGCCGCTGCTTACCTCTCCTGAAAAGAAAAAGGCGGCTCGAAATGAGCCGCTTTTTTCACGTCCTGACTTTCGCCGTCGCTCCTCGTCACTGCATGCTGATTACAACCTTCCCGCGCGCATGTCGCGCATCCAAATACCGAATCGCTTCATGCGCGTCGCCCAATCGGTAACACCGGTCGATGACTGGCTTCACCTTTCCGGTTCCCGTTAGCTCCCGCAGGACGTCCAGGTCTTCCTGCCGAGCCTTTGCAATGAACGTCACAAACCTCTGGCTCACGAACAGCGCCAGCAAGAGCGCCTGCATCAGCGGCGCCAGTATCTGGAAAAACCATCGCCTTGACGGCCCTCCCACCATCACAAGTATCCCGTTGGGTTTTAACACGCGCCGGTACGCGGTCAGCGAACGATTTACATAGCAGTCGAAAATTACGTCGTATCGCTCCGTGCCTTTCGTGAAGTCTTCCCGCGTGTAGTCAATCACGTGATCCGCACCGATCGCCCGCACCAGTTCCACGTTTCTCGTGCTGCATGCTCCGGTGACTTTCGCGCTCATCCACCTCGCAATTTGTACCGCAAACGTGCCAACCCCTCCAGCGGCACTGTTGACCAGCACTTTCTGCCCCCGCTGAACGCAGCCTTTGTCGCGCAACCCTTGCAACGCCGTGAGTCCGGCAACCGGCACGGACGCCGCTTCCTCAAACGTCACGTTGTCTGGCTTGATGGCAAGCTTTGCTTCCGAAGCGCACGCGTATTCAGCGAACGCTCCGCGGCAAGAGCCGAACACCGAGTCGCCCACCTTGAACCGTGTCACCTTCGCACCAACCGCTTCCACTTCGCCAGCCACATCAACCCCCGGCCGTGTAAGCCGTGGCTTACTCAGCCCAAAAAATAGCCGAAACGTATGAGGCTTCCCTTTCATCAAGCCCACATCGAGCGGATTGAGAGAAGCCGCGCGCACGCGAATCAACACTTCGTCGTCGGTTGGAACAGGCTTTTCGACTTCCTCAATATGGACGACGTCCCCAAGCCCATATTCGTGGTAAACAGCGGCTTTCATTCTCTTGGCTAACTACACTTCCCACTTCTATGGCTCAATACGGTCACGCTGCGTCTGAAGTCTCAAGCGGAGCCGGATTCCACAACTATGACCCCGTTTGCCTTTGCACGGGGGCTTTTTTCGCTTCGGCCGTGTTAAATTGCAGGCGCTTTCCCGGAGAACCCATGAATCAAATCCGCCGCTCTGCTCGCCGCATCGCTCTATTCATCGCATTCGCCGCTTTTTTCACAGCCAGCGCCCGCTCCGCCGACGAGGTCACCATCGATTCCGGCAAACTTAAAGGTGCCTACAACTCCGACCATTCCGTCCTCATGTTCAAAGGCGTCCCCTTCGCCGCGCCGCCCGTCGGCAACCTCCGCTGGAAAGCTCCGCAACCTGCTCCCAAATGGTCGGGCGTCCGCGCTGCAGACAAATTCGGTTCCGCCTGTATGCAAACCGACGTCTTCGGGGACATCTTGCAGTTCATGCGCGACGCCCAGCCTAGCGAAGACTGTCTCAACCTCACTATTTGGATCCCCGTCGGTAAAGGCTATATCCAGCGGGCCAACACGCCCATATCGGTCGATTTCCAGCTGAAAAATTTTCCCGTCTTCGTCTGGTATTACGGCGGCGGGTTCGTCGCAGGCGGCAATTCAGAAAAGCGCTACGACGGCGAAGCCCTCGCCAAGAAAGGCATCATCGTAGTCGAGCCCAACTACCGACTCGGCGTCTTAGGCTTCCTATCCCACCCCGAGCTCACCAAGGAGTCCGGCCATAATTCTTCCGGCAACTATGGCCTCCTCGACCAGGTCGCCGCACTCCAGTGGGTCGTCAAAAACATCGCGGCCTTCGGTGGCGATCCTCACAACCTCACCATCGGCGGAGAATCGGCGGGCTCACTTTCCGTGAGCGCGCTGATGGCCTCTCCGCTTTCTCGCACTCTTTTCCAAAAAGCCATCGGCGAAAGCGGCGCCTTCTTCCCCGCCAGTCCAATAGCCGGAATGCAGCTTCGTTCCGTCTCTATCACCGAACAAACTGGCCTGAAATTCGCTGAGTCCATTGGCGCAAAGTCGCTCGCCGACCTTCGCGCCAAATCGGGCGACGAAATACTCCAAGCCGCCGCTAAATTCAATGGCGGCTGGGCCTTCGGTCCCAACGCCGACGGCTACTACCTCCCTACCGACGCGCTCTCGATTTACGCCAAGGGCGAACAGGCCAAAGTCCCGCTCCTCGCCGGTTGGAACGCCGACGAAGGCAAAGCCCAGGTTCTCATGAGCCCGCAAAAGCCGACCGCCGCAAGTTTCAAGGAAATGGCCGAGAAGCGTTTCGGCCCGAACTCCGCCGAATTTCTCAAACTCTATCCTGCTTCAAACGACGATGAAGCCCTCGTCTCCGCCGTAACTCTCTCCGGCGACGACTTCATCGCCTTCTCCACCTGGAAGTGGATGGATCTCCAGGCAAGATCCGGCGCCGCCGTGTATCAATACCACTTCGAACAAATCCCCAAAGCCGCGCCGGGTCAAAAAATTGGCACTCTCTCTGTCGCAGAAGCCGGCGCCCGCCACGCCTGCGAAATCGAATACGTCTTCCAAACCCTAAAGCTCGCCCACGAAGACACGCCATGGGCCGACGACGACTTCAAAGTCTCCGACGCTATGGCCACCTACTGGAGCAATTTCGTCAAAACCGGCAATCCGAACGGTGCCAACCCCGACGGCAAGTCCCTTCCCAACTGGCCGCCATACAAATCCTCGTCCGACGGCAAAGACGCCTACGTCATCATGCATCTCTCAGGTCACGACCTCGGAGCCGCACCGGACACAGTCCGCCCACGCTACCTCTTCCTCGACGCCGTCTCTGTCCCGCGTTCAGGGAAATAGGGCCATGCTGCAAGCTCGCTTCAGCTGGCTTTACGTCGGCGCACTCATCACCCTCGGTGTCATTTTTGCTGTTGGATCATGCATTGCCGCAAGTAGAGGGATGCGTTTGTCTCCAGAAACTAATACGCTCTGGCAGGTAATGTTCCAGACGATTCTCGCCTTTTGGGTTCGTGCCGACCGTCTCTCGCGGTGTCTAAAGATGCCGTTCGAGTTTGATGCCTTCGTGTTTTTTCTCTGGCCCGTGGCCGTGCCGTATTACTTTTGCAAGACCCGCGGACTCCGTGGATCGCTGATAGCACTGGGCGTTTATGCCCTGATTTTGCTCCCGCTCGTGATTGCCGCAATCGCGGATGTGGCGTCTCGTCTGTAGCGCGCTGGTGCCTTATGCGAGACATCAAGAACCCAACCTGGATCAAGCTAAAAGCTGCTCTGTTCCTTGTTCTAGGTGTATCGGCATTCGGCCTCGCACTCGCTGATCGTCCTACGTTTAAGTTCGTGCTCTTACTGACGGTTGCGGTGTGGAGTTTCTGCCGTTTCTACTACTTCGTCTTCTACGTGATCGAGCACTACGTAGATCCAAGCTTTCGTTTCTCAGGCTTGCTATCCTTTGCTCGCTATCTTTTGTCAAAGCGCCGGTGACCATGTGACTGCATGCCCAGCTTCGCTTCTGAACCTGGGTCTGTAGTTGTTGACTTCGCCTGCTGCTACTCCTTGTACACCAGCCGCGGCCCGCTCACCTGCGTCGCCTTCAAATCCACGTTCACCTCCACGCGGTCCGCAATCTTGATGAACGGTATCCCTTTGTTCATCCCGTAATCTTTCCGGTCAAAAGCCATCGTTCCACGGACCGTCCCGTTCCCCGTTCCCTTGCCGGCAACCTCCAGAATCAGCTTCTCCGGCTTTGTCACTCCACGAATCGTGAAGTCGCCATCCACCTCAAAGCTGGTCGGCCCCGTCTGCACCACCTTGTTCGACACAAACGTGATCAGCGGATTCTCTTCCACAAAGAAAAAATCCTTCCCCTTCAGCTTGCCGTTCTTCATCCCGCTGCCGGTATTGACGCTCGCTGCCTCGATCTTTATTTCCAGCCGCGCCGTCGTCGCGTCGGACGACGGAAACGTCAGCTTCGCGTCCCACTTGTCAAACGTCCCCTGAATCCCGACCGAAGCCTTCACCGCAAACTTGATCGAGCTCTCCACCGGCGTCACTTCAAACACCGGCACTCCGCCAGCCACGCCTTGCCCGTCCGCCGCACTGCCCCACGCCGCCAAAACTAGAGTTATCGCCAGAATTCTCATTCTTTGCCTACCCCCGTTCAATTCTCCGACATAAGTTTTTTCTTCGCCTAACTGATGCTTTGTCTTGACTCAAGCGGGTATCTCGCCGTGTAGTTTATCGTTCTGCAACTACGTCTCGCACCGCAGCCAATCTTTGCTTCTCCTACCTAAGTCAGTCGCTTTGATACTCTTACGGGTTCGTGCGCTTTAAGCATTGCTTTCACACTTTTCACTTTCCTATAGATTTGCCGTTTTTTCCTTTCAATAGCTTATGGACAGCCCCCAGGGGGAGGGGCCTCTTGATCCCCGTAACCTCTCCGCGTAATCTGCGGCTCAGCGCTACGCTTGCATTCTACTCCGATGCTACTCGCCCTCATCCTGATGGCGGCCTTCCTGACCGTCGGCAATATCGTGTTCTGGAAATTCAACCCGCGCCAGCCTCTATGGCGCCGCCTGTTGAAAGTCGTCTTCGCCCTCGCCGTCACCGCTGTACTTTCCCATTATTTCGGCTGGACAGGCGTCCTCATCTGGTTCGCCATCCTGCTTGCTCCGCTGATCTACATCCACGCCATCTGGCTCCCACGCCACGGCGTCAACGGCTGGACCGCCGAGCCGCGCGAAAAGTATCACCAGCTGCGCGGCTGGCCGCCGCCCGATCGCTGACAACGCTTTATGATCAAAACCCTTTTTCTGCTTTTTTGAATTGCGGCGATTCAGCGGGCCGCGCGCAAGAAAGCGCCGGAGGTCGTAACAGCGGGACTACGCAAACGGCAAACTCAGCGGCCGTCGGCTTTCAGCGGCTCTTGCCGCATGATTGCGGAAGGCGGCCGCGTCTGCAGCATCGCAACGCTTTCCAGCAGAACGTGGCCGACAATGCCCAGGCTTTTCGCGCTGATCTTGTCCAGCGTGTCCTGAGGCGTGTGCCAGTATCCCGCTGAGTTCACCAGGTCGATCACGTCCGCCGACGGAACTCCGCGCGCAAGAAACGACAGGTGGTCGTCATCCACCGGCGTGGCTTCATCCAGGAAAATCTGCCCATAGCCCAGACGTTTCGCCGTCGCCCAGATCAGATCTTCCAGCTCCTTTGTCGAGTACTGCTCTTTCCGAATCCCCAGCGCCTTGCCGCCCACCAGATCGGCCAGAATCATCGCGCGAACCTGCTTCAACTCTCCGCTCGACGCCATCTTCGCCGCCATCTGCCGGCTGCCGTACCGGTTGTCCGGATCCTGCCATTCCTTTCGCACCGCTTCTTCCCCGTCGAAAAAACTGATCCAGATCGAGTAGTGCGGCCGCATCGCGCACATTTTCCGCGCCAGTTCCAGCATCACTCCGGTGGAAGATCCGCCATCATCGGCACCCACAAAATTATCCAGCCGCTTGGTGTCGTAGTGCGTTGCCAGCAGGATAATTCCCTGCCGTTCGCCCTGAATTTTTGCCACGATATTTTTCATCGGCAGCCGGCCCGCCGGCGTATCCGCGGAAAACGAATCCGCGTCCACCGTGCAGCCAAAGCTGGAAAGCTGCGAAGTGATGTAGTCCTGCGTTTGCAGAATTGCCTGCGACCCCGATGGCCGCGGACCAAAGCTGACCAGTCTTGCTACGTGGCCGTACGCTTTCGCGCCGTCGAATCCGCCCGTCTTCTCCGGCGGCATCGCATCGTCCGGAACTTGCGGCACGGCAGCAGTGGTCCCGGCCATGAGTGGCGTGCTGCCCTTCTCGGCCGCCTCACCATTCGCCGTGCTCTTGCACCCCGCGAAAATCATCGCGCACAAGCCCAGCCACACTCCCGCACTTCGCATCGCTCGGCCGATTCTCTTCATGGATTATCCTTGTGCTTCCGCTGCCAGGCGCCGCTCTCTTCGGCGCACGACGACCCACGAAACTCCCACACCCACAAAATACAATCCGGTCATCACCGCCATCACCATCAGCATCGTCAGCGCATCCGGAGTGGGCGTCACAATCGCCGCCACCACCGTGATGATCAATACCGCGTATTTCGTATTGGCGATCAGGAACTTCGGCGTCACGATGCCAAAAAGCGTGAGGAAGAAAATCAGCACAGGCAGTTCGAACACCAGTCCTAGCGCGACGATCACCAGCAGTACAAGGTCGAAGTAATCATCAATCTTGATGAGCGGAACCGCGGGACCTTGAAAGCTCACCAGAAAATCCAGAATGTGCGGAAGCGCGAGATAGTACGCAAAAGCAATGCCGGCAAGAAACAGAAACACCGTAGAGAAAAGAAAGCCCGTTATCGCGCTGCGCTCGCGCTTGTACAGCGCCGGTGCTACGAATAGCCAAATTTGATAAAGCACGATCGGCGACGCCATCACAATGCCGAGGTAAATGCTCAGCTTGATCAGCAAGCTCAGGTAGTCGGTCGGCCCGGTGTAAACCAAATTGTCAGAGAGGTTATGTTTCCGCAGCGCGTGTTTGATGGGAATCGCGACAATGTCGATAAATCGCGGCGCAACGAACCAGCCGATCGCCGCGCCTGCCGCAATCGCCAACAGCGCATTGATAATCCGCTTGCGCAGTTCGATCAGATGCTCAAAAAAAGACATCTGCCCGCCCGCGCCTTCGTCCGGCTCCGGCGGTTTGGGGGTACTTACCTCAAGCTGGTTGTCGCTGGTCATTGGGCTGATGCGTGGCAGGATTATCCGTCAGAGCACTGCTGGAATCGGATGAGGTCGCTTCTTCGGCCGGAACTGCGGAAACTTCGATTGCGTTGTCTTCCGCCTGAAATTCGTGAGAATTCGAACCGCGAGCCACCGCTTCGTTCACCGGCTCAACGACCGGATCAACCACAGAATCGATTGGCTCGGTGGATTCGCTTGCCGCTGTCTGCTCGGGCAGGATTTTAGGCTCCGTACTGGCGTCGCACGAGGTTGCCAACTCTTTCTGGCGCTTGGCTTCGGCTTCTTCCTGAGACTTTTTCCACTCCGCTTCCCGGTTTTGGCGCTCGATATTGCGCATCTCTTCTTCGAACGCCATCTTGAAGTCGCTGGACGCCTTACGGAATTCCGCCATCAATTTACCCAACCCGCGAGCAAGCTCCGGCAGCTTGTGCGGCCCAAACAGAACCAGCACCACCAGAAACAACACAATGAGATGAGGAACACTGAACATTTCGGGTTTACTGTAGCCGCGATTCGCCTCTCTGGCATCATAGGAAGAGGCTTACAGCCTGTCAAACCAGTCTTTTGCAAGAAATGAAATGCTGGGTGCAACAGCGAACACCTAACTTACGGCTGGATGCGTCTAATTAGCCGATGTACTGGCAGGATTAGCGCATTTCTGCCCGGAATGCCGTGTTATACTGGAGAATCTGCAGGAAGCCTCTTGTTCGGGGTTCGCAGAAAAGCCCTGAAAACCTGCCGGTCGCGTGAGGTCAGGATGAATCAGAATCGTCGCGGCGCTGTAGTCATCGTTACCGTTTTACTCGCATCCGCCGTATTTGGATGGATTTACGGTCCTTCGGTGCGAGCCACCACTGGCGCAGCCGAAGACACGCAGTCCGCCGTGCGCGAGTTCACCACCGTTCTGGACGTGGTGCAGGCGAACTATGCCGAACCGGTGGACGTGGACAAAGAGGTGTACGCCGGGGCGATCCCCGGCATGCTGCGCGTTCTCGATCCCCACTCCAACTTTTTTGATGCCCGCCAGTACGCGCTCCTCCGCGAAGACCAGCGCGGCAAGTATTACGGCGTGGGCATGATCGTTGCGCCGCGCGAAAACAAAACGGTCGTGATGGCGCCCTACGTTGGCGCGCCTGCCTACAACGCCGGCTTGCGGCCCGGGGACGTGATCGTAAAGGTCGATGAAAAGTCCACGGAAGGGCTTTCTACCACCGAAGTCGCGGACATGCTGAAGGGTCCCAAAGGGACGGTGGTTCGAATCGTCGTGACCCGCGAAGGCTATGCCGATCCGCTGACATTTACGGTGACGCGCGGCGAAATTCCCCGCCACTCCGTAGACATCGCTTTCATGCTCAAGCCGGGAATCGGCTATATCCGGCTTTCTTCGTTCAACGAGACCACGGATCGCGAAATTGCCGACGCGCTGAAGCAATTGAGCGCGAATAGCCTCGACGGATTGGTTCTCGATATGCGCGGCAATCCGGGTGGTTTGCTGAATGAAGCTGTCGCGGTCGGCGACATGTTCCTGGAAAAGAACCAGCTGATCGTTTCACATCATGGCCGGACTTCGAGCGAACGCCGCTATTACGCGGTGCGCGGCAATCAGGGTATGAACACGCCGCTGGTGATTCTGGTGAACAACAACTCCGCATCGGCTACGGAAATTGTTTCCGGCGCGGTGCAGGACCATGATCGCGGGATGGTTGTCGGCGAAACGACATTCGGCAAGGGTTTGGTGCAGACCGTTACACCGTTAAGCGAGAACACGGGCTTGGCGTTGACGACGGCACGCTACTACACACCGAGCGGACGCCTGATTCAGCGCGACTACAAATCCATTTCGCTCTACGAGTATCACTACGAGCGCAAAGTGCCCGACCACCCAACGGAGATCAAGCTGACCGACAGCGGCCGGCAAGTGACGGGTGGCGGCGGTATCACCCCGGACATCGTCGTTTCCGCGCCGAAGCTCACCAAGTTTGAGCAGGAACTTTTCCGCGCCGACGTTTTCTATCCTGCCGAGGCGGGTGTGGGCGGCTTTACGCGCCACTATCTCGGTACGCGGCCAACCGTCACGAAAGAATTTACCGTCGACGATGAAGTGATGCGGCAGCTGCGCAACTATCTGACGAGCAAGAATGTGCGCTTCTCCGAAAGCGACCTTGCCGAGAATCAGGACTGGATCAAGCGCAAGATCAAGCAGGAAGTGTTCATGTCCTCATTCGGAATGCAGGAAGGCTTCAAGGTCTTGCTGGAAGCCGACCCGCAAGTGCAAAAGGCCGTAGAGGCTGTTCCGCAAGCTCGCGCGCTCTATCAAAATGCCCGGAAGATCGTGGCGCAGCGCACCGGCGCGGGAATCGACCAGCCGTAGCTAACACATTTCAAGCAAAGAACAATTTCAGAAAGCAAAAAGCCGCTCCGCCCAACGCGAAGCGGCTTTTCTCTTTTCTGAAGTGACTAGCGGCCCAGCGCTTTTTTGATTTTCGCCAGGTGATGCCAACTGTGACGCACGGCGTGGTCTTCGATCACAAACTGTGCTGTGACCGGCGCGTTGTAGCTCAGGCCAAAGGGCGCAGCCGTGTCGAGTTGCTCGTCGGTGAGGGTGCGCACGACGGCGGCCGCTTCCCTGCTGTTCTTACGCAAAAGCTCCAGCGTTTCGGCCTTGCCGACGGCGCCCTTCTCTTTCGAATGGCCGGCGTTCAGCTCCGCAACCGCTTCCCACGTCACTTCGGTTACGGCTTTACCGCTGCCGATCGTTTTGGCGAGGTCGACTTCAATAGGGTAAACGCTCGCGACGTGGTGAATGACAACTCCGACTGGCCGGCGATCATTGCCACCCGTCGAACCCGGTGACTTCCAATCCGCATCGGTGAGCTTCTCCGCGAAGGCGGCCAACCCATTGGCGCCCTCCTCGATGCGAGCAGCCAATAATTCCGCGCGACGACTCATTCTTCTTCTCTCCTTTAGGTGAAAGGCGGCTTATGTTGCTCGCTACTGGGCGAACGCAACCTGCCAGCCTTCAATCGAGATCTGCCTTTGTGTGTCCCACTATATGATGCCTGAACTCAGGTCTTCGGCGCTGCCAACGATGTAGCCGTTTCGGCACGGAAATGTAACAAAGCGGACGCGAAGCGGCGAGAGAAATGGAAATTCCGACGGTGATGACGTATCATTGATTCGCCAGCTGTTTCATGCCTTCCGTGGGCGAGTAGCTCAGCTGGGAGAGCGCCTCGTTCGCAACGAGGAGGTCGCCGGTTCGATCCCGGTCTCGTCCACCAATCTTTTCAATCACTTGCATGTCTCTGTTATCGGCTTGAGACCCTTTTGTGCCGTTGTTTGTGACATAACCCGCCCGTCCACCCCTCTGTGAGAGCGCGTCGAGAGCGATGCGCTTGGCATCGAGCCGGATGTGAGAGTAGTGCTCCAGCATCCTTTGAGAGACGTGTCCTGCGATGCTCCGGATTGTTTGCTCACTGGCCTGGCCTTCGGCCAGCTCTGTGATCGCGTGATGCCGGAGATCATGGAAGCGTAGGCCTGCAGTCGGGCTTTTCACTTCGTGGATATCGGCCTTGCATTGCTCACTAGAACAGATCGCAGCAGGCTGTTGTTTCTGTCCGCATGCTGGGCATTCGATCAGACGAGTTAAGTTGCGCCATGCAGTGCGCCAGCCTGACATCGGCTTTGTTGGATCAGGATTGCGTAAGCCTTCAGCGTGCGGGAAGACATACCAGGCCGCTTCGGGCTCGCAACTGAATAGTCGCTTTGAACGCTCCCGCAATTCAATCACAGCCGCCCAAGCTTCCGCGTTCAGGGGGATAACCCTCTTCCCTGCCTCGGTCTTACTTCGACGTATCGTAAGCGATTTGTTCAACAGGTCCACGTCGGTCCAGCGAAGGCCACGAATCTCACCCGCGCGCATGGTTGTATTGAGGGCAAGAAAAGTCGCGAGCCGGGCGATCTGCCATTCTGGTTTTAATTCAGCGGTCTTCAGGAGGCGGAGCTTTTCAGCCAACGAAAGCGCCTTACCAGTCCCACTCTCAACCTTCAATGGACGCAGATCCTCTGTATCAAGTACATGCCAGCGCTGAGCCTTAACCAAGACACCGCGTAGTAGGTCGCGTTCACGGTTGATCGTTGCATTCGATATACCATCCTGTTTTCTGCATGCGACGTACTGGAGCACGTCATCCGTCGAGATGCTTTGCACCGTTCTCGCTCCAAAGTATGTGATGAGAGGCTTGCTGCGTTCTCTCTCAGTTTGAATGGTCTTAGGTGCCAGGCGTGGCAGACGAAGTGTGAGATATCGCTCAATGGCCATCGAGAAAGCCAAGCGAGCGAGGGCGCGACCCGGCTGCGTTTATTTTCCCCGCCTCAGCTTGCGCGATCAGTTTCTTCTCCTGCTGTTGCGCCTCGCGCCAGTCGGTCGTTTGAAAGGCTAGCCGATAGCGCTGCCCGTTCACTGAGAAGTCTGCCCAGTACCACTTCTTGCGGCGGAATATAGCCATTGCTTAACTCCTCTTTCCCGACTTTTCTTTGAACCGCTTGCGATAACGAGTCATCCCAGCCGCTGCTTGGCATTTATCCGAGCAGTACCTCTGCTTAGGAGCCGAACGCTGGCGGATGAACGGTTCCCTACATTGAGGCCTTTGACAGACTCCCAACCCACCTACTTGCCCAATAGTCGATAGCACCAGAACGAAGAGAGCCGTAGCAACATCCTTACAGAGAAGACCCGGTGCGAGCTTTCGTTCGCGCTCCGCCCACCAAACAACAAAACGCGTCCCGCGAATCCCCAAGTTCAGGTTTTTTTGTAGCTCGTACAAAGGGCTCTTTCTGACTTCGTCCCACACAAGACCTTGCTCCTCGACATTTGCAACATATCCTCGAACCACTCGTCGGAGTGACTTAGCGTCGCGCTCATTCAGCGCATCTGCCAATCCGACGAGGTAGATAAAATGCCGACGGTCCAGCGCCGGAACACACCCAAAATGCTGTTCAAACCCCGTCTTGGACTGAGCGTTGAGGAACAGTCCCAATGCATCTCCGGATACCCGCCGAACGCTTCTGCTCTCTGGGGATATATCGGCCAGTGCGGTCAAGCCGTCACGCTGCTTCGGGCTACATTCGAGCAATACGGGGATCTTCCGTTCGGGCATCGACAGATGAGTTATGGTTTCGTTATGGTTATGGGTTTTCATGCATTGCCATAACGCACTTTTTAGCATACCTATTAGTGGTGAGGCAACGGAATTCTGCTGGAGGGAAATAAATGGAACAAGAATTGACCGTCTCTGGAGCGGCCCGCCGACTGAATCTAACGCTTGATGCCATATATCGCTTGATCTACGCCGGGAGGCTTCCTGCACGCAAGGAACGGCGGCACTGGCTCATTCCATCGTCAGCAATCGAGAGCAGGCTGAAAGCCCGAGAGGCTACCGGTGGAACGCCTGGCCGTTGATGTCCGCGAGGCGGCGCGGCTTCTTTCCCTTAGCTCAAGAAGCGTCAGGAGGCACATACAGTCCGGTCGAATTCTGGCCGTAAAAGTGGGCAGGCGAGTACTGATCCCCATCGAATCTTTGACGAAGGCACTGACCGACAGCCCCCACCAACAACACTTTCGAGCGCAAACGAAGGAGTGAGACTGCAACTCGTCAGAAGATGAGCCGCCCGAGTGCCACCTCGAGCGGCCCGAAACACGGAAAGGATATATGAGAGTGAAATGTGTCGCTGAACCCAACAATAGTCAAGGAGATTCGCGCGAGGACTCGGACAGTAGCTATCTCAAATGTCCCACCTGCGGCTGTCAGCTCAACGAAGCCTGCGACGCGAGTCTTCGACCATTTTGCAAATACTGCGCTCCTGCAACCTGGCTCCAGGTTCGTGCACCACTTCTGAACGCGGCGACCCGGAACAACCATTCGGTTCATAGCCTCAGACCGGTCGTTTCCTTTACTCGGGGGCTTTCTAGAACATCGGTCATGAAGGAAGCTCGACGCACGACTGGGCCATACCACCTTGGGATCGGCATATTTAGGGTTGCCGACTCTCTTAGTTGCTTCGAGAGCGACTTTATCCACTCCAACTTCGACATCGCTCCTGATACGGGCGCGCGCTTATCGCGGATTCACCAGGCCCAAATGGCGATGTTCCGAGACAAGCTGCCCACGAAAGATTGGACCGAATTCCATAGCCATTTCGGCCCTATTTTCCTCAACTTTACAGTGCCACAGGATTACGCGGAAGTCTGGGAACGTGTCCTCCTTGCGCATCTTCACGATCCTTATGGCCTGCGGTACGTGGGTCGGGTGCCTGTTGCATCTCCTGTGATCCAACTGCCTTCGGACACAATCCATTAGTTCCGAATATCGCTGAGCTAAGGCTTTTCCGGGGGATGAAGCTCCTTTGAGTGATGATAGGACCCAAGAACGCTTGGTAGACGGCGCTGGCATTGACCCTGGCGGAGTTCAGGCGCAGCATGCTGCGCCACTTCCCCCGGTCACCGGAATTCAAACTGTCGGAATCACGGCTCTGACACCGGTTCCCAGCCGAACTCAACCAATTACATCGGTGAAACTGCTAGGAGTAATGGACTACGACCAGCTGGTGCGGCGAGTGACCGAATCAGGCTCCACTGAATACGTGGTCGAAGGATTGATCCCAAGAGGTCAAATCGTTCTTCTTGTCGGAGATTCCGGTCTTGGAAAAAGCCCATTCCTCTATCAACTTGCTTTATCTGTGGCTGGCGGCATTGCCTTCTTAGGTCGTCGGTGCCAGCAAGGGCTGGTCATTTACTTCGATTTTGAGAATAGCCTACCTACGACGGCTAATATTGTAGAGCGGCAAGCTCAATATCTAGGCTTTGAGTGCGTGCCTGTTGGACTTCACTTTTGGAACTTTGGTGCTTGCTCCGAGAACTACGGCAGTCGCGGCAACACGGTGATCGACATGGTCCTTGCTCGGAAGCCAGACCTGGCGATTATCGATACTCTTTCGGCCTACCGTCCCTTGATTGAGGAGAAGAATTCGGTAGCGACTCATTCTCTTCAGCAGTTGAAAAGCGCAATCCGAAGCACCGGGACGACCTTTATCTGTGTGCACCACCTAAAAAAGCCCTCGACGCGTGCTGAAGACGCACCAACGCCCTCGAAAGTGCCAGGGTTCTCGATTGGCTTAAACAAGCGCGAGGCGCGAGCGCTCTAATAAACGCCAGTGACGTGAGGCTCGGTGTGGATATTCCTCGACACAACGTTCTACCTGGAGAAAATGGTGACGAGATCGCTCTGGTATTGAAGGGCTTCGAGAAGGGTAAGGGCGAAATAGGGCCAATATACGTCGCAAGAGTGCATGACCAAGATGGCGAGCCGATTGGTTATCGAGAGTTGGTTGGCGAGGAACTGCTCTTTAATGCTGAGCAGCAAACTGCTTTTGAGCGCCTCGGGCAAACCTTTACAACCGGTGAGGCGAAACGAATTTATGGCAAACAGGACCAGGCGACTTCCGACTTCCTGAAAAAATTAGTACGGATTGGATTGGCTCAAAAAATTGGCAGGGGCCTGTATCGCAAAACGGCGCTAACAGCGGAGCGGGTGGAGTCTGTGCGTAACTCTTGAATTCACAAGAGCTTAATGAAGCGACTCCTAATGGAGGCGAGCGGAGTGGACCGGAGTAAACAATACTCCGTCCCACTCCTGTCCACTCCGTACGGCGCTCGGAGTCGTTAGTTCTTTATTTAGTTAAACTTATTCTGCTTCTCCAGGCGCTCCGCCCTTATTCTTCAAGCGAGCAAGCATGAAATATGCCTGCTCCAAGGACTGCTGCCGTTTCTCAGTAAAGGCTCTCACTTTTTGCAAGGCGCTTGTGTCCGTTTTGGCAGCGTCAGAGACTCCGCATCGTTCGCGAGGGCGCAATTTCATTGGCTATTTCAAAGGGACAGATCAGCCAATCATGTGGCTGGAAGTTCGTGCCGACGAGTCAGACCTGAGGTAAAAGGACCCGATCCAATAGTTCTCTCGTCTACCTTCCGAGTAGCTACTCAATTTCTTACTTGACTTCTTTTGTCGTATCTCTTAAAACCTTGCTCGCTGTCTCTCGCAGGTCGTCACGTAACTCTGGCTTCTGAATAAAATTTCGTCGGATCGCCGCGCGCTTCTAGCAGCTCGCGGAGCCGAAACGCTAAATCTATGCCCACGCGCGGCGGCTCAGTCGCCGAGCGTCTCTGTGGCTGATGACTGAAGGCAACATGCGATTTACTCGGCAAGCTAGCCGACAGAACACGCTGTCCGACCCGTTCTCATCGAATCGGGTGCGACTCCGTTGTCCGCCAATCATTTTAATGAAATAGGAGACCTCATGAGGAGACGCGCCAGCCTGCGACTTAGTCTACGGAGCCTGCGACTTAGTCTACGTCTGAATACTCACGGTCTACGGAACGAGCAACGCTCGGGGAAGCCGGCAAAAGAAACCACCACCCGGCTGATCTTCCTTTGCCGGGTCGCGTTGTTGGTATCAATAGTTGGTTTGTGGCCCTCCGGTCCTTTGCAAGCCCAATCGTTCGTGACGTGGCCGGTGGGCCCTGGGCAGCAGGATGCGGTTCTGACGGGTAATTTCGCATCAAACTACTGGTGGAACTGTGGTCCGAACGCTTACTTCAATCCAAACCAATACGGATGCAACGCCCCAAACGGGGCGGGGACGCCGCTGATTGTCGAATACGCTGATGGGACAATTACTACCTCGACCGCAATGATTCCACAGATATTTCCCGTAGATGGCGCGCTCCTCAAAACAATGCCGTTGAATGCACCCCTAAAGCTGAAGGTCGCCTGCTGCAGCAACTCGGCGGCCGGCGCTACACCGACGGTTGCCTGTGTTCCCCCAAATTACCTTGGTCAGAGCGGACCTCCTTCCTGGTGCGGCGAAATCCTGTCACAGGTCTCAACCATAAAATTCGCAATACATATTGACGCTCCGGGCGCGCAAATTGTTTCTAACGGCAGTTTAGACACGTGTGTAGATCCAGATCCCTACTATTCATTTATTTGGCCGCAATTGCAGTATTCTACTCCCGGATCCAAGTCGATAACCGTAACTGCTTACGAATGCATTTATGAGCAGGGTGACCCTCCCCCGGTTGTAGAAACATCAGAAATCTATGGGCAAGCGATCCTAACATTTGCAGTCGCCGTTCAAGGTGATCCCGGCCCATGCACTGAATGCGAAGCGGTTGCCGGCGAGCCCGTCAATCTCTCTACAGGCGGCGTCTGGGTCTCGAAGACCGACTACGCCGTGCCGGGCCTAAGTGGCGGGTTGTCACTCTCGCGAACATGGAACAGTCTTTGGAGCTTATCCAATTCGCCTTTTTCTGCTGGGATGTTCGGTTCCGGCTGGACGAGTGACTTTGAAGAGCGTCTTCAAACGTTGGATGGCTGTACCATCAGCTATTGGCTCAGTTCTGGAAATGCTTGGACGTTTCAGAACAATTGCTCCGGGTCTACTTACAGCGTCGTATCGCCCCTAACCGAGCACGCATCCCTCGCATACAATAGCGGCACGTCTCTTTACACGCTGACCTTCGCCGACGGAACTATCAAGACTTTTAACTCCAGTGGCTACCTGACAGCCATAGCGGACCGGAACGGAAACCAAACCACCGTCACCTATGACGCCTCGAATCGCATCACAACAGTCGCCGCGCCCGGCGGACAATCCCTCACCTTCACATACGCTCTCGCGTCAGACCCGGGTCGCGTCACATCAATTCAAGACTCCGTCGGCAACGTGGCGACCTATAGCTACTCAAATAGTCAGCTGACGCAAGCGGGGTACCCGGACGGTGGTCAGCTGAACTACGCCTACGACGGTAACGGGAACATTACCGGTGTCACAGACGCTCTCGGCAAAGTCATCGAAACCCATACATACGACAGCAGCAATCGAGGTCTCACCTCTTCACGCGCCAATGGTGTTGATCTCGTCACCATCCAATATCCCGCTCCCGGCACAACCACTCTTACCGATACGGCCAACAACTCCACGACTTATTCTTCAACGACGATCGCCGGTCGGAGTTTCATCACCGGCATTCAGGGCCCCGGCTGCGACTCCTGCGGCGGCCGTTACAACCAATCCTTTACGCAAGACAGTTCAGGCAATCGACTGTCCGCCATCGACCCCAACGGGAACACCACCTCTTTTACCTACGACGCGAGCGGCCACGTTCTCACCCGAACGGATTGGGCCGGAACCTGGACCTACACATACAACAACTTTGGCGAGGTTCTGACCGCTAAAGACCCGTTGGGCAACACCACTACAAACGTTTACGACACCAAAGGAAATCTCACTTCGACCACGACGCCATCGCCCGACGGTGGCACGACTCCAGGTTCGAAAACCCAATTCACATATGATACGAAAGGCGAACCACTCACCGTTACCGATCCGCTCGGCAACGTGACGACCCTAACCTATTACACGACGGGTCTGCTCAACACGATAAAAGACGCCCAGCGCAATGTGACGACATTCGTTTACGATGGTCGAGGCAATCGGACGTCCGTCAAAGACCCTCTGAATAACACAACCACCTTTACGTATGATCTAATGAACCGGCTCACAAAGATTACGTACCCCACCTCACCGGCAACTTCAGTCCAAATGGCCTACGACAAACGCGGCCGCCGCACTTCCGTCACGGACGCCAACATCAAAACCACGATATATGCATACGACGACGCTGATCGGCTTACGTCGGTCACCGACCCAGCAAACGGCCTCACCCAATACGGCTACGACACTGAAAATAACCTTACGTCGATTACAGACGCCTCGAACCACTCTACAGGCTTTACCTATCAGCTTGGACGCCTAACCTCGACTCTTTTTCCCTCAAACATCTCCGAAAGCTACACCTATGACCCGAACGGTAATCTCGCCAGCAAGACAGATCGTGACGGAAACATAATCAACTACGCCTATGACCAGGCGAACCGTCTGACGCAAAAATCCTACCCGAACTCCACGGCCGTCAATTACAGCTACGATGCCGACAGCCGACTGACTCAGGTTACCGATTCGACCGGCGTCTACCAGTTCACCTACGACAACATGGGCAGGCTGAAGTCAACCGTTACGAATTACAGCTTCTTGACGGGCAAGACGTTCACGAATGCCTATTCGTACGACGCTGCCTCCAACCGCACCGGATACACAGACCCCGAGAACGGAGCGACGACCTATTCCTATGACTCCCTTAATCGTCTGTCGTCACTCGCTCCGCCCGCTGCCATCGGTGGCGGCTCTTTTGGCTTCAGCTACGACGCGCTCAGCCGCCGCACCAGCATGACTCGGCCCAATAGCGTCACCACGAGCTACGCGTACGATACTCTTTCGCGCCTCTTGAGCGTTCTCCACAAGAAGAAGACCACGACGCTTGATGGCGCCGTCTATACAGTCGACAATGCTGGAAATCGCCTCACCCGTGCACCTCAGCCCACCGGTACTGCAAGCTCGTACACCTACGACCCGCTCTACCAACTAACAGCAGTTCAGCAGGGCGCAACGACCACAGAATCTTATTCATATGACGCCGTCGGCAACCGCGCGACTTCCGTCGGTGTTCCGTCCTACATTTACAACGGATCGAACGAACTCACGTCCTCTAGCCTCGCTACGTTTATCTACGACAACAATGGAAATACACTCAGCAAGGCCCCATCCGGCGGAACAACCACCTATACTTGGGACTACGAAAACCGCCTGGCTAGCGTCACCCTGCCAGGCTCCGGCGGCACCGTTACCTTCAAATACGATCCATTCGGGAGAAGAATCTACAAGTCATCCTCCGGTGGCACCAGCATCTTCGCCTACGACGGCCAAAATCTTGTAGAGGAAACAAGCGCCAGCGGCACGACCGTTGCGCGTTATACGCAAGGTGAGAGCATCGACGAGCCGCTCGCCATGCTCCGCAGCAGCGCCACAAGCTACTACGACGCCGACGGCCTAGGCTCCGTCACGTCCTTGACCAATTCCTCTGGATCGATTGTTGCGACCTACACGTTGGACGGTTTCGGTAACCTCAAAGCGTCAACTGGAAGCATAGTTAGTCCGTTCCGCTTCACGGGTCGCGAGCTTGATTCCGAGACAGGTCTTTACTTTTACCGCGCCAGGTACTACGACCCGACGACAGGTAGGTTCATCAGCGAAGATCCCCTCGAGTTTGGTGGCGGTAGAAACTTCTATTCATACACCCGAAATGACCCGGTCGCTCTTGTTGATCCGAGCGGACTGACACCTGCGGAAAACAATGTGGTTGCACCGTTGATGCCGGGTGACACGGCCAGTTTCTTCATTGCTAACCTCGAAGACCCACGATTGAAAGCGCTGTTAACCCCTACAGCCGATAACCACTATCCGCCCGGGACCCGTCATTACGGAGAGAGTCAAGAGTGCGTCGCCCTCACGAAGGAATTTGCCAGGCTACCCTGTTCGGGCTGTTGGAGAGCGGGACCCAAGGTGGTCGGCAACAATATTCCGGCAGGAACTGCAATCGCGACGTTTGACGCTAAGGGGCTATACCCAAACAATTCCCACAACAACAACTCGGGGCTTTACGTAGGGACAACTGGGCCGGACCAGCCTCCCGGCAGCTTTTTGATCATCGATCAATGGCGTGGCCACAACGCTCAAGTTCGGTCGCTTCATCCTGAGTGGTGGAGAGGCCCTTCGGACAGGACTGGTGCATATTCGGTGATTACGGTACCTTATGGTACGAAGTCGAGTTGCGGCAATTGCGGGAACTGGTGAGGCGAACAATGAGACCCTGGCTCTTCGGCACGCTGCTCGCCCTGACGGCTTATGTTTCAACGCCAGAGGCCGCCCCTCAATCCGCCGTACTCAAACTGTATAGGCAGATTGTAGCGCGTCGCCCACTTGGCATCCCCGAGGGGCGAGACAGGGCGGCAATTAATGTGTTCCTTAGTCGAACCCTAATTCAGAGATTGGAAACCGCACAAGCCTGCCAGGACGACTATTTCAGGCAACATCCGGACAAAGATAGTAAACCCTCATTCCCTTGGCTAGAGTTGGGTTTGTTTTCCGGCGCGAATGAAGAAGCCGTCCCATCCGCCGCGGAGATAGTCAGCACGCGTCGGCTCGAGGACGGCTCGTACCATGTATCCGTACGGCTCACGTACAAAGAGTCTTACGAAACGTATGGGAGACCACCTGATCCGGCAAACACTTTCCAATGGCAAGTCGCCGCTGACGTGAAATCGGAAAATGGCCGGTTCGTTGTCGATGACGTGCTCTTCTTCGACGAAACCGCGAAAAAGGTCGAGTGGCGCCTTTCAGGGGCTTTCACCGGTTGTGACGGTCCCCGTTGGGTCGGGGAGAAAAACTAGCCGCGCTTCGGGAATGGCTATTCCGTGGAAGCCTCAATACTTTTCCACAGGCTTCCGCGTGGGCTGGCCGCGCTCGGACGGATCCTTGGCATCGCCGTTGTCTCAACGGTCGAATCAGTCGCTTTCCAAAGCCTCTCAGACCTGCTTTTGCAGCTTCTCGGGGACTCCGAAGCGCAGAGAACGTTGCGGCGAGCTATTCGGAAATCCCGGTGGAAAGCCCGGTTGCCACGAAGACCATCTTTACGCCTCTCCATACGCTCCTTGATCCCAGAATATTGGACAGTATCGTTCAATAGTCAGGGCATAGTTATTGACAAATATTATTACGTATCCCCCTGACCGACTCATTGGGCATTCGCGGTTCCAACTTTTTGTAAGCTACCGGGCTTGATCTCATTCGCCTGCAAACCTCTTCCTGAGCAATTCGCGAATATTCTGCTGTGTCTGAATCCGGTGCAAACGTGGCTCCGCAAAATTTGGCACCGATGCTCCCGGCTGGATAGAGCAACGCTCCATCGAGGATGGCTTCGCGGAGGTCGGCGGCCCACAAATTGCCATACCAAGCGAAAACAATAAGCCGCGAGAACACTAAGCAGGATTTTTCGCGTTTTGGAACGGGCGAGCGCGTTCCGCTTGAGCTCGTTACGTTCGAGCTGCCGCCAAAGCTATTCACGGCTTATCAGCCTATCTAACCTATCTAAATGGGTGGGCGACATCCTGTTAATCTTGGCGACTTCTTTTGTCGTATCTATCTGTGTGTCAGAAAGAACGCACCGGAATCCTATGCTTCCAAAGCCCAGAACTATCAGCTCGACGGGTGGAAAGGCAAGAAATCTGTTTTTGAAGATCTGGGACCTGGCGTCCGAATTGAATGCAAGTCCACCAACGGGGCATAACCCAAAAGGTCGGCGCGCGGTTTCACGCAACTTGGAGTCACTCTCGGGCAGAAGCCACTGCCATACGTTTCCTAAGACATCCGACACACCGAATGCCTTAAGCGCGAAACTTCCCACCGGAGTTGGGTGATCGACACGATGAGAGAGTTGAGCTGTCACGTCTCATTGACGTGGTGAACCAACGATTCGGAACCGAGTTCACACCGGCTGACGAATTGTTTTTCAGCCAAATCCGTGAAGAAGCAGTCACGAATACCGCGCTACAACAAGCAGCTTTGGCCAACACTCTGGACAATTTCAAGTTTGTTTTCGAGAAGACGCTGGAAGGTCTATTCATTGATCGCATGGATCAGAATCAGGAGATTTTTGCTCGATTCATGAACGACAAGGATTTCCAGCAGGTCGTAGCGAATGTGTTGATGCGGCAGGTTTACAATCAGATCCACACGCAGCACGAGGTGGCACCGACTGGCGTCGCAGGAGAACGAAAGAATTTCTAGGCCACCTCGACCGACGTGTCGCAGTTCATATCAGCACGTGACCACAGCAAGAGCGGCCCCAGGTACTAACCTAAGCCTCGCCAGCTCGTTGTTGGTTAACTAGGCCACACCGTTGACAGATGAAGGACCGGTCCCATTCCTACCGTAAAGATCGCCGCCAGCGACCACACGTTGTCTGTTCTGGCCATCTGAGGAACATCTGACGTGCTGTCTATTTCCCCACTTTTAAAAAGTTCTTCACTACGGGTTGCAATTGTTATTAAAGCCCAGGCATCGAGAGACTCGAGCATGGACTCAATTCCTAGGAGTATTGGAGGTCTAAAGAGCTCAGGTAGTCGGGCGACGTGCTGATTGTAGCGATTTTGTTCCACCGCCCAAGCTGCCATGCTGATGGTCCGCACCACCCGTAAAGAACTCGCACCCTAGAATATATCCAACTGTTTGACGCGCATTCCCTTCGATTGCGTCTCGAACCTCTCTAGAGCCTGCAGATAAGGGCGGTATTGGTCCCTAAAGCTGTCCTCTACCTTTTTCCTTTTTTGTTTTGCGAGCCGAGTCGCGGTCGCCCGCTTCGTTGGACTCCTTCCCTCCATGCGGTATTTCTCTTGCACGGCTAGCCCCCCGCGCTTGGCCAGCATCGAGCGTCCCCACTGTGACGAGGGTGGGTTCAGAGCCAACCGTTTCGCCTGTCCTACCAAGATGGCGAACCGCCATGGAGGCAAATCACGCCCCCAGCGAGTGACGAATCGGTGCAGCCATTGATAGGCGGCGTGGCGCTGCTGGTCTGGGAGATCACGGAAGTAGTTCTGCGGACTGCAGCGGCGGAATTTATCCAAAGCAATAATTTTCACGTTTTCAAACTCACGGCTAATTATGGCACGTTCTGCAGAGTCTTCTGTTCATGCTGCGGCTGCGACCGGTCTCGAGTCTCCCGCCGTGTTGGACGCTTTCTAAGAGTCGTCGACTTCGTGATTGAACTGGCAGAGCACTACATCTTACAGTTGATCTCTCCCTTCTCGTTTCTGGTGCAATCTTCAGGAAGGCCGAGTGTGGGTTTTCTTGGCAAATTTGCCTCCGACATTCCCGTCGCCGGGCCCCCAATAGGGGGAGCGAAGGTTCCTTTAGAATCTAAGAGCGCGGCAATACCCGCTGCTTTTAGACTCTCCGGCGGGAGCCTTGCTTCATTGACGGTGCCGACTTTGAGAATGTCGGTGAACCGACCTAGGTGAAAGTCTCGTCGGACTTCAGATGCCTTCGTGGCGTCTCCAGCTGCAAGAGCCGAAGTATAGGCCTTCGTCGCAAGTAAATGTTGTAGCTCGGGGTTCGATTCATTGTGTGCTGCATCAACGAAGTATTTTTCAGCAGATCGAAAATGACCCGCAGATTGATCGATTTCGCCTTGGAAGAAAGTAGGCAGCATTGGATTAGGCGACTCGATCACAGATGCGTGCGGATTCGCTTCGTAACTAACCGTCCCGATCACTCGCAGGGCGTCCTGCTTACGGCCTACTGAGTAGTACGCAACGGCGGTGCTGTTGACGAGATCTCTTATTTCGCTGGCGGATGAGCCGTTTTTCTTTGCTGCCTCGATCATCGCCTCTCCGACAGTCCCGACAATCTCAGACTGCGGTAACGCGTCAAGCCACACGGTTTGATGTTCGGTCCTCGTTAAATCAACGGGCCATTTACCTACAAATTGCTCCCCACGCTTCACTGCAACGACATATTTATTGGCGTCTAACGGCACTGGCAAAAATGCAAAATCCATTTGATCGGCTTTTATTTGCTTTCCAGAATCATCGTAAATTGTGTACTGGTAGGGACGATCTTGAGCCCCTTGTCCACCGTACATAAATAACAAGTGACGGTCTTTCCCGAAATTACCTAAGCACAGAGGGCCATTGTACTCAACGACGTATCTGGGTAAACCTTCACTTTCCTTAAGTGCCGCCTCTGTTTTCATTTTGTCGTAGATCTGATGTGGCAGTGCACCCTGATCAAGGCAATGATTCTGTTGCCACAAATCAAGGAGTTCTTTCGTAAACAAGGCTGAGTAGGACTGATCCTGGGACAAGGACGATCCTAGTACCAAGAAACGCAAACCGAACTGTGACTGAAGCGTTGCTCTTAGCGACGTACCGAGACTGGCCGCTGCTCCTGCATGGCACGTGTCGAGGAAAATCAAGATTGTCGATCTTGACGGAGCTCGCTCTAACCATGACATCAATTCCGAAGCGAACAGGATTGAGGAGAATTGTCGCTCGCCTTTTGCGTCGTGCTCCTCATCTGAGGTGTAAGTATCGGATGTTATAAGTTCCAGATCGTTCGAGAGATAATCATTCCTGAAACTCGCCGCTTCCCCATGCGACATGATAAAAACCAGAGTAACGGTGTCCGCACTGAAACTCGGAATAGTCAAAGAAAACAATCGCCGCAACGTTTCGCGTTTAGTAGTCTCCTCCGTGCAGTACGGGTGTATCTGGACATTCTCTTCTCCGAGAGTCTTAGTGAAGTATTTTCCGATGTTATCGCACCTAGTTATGAATGCCTCTGCGAGATCGGAACTGTTATATTTGCTAATCGCAAAGTGCGGCACAGCTACGATCACAACATGAACTTTACGGTGATCCGGAGGAGTCCGAACCGCGCTTGACAGCTCTTGAGTATCATTCTCGCGGGCAACGGGCGAACCCTGTGGTGTCTTGGTGGAATGACAGCCACATAAACACAGACAAAGAGAAGCTACCGACAATTTCCAAAAGACGCGCATATTTCAACGAGCTGGTTTTTGTTTCTTTGCCAGATTTTCCGTCAGCTTTGGAAACCGTTCCTTTAGCATCGAATCGAAATCCGCCTGAATTTGTATCTCGCTGTCGCTCATTTCAGTCGTTCCTTGCGCCCCTGCGGCAACGTTCTTCGCGTCTTTCAACCCATGGCTAACGTTGCCGACAACGATTCCAGCCAGTGCATTAGCCGCCGATAGCTGTGAATCCAAGACTGCTAGATCGCTAGCGAGTTGAGGATATCCAGTATTACCTGCGGCCATGTCGTTATCGATGCTACCGATCGGTCCCGAGTTAGCTTGAACAATCGTTTCGAGGGTTGCCTGAATATAGGTGTCAGTTACGTTATTTAATACTGATGCTTGCTGCGCAAGAGGGGTTAAGCGTCCCTTCGCAGTAGTCCAATCGTTCTTTAGTTGAAGGGCCTCGGCGGGGGTAAACGTGGTCTTTAGGCGCAGCATGGTCCGCATGTCTATCACTCTATTCTCAGCAACCGTGCAAGCAGAAAGAAACGCAGCCATCGCATCGAGGTCACCAGTTATTTGATTGAGCGTTGTTTGGCCTTCGACCGACTTCGACTTCAGACCGGCAGTTGCCGCAGTCGCATCATCCTTCTTCTTAGAACTATTGTTCTTGTCGCCTGGCCAAATAGCGTTTATGACTTGGCTTATGGCGGGGAAAGCGGTCGTAATCGCAGCCTTGATGCCATTGCCGATTGCCGTCCCAGTTCCCGCACCTGGTGCAGGCTTACTTGTTGGGTTGGAGGGTTGCTGCGCGACTACAAGGGCAGGCAGAAGGAGAATTGCGCAAGCGGTTCGCATAATTTTCATTTTTAAAGTTACCTCGAATAAAGTTAGGAGAACTTAGAACAAAGTCTAGGTAAGTGTCAATTTAAATAAGCAGGGTTTGCTGAGTCTGCCGGAACCGACCACACTATTTGTTCTTGAAGCGCGTCGGGCAACGCGATGAAAGTATGTCCGCTCCTATCTCCCCGAGGAAATTTAGCGAAGAGGAAGCTGTTCGGTCCGGCTTCGGGGATTATTAGAGGGGAAGCGCGACGTTGAACTGAGGAACTCATCCGTAAGGGGCTTACTGTTAATCTTAACTTGCTCTATGAAACGGCGAGAGCATTGGGGCCCACCTCGAGTCCTCGGAGAGCCTGGCGGGTGGCTCGACTCTTGGAGATGGGTCCTCCTGTTGGAGGGTGCCGAAGAGGCCGCTGCCTAGGCAGGGCGAGGCATGTCCAGATTTTGTGTCGTGCTTTGTGACATAACCTCGCTGTACATCCAAGGAATCTGCTGTCCCTTCAAGTTATCGCGTGGCCTATTAATCTCACGCAACTATTAGTAATCTTAAGCGAATTGGGCTACTCCCGGACCCTCCTGTCACTTGCTGTCCTCATCGCTGTCTGTGTTCGCAACGAGGAGGTCGCCGGTTCGATCCCGGTCTCGTCCACCAAATCCGCCATCTTTTCAGCATCTTAGCCGTACGAGGTCGCTTCCCCTTGCGTAACATGGGCGCAATGTAGACGGATATAGCCGTCACCGAGTGGCATCGGCTCACCCTGAAATGGGATGTGATATAGCGTCAGCGGGGCATCTTGCTTACCGCAGCCCTGCACTTCTCTAGTTGTCATTCTTGGCGCGGTGCGGTTGGGAGGGGGAAACCGTCTTTCGACGAGACGGATGCTACCACAAATCTAACAGCCCGTCCGGTAGAGTTCATGGCAGCAGCGCATCAACACGTTCGAGCAGCTTTGAAATACCGTCTACTTTGGAAATGAAATCGACACCGATGAAACCGCACAAAGCATCCGCATGCAGATCGGTATACATCGAGAATAAAATAATTGGAGTCTCCGGCAAGGTATGTCGCAAAACTGTCGCCACTTCCGCCCCGTTAAGTTCAGGCATGGCTAGGTCGAGCAAGATCAGGTCAGGTCTCGTCTGCTTAGCTGTTTCGATCGCATCTACGCCGTTTACAGCTTCTTGTACTGACAGCTCTGGGTGACAGTGCTCAATCAAGAATCTTACCGACCGACGCATAGACGCACTGTCATCGGCAATTAGCACAGTTTTCGGCACGGACCATGAGCTTGGTCTCGTCTTTGAGCAAATTCAATTAGGACAAATGCTTAGTACGCGGCACCCATGTTAATTTTAGAACCACGAGCAGCAGATAGAGAGCGACCGAAGTCTTAACGTAAAGGCTCCAGAAGAATTTCACCGGGGTTTCCTCGACCGGAACATATCGCAACGTGGATAATGCTTCGCAAGACATAGGCTGTGGAACGGCGAAACTCGCTCCATAGGAACAAGCGAAGCTACAAAGTCAGAGGCGAGAACGTTCAGGCGCCGTGGGCGTCAAAAAGCCTGCGGACCTTGAAGCATCCCATTTTCTTCCGGCTGGTGTAGACCCGTTCACGGACAATCACACCGACAATTCCTAAAGTCCTGACGCCAGAATCCTTGGACTCAGGAGAAGTGCACGTAGATGTAGAAGGTGAGCAACAGTAATGCAACACCGCACCCCAAGACGATCCCGAAAGACGTCAACAGTGACCCTCGGCCTTGATTGCGGCGGTAGTAGAACGGATGTGGCACGGCGCAGTGAAGGCGATTCTTCGGCGAGAAGCAGGCTAGTGTCAATAGACGCCTGGATACAGTACCCACAGAACTTCGCGACCGCTCGAGTCGCGCGGCCCAAAGCTTCGCGCACTCCGGCATTTTCGCGTGACACCGCCGATGTTCGCTTTGCCGGTGAACTTCATCAAGCGCCTCCCAGTCGAATCGGCTGGGACCGGGGGCCTGGTGAAACTTTTGTCGCAGGGCGAGAGTGAACCGGGCCGCCCCGGATGCGCACTATGCCTAGCAAAGCCTCATACTATGAGATCGCGCGGATTCATGCGAGTTCGCTCTTCGCGACTAGGCACGCTTCGTCTTTTTAACCCACGTAAACGCCGGGTGGTGATTCAACTCTCGAAGTACGGGTCGGCTGTATACCTTCTTCATCCTAGCGGAGCACGAGGGACAGGGCGGAGGAGCTGCTTCGCTGGAAAGCCAGTCAATCTCAAGTTCAATACGGCAAGCGGGATTCTGGCAGCGGTACGTCTGAACCAGTTGAGTGATCATAGGCGGCGTGGACAACCATACCTAGGCGGCGGTCAACGCCACATCGAAACGAGAATGTGGTTGGAATCCTTACCACGGCCCGCGCGATGCCCGGAGCCGTTGGATCGCTATCAGCGACAGGCGCTCTTGATGTGGTTGAGTAGAGGGAAAGGCAGTGCACGGCATCCCTGCGGCACCGCCCCTGACGAATACGCGCTTTAGCGCTTTCCCTGAACAAACATCTGCTATTTGTGCGGCTGATCGAAATGAGCCTGCAAATTTCCTCCAGTCAAGAACGTTGTTGGGAGATCAAGGACCACGTTCGTGGGGTTGGCTGTCTCGAAGATTTTGATTCTTATCGTGTCGCTCGTTCCCGGCTCACCTCCGTCAAAAAGCGTGAAGTCCACGGTGAAACCCTGGGTGCCGTCGTAGCGGCCAGTTCCTATGCCCCGCAAGGTGTCGAGCGGCGCAGCAGGCGGAGGTTGGTTCCCGACGATCTCGGCACAATCGGCGAATGTATGTTCCAGCAAATGAAACTGGTGATTAGTTCCTCCATCTTTCCAATTGATCTCGAAATTGTTCGAAAGTATTAAGTCGCAGTGGAGAGTAAGACCTTGAGTCACTGTAAGACCGTCTATCGCAACGTCCTTTCCGCCTCCCGTGAAGCGTCCGGTCTTCGGTGGAGCACAATTGAGACTGGAGATGTCAACAGTCACCGTGGAGGATTGACCTCCAGGGAAGTTGTCGGTCCAAGGAGCTAACGCAATTGCCGTGACAGCAACCGAAGTGGTGAAGGGCGGAGCCGGGGCTTGGCCTGAGAAGGTAAACCCATTCGCACTGTTGAACACTCCGGTGGCCACCGGATTGCCGACGCCGTTGATGTCGTTAAAAAAGATTCCAATCGAGGGGTTTGAAAAAGCAAAAAACGTCTCGTTCGCCGTAAAGTTGATCGTTGCGACATTTTCGACGCAAACTCCGGATGCCACGACGTGCACGTCATGCGCGGATGCCGCCCCTGACATAAGTGCCTGGAAACCGACCACTGCCACCACCATTAGAAACACACCTGTAGTTTTTCTGAGCATCGCTTTCCTCCGTTCAAGCGGATTCATAAAACGCCAAACACACTTTGGGCCAAACGTTTGAAGGGAACTTCAGGCGGCGTGAAGGTGGCGCGGAGAAAAAAACGATATGACCGAGACATGGCGATGGCAAGAACAAAATGAATCGAGCACGGTGCATGTCACACTTTTGTGAGTACCGGGACGTGGTCGAGAGAGCTTGGAATCGCCCTCACAAAACTCCTGCCGGGAAACCCGTCGAGAATCAGCACCGCTTCCCATAAGAAGCGGGACAAGCGGCGCAAAATTCCATGGAGCGATTTTCGCCAACTCGGTCTCCCAAAAACTTATCTCACCTTTCAGAACAGCGTGTCGATTAACGACCGCAGCGACTCTGTCTCTTCTCTTCGATGCCGAGACGGATGGCGGTTTCAACGAGGGAGTAGGAGCCGTCGGTGCGTTCGAGTTCGAGAGGTGAGCGCGAGTAGAGCGGCGGCTGTGCCAGAAAACGCGGCGTGGCGCCACGGTGCGCCTGCGCGGCATGCACGAGGAACGGATGACACAAATAAACGGTTCCCGCTGCTCCTGTCGCAAAGACTTCTGGCATTGCGCAGGTATCAGCGTCAGCGAGTCTGGCTAACTCCAGCATGGATAGACCGCCGTCTCCCAGGGGAGCGAGCAAACGAGCAACCGACAAATGAGAACCCAACCGGATACGCGTCGGGGCATCCTGTTGCGTCACATCCGAAAACAGAAACAGCATCAACAGCGCCCGCCCTTTCGAGCGCACGTTGATGCGCCAGTCGAAATAGGAATCCGTTGGTTCGGGCGGAGGGAAGCTGGCGTCAACATGCCAGCCGGTATCGCCCGGGTCATCGAGATGCGGAAAGCGGATCAGGAAGCCGCCGAGGCTCTCCCTGGGAATCCACCGGCCTGGCCCGACCACTGCATCGAACGCGGCATGTAACAGAGGAGTGTTGGCAGCGCGGCGAAATGGTTCCTGGGAACAGTCGGCCACCCGCACCACGGGACGCGTCCACGTTGAACGATCTTCGGGATCGCAGCCGGTCTCGCGCCAGAGAATCGAGCGCGCTTGTGCGGCAAGCTCTGATGCAAATGCGTGATCGAGCCTTACAAAGCCGTCGTGCACGAACTGCTCGCGCTGCCGGTCGCTAAGGGCAGGGTGTACGGAACTTGCCGGCATATGGGGTAAGTATGCCGGGCCTAAGGCGGCGCATCAAAGCGGGAAAGCAGTCATCCTCAAAGTGTTGAGGGCAGGACAGTACGCCAGCGCAAGGCTTTCTCGGCCTGCCTAACTGAACAGCAACACCGAAAATCTATTGTGTTCTCAATTCCGTGCGCATCCAGGGATGAATGCAGCACTGGAACTTGGTGCTTGTGCCGCTTGGCAGGACTGCGCCCCCCGCTGTTGGGCCAACCTGCGTTGCACCCGCCGGTACAAATATGTTGGAAGGGCCCGGGGGCTGGGGGATGAGCTGACCGAAGGCACTGGTGGCGCATTCTGGCGCAGGAATCGGATTACCGGACGCCGCGTTGAGAGGGGCGACGAAGCCGCCGCCAAAATTCTCGACCTTCGTGAAGGTGTGCGTCTCTCCGCCGCGGTTATCCAATGACAGAATGGTTCCTTCAGCCAGCGTTCCAGCGGCCGGATCGAAATGCCAAGAGCCGGCCTTCTTGGCCGACGCCAATTGCTTGCTGAAATTGTCAAACGTGATGTTTCCGTCTCCGACGCAAGCGCCCGGGCCCAGCACGGCGTTGAACGTGGCCGGATCGCATTTGTCCCTTAGCCGCACCACCATAGGGTCGCTGGCGGCAATCAAAACGGAAGCTGCCGCGGAGACAATCACTAGCGTAGCCGCGACGTATAGTCTCACTCTAGTCATGAGTTTCTCCTTCGTTTTGCAAAATGGGAACTCAGGGCTTGGGTCCGCAGAGAATAGCGACGGCTACCGAAACGTACGCAAAGGGCCAACCAGACTTGTCATAGGCTCGTCTACAGTCTGCAATTCCTGTGTCCTAAGCGCTCGGGACAGGCTCCGCTGTTCTCCGGGAGTAGTTGCCGAGGCGACAGAAAGCTAGTTGCGCCTAGGTGCTGCGGACGGAAAGAACGTAAACGGCCATGGCGAGGCCGACCGCGGCGAGGAAGAGCGCCGTGGCCACAGCATACGATAGCGAGCGGGATGAATCGGTGTCACCTTGTTGAAGCTGGCGCGCCAACCTGGTATGCCGCCAGGCGGCACTAACCTGGACGAGGATTCCCGCTACGATCAACGCCGTGCCAAACCACAGCGAGAGGCCGGTGCGAATCCACGCGAGAAAGGTACGCTCGACGGCCAGGTAGTCGCGCAGATCGGCTTTGGGCTGCATCGCGGGATTATACGTCGGCCGGACCAGGGGCGGCCTGCCACTGGGTTTCAAGAGCACAGTGCGTGAACTTTCATACGGTTTCTACCTAACGTTCAAATGGGTTGCCGAAAGTGGAGGCATGGCAACTACGGCCGCGCTGTGGCCTGGCCCCGTTTCCCCGCTTGCACAATCGGCGAAGTATGAAGTCGCGCTGGCGACAACGCTGGAAGAGGTGCGCGCATGCCAGCGATTGCGCTACGACGTCTTCAACACCGAACTCGGTGAAGGGCTGGAGTCTTCGCATGCGCAAGGGCTGGACCGGGATCGCTTCGATGTGATTTGCGATCACCTCCTGGTACGGGATTTTGGCAGCGGCGAGGTGGTGGGAACCTACCGCATGCAGACGGGTTACCGGGCGAAGGGGAACGCGGGGTATTACAGCGAGGAATTCTTTGCGTTTGGGCCATATGAAGCGCTGAGAAGGCAAATCCTGGAATTGGGCCGCGCTTGCGTTCACCAGGAGCATCGCGATTCGATTGTGTTGATGCTGCTATGGAAAGGGATTTTTCGTTACGCACAGGAAACCGGTGCTCGCTTCTTGTTGGGGTGCAGTTCGCTGACCTCGCAGAATCCCGCGGAAGGTCTGGCGCTTTTTGAACAGTTGCGCTCGACACATTTGATTCGCGACGACTTGCGTACCATGCCGCGCGAGTCGCACGCTCTTCCCTTCATTCAGCCGGGCGGACATCAAGCGGTTCAAGCGCCACGGCTGTTGCGGACGTATCTGGAACTCTCCGCGAAAATCTGCGGACCGCCAGCAATTGACCGGGAATTCAAGACGATCGACTTTCTGACGCTGCTGGATCTGGAAGAGATTCCAGCGCGCCTGCGAGCGAGGCTCGCTGCGGAATAGTACCGCCGAAGAGTGCTAAGAATCAGGCTAAACTGGCGGACGTTTGCTTTTGTTCGATAAGGGACTGAGCCAAGGCAAGGGCGTCGGAGATTTTCGCGGGATCACTGATGACGCCGCGGGCAAAATCCTTGCTGCCGCCACCCTTACCTCCGAATTGACGGAGGACCTTTTGCAGCAGTGCGTTCACGTCATGGCCAGCCGCTGGATGCTGCGCGAAAAGAAGCGCGCCACTTTCGTGCACGGCAAACAGCACCAGAACTTTTTCGGAACGCGCGAGGGCGGTCGCGTAGAACTGAAGATATTCGGGGACGACGCCCGGTAGGACTTCGACGACGGTGCGGCTGCCGTCCGACTTTGCGGCGAGCGCCTGCAATCGTGAGGCGGCTTCGGCTTCCGCCAACTTCGGAAGAAGAGTCTTGAGATTCTTCGCGGCCACTTCCCTTTCGCCGAGGAGGCGTTCGACCGATGCGTCGACATCGTGCGTGGCGCATTTGAGTCTTGCGGCAACGCGAGCGATAAGTTCGGCGTCTTGGCGCGCGGCGGCCTCGGCACGATGGCCGCAGAGAAATTCGATGCGCCAGTCCTGGCGAATTTTGGTGCAGCCGCGCAGGACAATCGTGCCGATCTGGCCGGTACGGCGAACGTGCGTGCCGCCGCAGGGCTGCAGGTCAATGCCAGCGATTTCGATGGCGCGCAGAGTTCCTGTGCGGTCCACTTGTTTGCGTACACCCATGCGAGCGAACTGTTCCGCGGTGCCGTAGCGGACAGCGATTTCGCGGTTTTCAAAGACGATGGCGTTGGCGGCGCGAGCGGCACCTTCCAGGACTTGCGGCGTCGGTTGTGGTCCGCGAAGGTCGATGGTGCTGACCGATTCGCCAAGGTGGAAAGAGACGGTGGGCAGGCCAAAACGTTCCTGAAAAACGGCGGAGAGCAAGTGCTGGCCGGTGTGCTGCTGCATGTGGTCGAAGCGGCGCGGCCAGTGGATGCAGCCGTCAACGCGGCCG
>Ga0268266_10000787_pt1 | contig 42318 bp, 24 predicted proteins | sample KBSS13metaG_FD_190356 | JGI IMG/M metagenome (GOLD analysis project Ga0268266, IMG submission 190356) | Switchgrass rhizosphere microbial communities from Kellogg Biological Station, Michigan, USA - KBS S1-3 metaG (SPAdes) (version 2) | ecosystem: Host-associated > Plants > Roots > Rhizosphere...
ATTTAAACTGCGCGTGCAGCCGATTCCGACGAACCGCCCCGCCATCCGGCAGCAATTGCCAGTGAAGATTTTCGGCGCGGCTGAGAACAAGTGGGACGCGATCGTCGAAGAGGTCGCCGCGATCCACGCCACCGGCCGGCCGGTGCTGATCGGCACGCGGTCGATCGACAAGAGCGAGATCGTATCGCGGCTACTGGCTCGCGCTGGGATAGGCGCGCAAGTTCTCAACGCCAACAAAGTGGCCGAGGAAGCCGAGATCATCTCGGCCGCGGGTCAGCTCGGCAAAGTCACCGTATCGACGAACATGGCCGGACGCGGGACCGATATCAAACTGGGCGAGGGCGTGCAAGAATTAGGTGGCCTGCATGTGATCTGCACGGAGATGCACGACTCGGCCCGCATCGACCGCCAGTTGCTCGGACGCTGCGGTCGCCAGGGGGACCCCGGCACGTGGCGGCAATACCTGGCGCTGGATGACGACATCCTGCTGGCCGGCCTTGGCCCTAAGAAATCAAAGCGATTGAAGGAACGTGGCGCCCGCCAAGCCGCCGGGCTCGACCACCTTGGCCATCTGTTTCGAAAATCGCAGGCCCGCATCGAACGCAAACACTTCCGCGATCGCCGCGTGCTGATGTACTACGAAAAAGAACGCCGAAAGATGCACCAGCACTTGGGGCAGGATCCATATCTGGACTCGGCCGGCGGCTAAGGGCGCGCCCGATTGCGCAGTCAAGATCGCCGATTCGCGTACGAGGCGATGCGCGGGCGCAGTATCGCTAGCGCCAACAGGACAATTCCCGCATAGATCGTCAGCTTGGGAAACTTTGCCACGATGAAGGCGAAGATCCCGATCGCGGCGAACAGCCACTTGGCGCCGGGCCGCTGAAGGTCTGGCAGCGCCAACCAGACAGCGCCCAGGATCAATCCAACTCGCACACAGAGCCCGGCCATATCCTGCCGCTCGGCGCCAGCGAGCGCTAGGAAGCCCCCCACCACAACCAGCGAAATCGCCAGGGCTCCGAGAATTTGACGCTGACGCAGCATGGGGACGGACTTGAGGGGTGAGGACTTGAGGCGTTGAGCAGGAACACAATCACGCAGCCATCTTTTTACCTCAAAGCCTCGAGTCCTCAATCCCTCGAAGCCTCGCCCTCGATTGTAGCGTCGATTGCCTTGGTCAGCACGTCCGCTTGCTCCTCCGCTTCCTCGATTGGCAAACCGGCGGCAACGCCGGGGCGTTTGTGACCGGCAGCCGAGACGTAGGCGTCTCGCCGGAGGGCGGCGCGCTTTTCAATCAGCGTGAGTAGCGATTCCGGCAGGCCTTGCGCTTTCAGCATCGCGGCCGGCGTGTCGGCATTCGTCAGGCCGGTGTCGCCGAATCCTTTGCAGAGCTGCTGCGCGATGAACCAGTGTCCAGCGGAGTTGGGATGGACGGCGTCCGGTTCGAACGTGAATTGGGAGTCGGCCTTCTTGCGCTTGGCCAGGGCTTGCGTCATCGGCTCGTGCAGATCGATCACCAGCCAGCCCGTTTTGCGCTGCTCGATAAGCCAAGCTGAGTAGCGATCGAGGACTTCGTTGTATGAGAAGGCATTCTTGGCGCGGCTGTCGTCATAGACCGGCGGGGTCATGATGACCAATTTGGCGCCTGACTTCTCGACCGTCTGCTTCAAACGCTCGATGCCTTGTTGGTATTTCTGGAACCGCTCGGCGTCGAACGGTTGATAGATGCCGCAGTTGATGCCATAGCAGGCGATGACCAGATCAGGTTTGGTTTTGGCCAGGACACGATCGAGGCGCTCGGCCAGATCGGGGCGCGGAAACTTCCCGGCGGCGTGCCCCTCTTCGCTGAGGCCCGAGACCGTTTCACTCGACAGCCCGGCATTGATGACCGTGGGGCGAGGACCGTCTGGTTGGGCGAGAAGCCAGACTTCAAAGTCGACGACGTAACCGCCGCTAGCCGTGATGCTGTCGCCGAGGAAGACAACTCGCTTTGATTTCTTTAACAGGTCGGCCGGAGTTTGCGAGTGGGCTTTCGTGTCAATCTCCGCGGCGGATGCCTCGGCTAATTGCCGCCGTAAATGTTCATCGCCTGCGATGTGCGCTTGGCGCCAGACATGCGCGAATCCCAGCATTCCACCGATCAGTAGCACGAGGGCAGCGACCAGCACAACAATCAAGAAAAGCTCAGTCCTGGTCGGACGCACCATAAAGAAGCGGCGCAGAGATGGCATAGTCATAACCGGCGCGCGGCGCAAAGAGGAGCTTCGCGCTGAATCGTGGGGCAAGAACGTGAGGGATTGAGGATGGAGAATGCCGCCGTGCATTTTCGTACCTCAAAGCCTCAATACCTCAAGTCCTCAAAGCCTTCCTTAGATCTTATCGAGCGAGTCGATCCAGCGGACGAGTTCGGCGAATTCTTCGTCGTTGAGCTGTCGCGCAGCGTCACCCTGGTCGCGAGTGGTGACGCTGTACTTCATCTGCTTGAGCCCTTCGATGCCACCTTTGATCTGGTCGGCGAAGTTCGCCTTTTTGGCCGTGGTGATAAAGAAGGCCAGGCGGTGGACCGGCTCGTTCTCCGGCGGCTTGCCTAGGATCGGCGCGTCGATCGCCGCCACGCCGTGGACGACGTCGCGGTGCGCGAACGCTACGGCAAAGGCCAACGACCCGCCCCCTTGATAGCCGACGATCACCACACGCTGCGCATCGATGTTGTACGTCTCGCGTATCTGCGCGATCGCCTTGGCGATGAAATCCACCTCGGGCGGGAGCCACTTGGCAGGATCGGCCGAGCGCGGGGCCAGCAGGATCAGCCGATGTTTGTCGCAGGCTTCTTTCCAACGGGCCAGCAACTCTTCTTCCTTCGTTCCGCCCGGTGGATGAAGCCACACGACCAGGCCGTAGCTGGCCTGTGGGTTGTACGAATCCGGGACGTACGCGATGCATTCGTTCTTGAACTCCGGCAGCTTGGCGTCGATGCGACCAACCTGCGGGCGTTCGCCAGCCGGCGCCGTCACGGGGTCGACCGCCGGCAACTCACCGGGCACGGCCGAGACTTCGGCGACTGGCTTGATTTCGAGCGTCAGTTTCTCGCCTGCGCGGTCCGCTTCGAGCTTCACAGGTTGGTCAAGGTCCCAGGCGTTGGCGCTCTCGACAAGCGCTGCGAGATTCGCGACGGCCTTACCATCGACCGAGGTGATCCGATCGCCTGGCAGCAGGCCGGCTTTGGCGGCGGGGCTTTCAGGATAGATGAAACGCACGACGACTCCGGCCGGATCCGCCGGGGTGTCTCGCTTCGGCAAAATGCCCAGGAAGGGTCGATGAAATGGCTCGAGCTGATCGACCAGGGCGATATCGCGTTCGATCCGCTCCTTGTCGCGCATCACGACCACCTTCAGCGTGTCGCCGGCGTAACGGCGATTGATCGCCTGCCGCAATTGCGCTTGCCGGTCGGTGACTTGTCCATCGATTTCGGCGATCCGGTCGCCCGCCTTCAGCCCGGCTTTGTAGGCCGGCGAGTTCGGACGGCAACTGGCGATGATGGGTTGCTTGCCGTACAGGTCGTTACCGTTGAAGCTGACGCCGAGAATGCCTGGCTTGAGATCGGTCCCTTCTTTCAACCGCGGCAGCACCGAGTTGATGTGCGCCAGCGGCACGGCGAAGCCAATCCCCGAGTCGTACCATTCGACGCCGGCCAGATCGTTCGTTGCTTGCGGCGAAAGGGGCACGAGCACGCCCAGCACGCGGCCGCGAATATCGACCAGCGGGCCGCCGTAATTGGCGGGCGAGACTTTGGCGTCTGTCTGAATCGCCTTGCCCCAGATACGGTTCAAACCACTGACGATGCCGGCCGACATGTTGGGCTGGCCCCCTTCGAACGTGCGGCCGACCGCGATCGACCATTGGCCGACCTGCATTTCGTTCTCAGGCACAGCCTCTGGGACTGGCAGATTTTCTTCGACGTGAATTTTCAAGAGCACCAGCATCCGCTGATGGTCAGTAGCGACCAGCTTGGCCGGGGTGCGCGTGCCGTCCGAGAGGCCGACGAGGATACTGCTGGGTTTTTGCGCGAAGTTAAACGCGCTCGAGATAATGTAACCATCGGCCGAGACGATCAGGCCTGTCGTTGGGCCAGTGCCGAGCAGCACCTTACCAATGCGCTCGAGCCCACCGACGGTTTCAATCCGCACGATCGAAGGCGCCACGCGAGCCACGGCGGCCTGCATGGCCTGCTGCTCCAGCCGGGGCAAGTCCTGAGCGTGCAGTCGATCCGACGCCGCCGACGCGACGCAAACCGCAACCAGCGCGCACAGGGTAGTGATCAAATTCCAGCGGTGAGTGACGCGTACTTGATCTTGGATCATTTCTTTTCCGCCGGGGCCGACAGGTTGACGTCGACCAGGTCCTGGTCGCGAATCACGGTGATCTTCACGGGGTCGATGCGATCAATGAATTCCAACTCACTGATCATGGCTTTGCACGACTGCACCAGCCGATCGTTGACGAATAGCACCAGGTCGTCTGCGCGGAGACCAGCGGCCGCGGCTGGCGAGTCGGCCCGCACGGCGTCGACAAACGGCGGCGTCCGCTCCAGCACATCGGGCACCAGCACCATGCCGAGCAGTTCGAGGTTCAACGCCTTTTCCGGCTTCTTCTCCAACTCATCCGCGGTCTGGCGGACGAACTTGCCGGTGCGGATGTCATCGACCGTCTTGGTAATCTGGTCGACTGGGATGGCGTAGTTGACCCAGGTGTTGTTGAGCGAGTTCTTCAGTTCTTTGCCGAGCATGCCCAGCAGTTGGCCTTCGCCATTGGTGAGCGCGCCGCCGGCGGCGCCGGGATTGTTGGTCATGGCGTCGAGAATGTAGACAGCGCCTTTGTACGTCGTATCGAAAACGCCGCGGCGGGCTTCGAGTTGGCTCTTCACTGCCACGTGGCCATGCTGCACGCTGGCCGGCTCATCGCCCGTGGCGACGCCAAATAGATTGCTGAACGCCAATACGCGAGCGCCCGATTCCGCCTGCACTGCGGCCGGCAGATCAAAGTGGGCCAGGTCATCGGCCTCGATCTTCAACACGGCTAATTCCGAACGCGGATCTGCGCCCATCAGCTTGGCTTTGAACTTGCGACCATCATCGAGCACGACCAGGATTTCGTCGGTATCGAGGACGTAACTCCAAACCGTCAGAACGTGTCCTTCGGCCGAGATCAGCATGCCGCTCTGGTACGCTTCGAGCCCTTGGAATCCGCCGGCGCCGTAGATCTTGACGATCTTGGGTTGTGTTTGGGCAATTACCTGCCGCAGGCTGGCCGTGGCGCTATTCGAGTTCGCTACCAAGCAAAACGCCAGCGTCGCCATCATCGCCAGTAGGCGAAACGGAATGATCTTCGGTCGTGCCGTCAGAAAGCATTTCAAAAGGGTTTGCATCTTACTTGGCCTCTCCCTTTTCGAGCTTGATGTCGGTCAGCTTGATCACGGCGTATACGGCGTCGCCGTAGCGGACTTCGAGCCGGTGAGGGAACTGTCGTCCTTCGACTTCTGAGTAGTCACTGAAGTGGAGCTCGCAAGGATCGTCGCCGTCGCGATAAACTTCGACGACCGCCAGATCGCCATTTTTCGGATCGAACAAGAAGCGTGCTTCGACACCGCCGACGTAGCCAATAAACGCGTCGGCCAGCACCGGCGGCCCCGCCTGAGCGCCCGCGGGCGTGGGAAGCGGAACTGTGCCCAGGTACGTTAGTTCGCCGAATTTCTCGGGGCCGAGAACCAACAGTCGGCGCCAGATGCTGATCGCCGCGAGCAATCCACCGCTGCCCGGCGGATCTGTGGCGTTCTTCAGATCGTCGTTGATCGGCAGTTCGAGCTTTCCGCCGGGCATGGTCACTGAGCTCAACACGTCGGTAATCCGCAGCTCGGCGTCACCGCCAGCGGCCAGTTCGCCTTTCAAGATCCAAGGACCGGTGAGCTCGTGAAAATCTCCCCGGGCGACGGCGCGTCCCCAGGTCCGCGATCGCTCGACCTTATTGAAATGAAAATTGGCGTAGCCGCGATGGGTCTCGAAGACTTCTTTGACTTCCTTCGGCATCGGCGCCGCGTTCGGGCGGGCAACCGCCGGGCGAGGTCGCGGACCGCCTTGCTTCTTCGGCTGGATCTTTGGCGCCTTGGGGGCGTCTGGCGCTGGCTCAGGCATCGGCCCATCGGGTTGTGGCTGCGGGGCGGCCCCTTTGCCTTGCACCTTGGAGATCAACTCTTCGGTGCTGTGGAGCCCTTCGAGCCGGACGACGACGTCGTAGTTTTTGCCTTCGCGACGATACGTCAGCGGCACGCGCCAATCTTTGGGAAAAATGCCCAGCACGTTCTTGAACGCGTTGACCGTGCGAATGTCTCGCCCACCGAAGCGGACGATCTCATCGCCATAACGGAGCCCACGACGGAAGGCGTCGCAATCTTCGAGAATGTCCACGACGGCGACTCGGCCGTCGGCCTGGCTGGCCACCCGCGCGCCAAGCGTGGCGTGATCGACGATCCGGCCGCTCTTCAAATGGCCAAGAAAGTTCTTGATCTGATTGATCGAAATGGCGTAGCCGACGCCGACGTTGACGCGACCTCGTTTCTCGAAGCTGCCGCGACCGTTGATGCCAATCAGCCGGCCGGCAGCGTCGAACAGCGGCCCGCCCGAGTTACCAGGATTGATCGACGCGTCGGTCTGAATGCAGTCGGTGTATTCCAACAGCGTGCCAGCCGGATACTGGTAGCGGCGCACGCCGGAGATAATTCCATAGCTGACTGAGGGCTGAAAGTCCGTGGCCAACAGAAACGGATTGCCGATCGCAAAGGCCCAATCGCCAACCTGCACCTGGTCACTGTCGCCCAGCTCTGCACAAGGAAAATCATTGCGACCGAGCAGCTTGATCACGGCCACGTCGCCGACGGGGTCGATGCCGACGATCACGGCGTCGTACATGCGGCCATCGGCCATGCCGCACTTCATGGCGTCGCCCGATCCCTTGGTGACGTGGAAGTTCGACAGCGCGTAGCCATCGGGCGAGATCACGACACCGGAGCCGCCCCCCTGCCCTCCCGGCGCAAAGACCGCCACGGCCACGTCGCGCGCCTTGGCGACCACCGCAATGCGATCGGCTTCGGCCTTGACCACGGCTGCGTCGACATCTGCGCGGGCGACATTCGCCCAGGACGAGACGGCAACGACAGCGGCGAATAGCGAGACGAGCTGTCTCATTTCAGAATCCTTGCTTCGCACAGGTCGAGAAAGTCACCCAAATCTAAATCTTCGCTGAAGTCAACGATTATTTTCAAGCGATTTACGCCCGCGACATCCAGTTCGAGCGGGACCGCGTCGTCATTGCCGGTCATTCGCCCTTCAAAGAGCGTTTTGTCGTCCCCTTGGATCGTCAGCAACACGTCGCCGGCGGGGCGGGCGCGGTCGTCGATGCCGGCGATGGCGCGGAACGTCCGGAAGCCTTCGGGAAGTCGATACACAATCGCCGTGCGACTGTGCAGCGCGACCCCTTTTTTGTATTCCTTGCCGGCGACTTTCAGGGCGCCGCCCCCTTCTTGCGCGCGGTCGATGCGCGGGCGATAGAACTGACGGGCCGCGTCGTTATTGGCAGCTTCGCCAAAGTAAGGAGTCCAGACCAGCGACTCCGGCTTGAGGTCACCCAAGTACTGAATGTTGCCTTGCGAGAAATCCAATCTCGCAACAGCCGATAGCGGGCGGGCGATTTCCAGCCCGGCGCTACTGCTGATCAGCAGGTTGTCGCCATCGATCGAAAGTTTGGCGGCGCGATAGCGCGAGCCTGTCGCATCGCTGACCATGCAGACGGCCGGCGGCAGCTTGGCCGGCTTGGCCGAGCGGTGATAGAGCACCCCCTCGATCCGCGACATCTTGACCTTGATCACGTCACCGTCGAAATCGAAATTGACGAACTCCGGCGTGACTTCGACAATCGCGCCACTGAGCGAATCGAGCGCGTCGTTCTTGCGGAGCACTAGCACATCGCTGGGGCGGTCGACCTTCGCAATCTCATTCCACTGTTCCAAAATTGCGGGGCTTTGTTCGCGGTAGCGAACCGAGTCGATGGCGCGCGTTGGCGCTTTGGCCTCGGCGCCGTCGGCCAGTTGCAATACGGCCGCGTCTCCTTGGGCCGTGAACGTTTTGGCGACGAGGGCAGAACCGTCGGTCAGGCTGACCGTAACGGCGTCCTTGTCGGCCGTTTTTACCCCGGCTGGCAGCGTGACCGTGAGCAGGTCCTTCATGGCGAAGGATTGTTCACCGCTCGTGGTCGATAGGACGACCTTGTCTCCAGTCACGCCGGCGAGGACGCCGGTGACAGTCTGACCGGCCAGCGTTTGGACTTGCGCTTCCGGGGGCGCAGCCAATAGTGCAGCCAGCAACAAGATTCCCATGTTCGTTACCTCGATTCCCAATTCCACTCTTAGACACACCAGCGCCAATTGCCACGGCGCCAACTAGCGGTCGCCGCCGCCGTTCTCGCGGGCCAGCTTTTCGAAGTAGGCCTGGATCACGTCGCGATAGTGCGAAGGAAAATCCTTGCCGACTTGCTGCAATGCTTCTTCTCGTTGCTTGGCAGGCAGTTCACCCCAGCCTGTGCCGCGACCGAGCGGCTTTTTGTCCGTCAGGCCAGCGCCTTGCGCGCCGGCGGGTTTGCTATCGCCCATCGGTTGCGTCGGCTGGTTTTGGCCGCCGCTGCCGCCTCCCTGCTGTTGCTGTTTTTTCTTTTCTTCCTCTTCCATCTGCTCGATGAGCTTGTCGAGCGAGGCAATCACGCCGTCTTCTTCTTTGCGAACTCTTTCGCCTGCGCGGCCCAGGCCGAGCCGACGCTTGACGTCGTCCATGCGGCGCGAGATATGATCGAGCGAATCGTCTTCGAGCGCTTTGAGATCTTCGCGCATCAGGCCGGCGACTGTCACGTAGCGCGGCGGACCCTCGGCAACTTCACTCAGCAGACGGTCGATCGTCTTCAGGCCATCGGTCTTGTTGAGCAGGCGGTGGTAGGCCACGCTTTGGTAGAACAACAGCGCCGCCGGATCGACGACGTCGGCCGGTTGCAGGTCTTTCAATTGTTCGAGCGACTCGTCATAGAGCCGCTGCTGCGAGAGCCAGCGACCGTAGAACAGCCGCATGTTGTTCTTGAGCACTGCCGGCGTGGTCTCGGCCGTCAGCCATTCCTGCGGAGCGATCAGCCCCTTGGGGCGTGGCTTGCTGCAAATGCCAATCAACGTGAGCACCTGCGGCTCGCCCAGTGCAAACGTGGCGGCCAGCCGATCGAGCGGCGCGTCCGTGGCGTGAGCGCCGGCGCCGGTTTGCCAGATGGCCTCGGCGGCGAGGCGGGTCGCTTCATCGGCCTGTCGACTTTCGAGCCAGGCGAAGGCTTGCTTTTTCACTTCGTCCATCGAGGGCGCCTTGATCGTCGGCGCCGCTTCGAGCACGTCCGGATCGGCAGCGCGAGCGCCCGCGGCGCCCAGTAGGGCGATCGCCATTAGCGGCGCAGCGAATCGTAATGTCATCGCACGATACAAATATCCGGTCATTTGTTTTTCCCCGTGACGATGTCTCGCGTGACGCGGAAGACGCTTTCTTCCCGCTCAGCAAGGCGATCTAATTCATCGAGCAGCTCTGGCTTGTCAGCCTGGCCGTCGTCGCCTTCGACCAATCGCGACAACCGCTTGGTCCGTTGATTGATCCGCATTTGCAACGAACGGATCATCTTCAACTCGGCCAGCACGTCAATCAGCGGCGGATCCTGCTGTTGCTGCTCTTGTTGTTGCTGCTGTTGCTGCTTCTGCTTTTCCATGTCCTGCTGGGCTTTCTGCAGGGCTTCAATCATCTCTTCGAGCGCGGTGATGATATCTTCCTCGACCCCTTGCGTGAGATCGCCGACGTCAGCCTGGCCAAGCCGCAGCACGACTTGCTCCATATCTTCGCGCATCTGTTCGACCGCTTCCGGGAAGGCGACCGCCGAGCCTTCCTCACGGAGGATGGCCAGGGCGCTATCGGCTTCGAGCACGATGGTCGACTCTTTGCGGCTGAGGCGGCCGGCTTCAATCTCTTCGCGCGAGCTGCGCTCTGCCTGCGGCACGCGGTCGACGCGCTTGGTCCCTTCATAGACTTGCAGTTGCACTTCCAGCATCTTGCGGAAGCGGGCCTCGAGCATGGCGAGCATCCGCTCGAGTTCCTCTTCGCGCAGTTGGCGGAGGATCTCTTCGAGGTCGGCCTTGGCCTTTTCGAGCTCGTTGATCGCTTCTTGTTCTTTGTCGGCGGCGCCTTCGCGCTGCGCTTTTTCTAGCTTCTGGCGGGCCTCTTGCATCTTTTGCTGAGCGGCCTCGATCTTTTTGCGGACAGATTCTTCCTTGCTCTCGGGCTGGTTCTGCGGCTGTTGGTCGTCTCCTTCGCCCGGCTCACCTGGCTGGCCCGGTTGGCCTTCCTTCCCCTGCTGGCCATCCTTGCTCTTGGAGTCGGAGTTTTCGCCTTGTTCGCCCTGCTCTCCTTTGCCTTCTTGCGGCTTGCCGTCTTTATCCTTGGCCTCTTTGTCTTTGGCTTCCTTGTCCTTGGCCGCTTGCTCTTTGGCTTCCTTGTCTTTTGCTTCTTTGTCTTTTCCGTCTTTATCTTTGGGCTCGCCTTCTTTGCCTTCTTTCCCTTCACCGTCCTTCGATTCGCCATCCTTGCCCTGACCGTCCTTGCCTTCGCCATCTTTCGGCTGGCCGTCTTTGCCCTCTTTGCCTTCGCCAGGCTGGGCGTCTTTGCTTTCTTTGCCTTGGCCGTCCTTGTCTTTACCTTCTTTGTCTTCTTTATCGGCGCCTTCTTTCCCTTCGGCGTCTTTGCCATCCTTGTCTTCGCCGTCTTTGCCCTTGGCTTCTTCAGCGCGCTTTTTCATTTCGTCCGCGAGCTTGCGGGCGTCGTCGGCGACTTTGCTTTGCCCCTTGGCGATCGACTGCATGTCGCCGCCATTTTGGGTCTGACCCTGGAGGTTTTTCTCCTGCTTGATCAGCGCATTGACCTGACGCAGCTCATCCGCGACGCGCTTTTTCTCGTCCTTGAGCTGCTTCGAGCGTTCTTCAGTCATCAGCAACTTGAGTAGCTTGTCGAGATCACCGTTGACGTCGGTTTGGTTCGTCACGGCGACCGAGAGCCGATCCTGGCCCAATAGCTCGGCGACTTTGTCGAGTTGCAGGCCGATCAGGTCGTGCTTGCTCTCGGCGACCGCTTTTCGCAGGAGCGCCGCGCGCTTGGGATCGGTCGGGGCGGTGAGTTCGGCCATGCGGATCAAGACTTCTTCGAACCGCTTGTACTTCTCGGCGATTTGCTTTTGCTGCAGTTCCAATTGTGCAGCGGTGACCGGGCCGGTAGCCGGCTTTTCCGTTGCGGGCTTTTCGCCGTCCGGCTTGGCGGCGGCCTCTTTGGCCGCGGCCTTTTCCGGGGCGGCCGCGTCTTGGGCATTGGCGCGCGAAGTCATGGCCAGCACGCCCGCCAGCACCAGCCAGGCAAATAGCCGGGCACAGCTGGGCAGCGTGATCGAGAAGTTGTTAGAGCGCGAGAATCCGGTCTTCATTTGTCATCCTCCTGCAAGGCGCGCAGTTTTTCTTTCTGGCGCTTGCGAGTCTCTTCCTGCAACTTCTTTTCCGAGTCCATGATCCCACGCAACAGCTCGATCGCCTCGTTGAAGCTTTCCAGTTCCATCATCTTATCGCGCACCGTCTCCATTGCGACCAGAATCGCGTCGGACTGGGCCAACGCCTCTTTGCGGGCAGGCGCTGCTAGCGCCGGATCGGCCAATTGATCCTGGAGCGCTTTCAGTCGGCGTTCCAGCTCTGGGAACATTTCCGATCCGATCAGTTTCAGCGGATCGGCGATTTGATCTTTCAAGCGAATTTTTAATTCTTCTGTGTCGACGCGGTTGTTGATCAGCTCATCGCGAATGCCATCGAAGGCCTCGGCGACCCCCAGCGTTTCGGCCGCGTTCTTCTCGCCGTTCTGACGAGCACGTTCGACAATCAGCCGGTTGGTGGCCACGGCGTCGTCTTTGCCATCTTTGGCGTCGGCGTCTGCCTGCTTTTCACCGTCTTTCTGCGCATCGCCGGCGGCCTGCTCGCTCTTAGCCGCTTCGTCTGGTTGCTTTCCGTCGGCCGGTTCTTCGTCGGCCGGTTTGGCCGGGGCGACGATCAGGCGGGATAGCGCTTCGCGCGTGTCCGTCACTTCGACGATCACCTGCTCAAACCGCTGACGCAGATTCAACTCGCGAGATTCGAGCATCGCCCGCAGGGCTTCGGGCGTGACGACGTCGAGCTGGAATCGCTCACCAATCGACGTGTGCGGATCTTCGCCTTCGTAGAGGTGATACAGGTCGGTCGCCTGCGCGCTGAAGGCAAACTTCTGGCCAGGTTTGAGCGCCGGATCGAGATCGCGAACTTCAAAGCCTTCGTCGACTGCGATCTCGGTCTTGCCGGCCGGCGGGGCCGCAAACGGCTTCAACTGCGGATCGCCGCCATCGACCTCGTAATAGAACGACGCCTTATCGACACCGTAGTCATCAGCGATTGTGCCAATCAGCGGTAGCCGGGCCTGCGGCGTGATGGCCGAGCCGATCCCGTTGAGCTTGATCGCCAACTGCGGCGGCTCGTCCGGCGTGGCCGAGAGCGAAACCACAAACGGCTTGCGATTGTGAATACCGTCGGTGTCGTGCAGCGTGAACGACAACGTCTTGTCGTTGTCGAAGTTCTGCAGCGTGAACTGAAACGTGCGCAGATCATCTTCCCTGCCGGTGAACGTGACGTTCTCGGTCGTGAAGCTCGTCTGGTCGAGCGGGTAGTCAATCTGGGCGCGGACCAGGTCTTTGTTGGCCTTGGCCTTGATCGTCACCCGGCTGCCGAGCGGAACCTGCATGGTGCCGGTCACCGGAAACTCGCGCGGCGATCGCTGCATGTAGGCCGGATACTCGACTTGCAGCACCGCCTCGCTGATCGTGGGGCTATCGACGACGCGCAACCGCAGACCACGCTTGCGATCGTCGCCGCCGAGAACGTCGAACGTGACGCTCGATAGCACGCTGTTGAACGTGTAGCGATAATCTTGAAATGGATCCTGGCCCGGCACGGCTTGCCCTTCGCGGGTCATCGTCTCACGGCCGCGGTTCCCTTCGTCACTGCGAAAACGGATCTGCACCACGTCCGGGACGATCGGCATTTCGGTGTCGGCCTGGACCAGCAGATTGAAATCGTCCCCTTTGGCGATGACCTTTTCGCCCTCTTCGAAGCCCGGCACGACGAGCCGCGTTTGCCGCGGCCAGGGCGTTTCGCTGCCGGCCAGCCGGTCGATGCCCAACCGGAAGTACTGTGGCGAGGCGATCGCAAAGCCGGCGATCGATAGCACCAGCACGCCCGCGGCAACGGCGGCGCGGACCAGCGGCTGGCGATTGAAAACTTCGGCGACCTTGACCTGGCGAGCGCGCAGCGACGCTTCATCGCAGGTGTGAGCCAGCATCTCGCGCCCCAGCGGGCCGAGATCCTGCTTTGAGCGAGTCAAGTTGACGCTGGTTAATAGCCCGTCGTTCAGCTCGCGATATCGGCGTTCGAGCAATAACGCCAGATTCGCCTCGGTGAACGGGACGTTGATTCTGCGCAATACGAACCGATAGAAGACGACCGCGGTGGCAATCGCGCCGGCGGCGATCAAGACTCGCCTGACGACGACTGGTGGCTCGAATAGCCAGTCAATGCCCAACGTGATCCAAAACGCCGCAATCGCCGTGGCGATCGTCGCGGCCACCCCTTCGATCCAGACGTACCGCCGAATACCAGCGCGCAGATCGGCCAGCAGCGAGTTGACGTTGGACGCCAATCGCGGTTCGGGCACGCTCGGGGTTTCTTCAACAACAGCCATTCGTTATTCTCATCCCGATTCGGGTCTGCTCTTCAGTCGTTGATCAAGTTGCGAGCAATCCATTCCACGCGATCTCAGAATCTTGCTACGCCAAACGAACCAGGCGTCTGACGAGCCACTCGACACATAACAGCCCGCAGACCGAGGCCAGCATCCACCAGTTGTCCCACAGCCGGTCTGGCTGATCGAGCTTGATGGTGGTGCGGCTTTGATCTTTCAACAGCGCGACAAGCGGGCTCTCCTGCGAACCATCGCCAATCGCGGCTTCGAGGCCGATGTAGTTTTTTCCGCCCGTCTTGTCCGCCAATTCCTTTAGCAACGCGTCATTACGTTGTGGGTTCTCGCGTTCCAGGTCCGGCACTTTGACCTGAATGCGGCGCGTCAGTCGTTCGTCGGCGGTGTCCGGGACTGGCAACTCCAACCGATAGGCGCCTTCAACTCGGACGGTGAATTGCCCGGCAAAGTTCCCCGGCCGGCTCGGATCAGCCAGTAGATTGACGATTTGCTGCGTGGTATCCGGGGCGAACACCTGTAAGCTGACCTGCGGCGCCACCAACGGATCGAGCTGCGCATTGCTGAGCTGGGCCCGCACGGCCACGGTGTTGCCGAGCACGTAGCGGTCGCGCTCCACGAGCAACACGCCCCGGTTCGACCCGCGCAGCAAACGCCCTTGCGAGACGTAGCGGATCAGCTTGGTGTAGAACCGCTCGAAGTAGGCTTCGTCGACGCTGCGGAGCCGCCACATTTCGCCGCTGCCCATGTAGAACACGCGGCCCGCGCCGAAAAACTGCGCAGCCATGTAGACCGGCTGCTTGTCACGGTCGCGAGCTTGCGGATCCGAGAAGCGAGCGTAAACCGTGGCGCCTGGCTTCGAGTCTTCGACGGCGTAGTACCCATAGACGCCGTGGAAGTCATTCCAGGCCTCGGCGCTGGCTGGCGGCGAATCTTCGATCGCCAGGAATTCGGCGTCTTTGCCATCTTGTGTGAACTCGATCGGCCAGGCCTCCTTCGCGCCATAGCGGCCATCATTGATGCTCGCCAATCGCTTGGGGAAGACGACCGGGTAAAGGTCGCGAATCTTGGTCATCGACGCGGCCTGCATTTCGTCGGTGTAAATTGGCCCGGCGATCACGATCAGACCGCCAGCCTGCTCGCTGACCCAACGATCGAGCGCGTCGATCTGTGTGGCCGCCAGTTCGGTCCAGTTGGGATCGAAAGCGACGATGCAGTCGTACTCGAACAGGGCTTCGCGCGTGGTGGGGAACTCGTCGAGGATTTCGTTGGCGTCTTGCGAGACCCCTTCGCTGCCGGTCTGCAATAAGACGTCGACCACGACCTCTTTATCACGCCGCAATTGGTTGCGCAGGAATTGATACTCACGCGTCGGACCGCCGGCGAAGAGCAATACCTTTGTCTTGCGGTCGACGATTTCGATATCGACTTCCTGCTGGTCGTCGCCGGCGTAGGCGTCTCGCGGGGGCGGGATGACTCGCAAACGCAGGGTCTTGCGACCGATGGCATCCGGGATCAGCTCGAACTTGACCGGCGTCACTTCGCCGTCCGGGCCAAGCGTTACCTGCTCTGTGGCTTCGACCTTGCCGGCCTTTTCATCCACGCGGCCGCCGCTGGTGGCTTCGCTTGAGAGCAACTCGACCGTGACGGTCTGCCCGGCCAGCCCTTGGGCTTGCAGGTACCCAGTGGCGTTGTATTTATCGCCAGGATACGCGCGGGCCGGCGCGACGAAGTCACTGATTCGCACGTTTACGTTCTGCCGATCGGAGCCGATGCCAATCGTATAGATTGGCACGCCAATATCCTTGGCCAGCGGCAACACCGACAAAGGCTCCGGCCCGGCGTTTTGTTGGCCGTCGGAAACGAGCACTAGCGCTGAAACGGGCTGTGTTCGCTCTTCGAGCAGCAGCTGCCTTAGCGATTGGCCCAAGCGCGTCTCGGCCCCGCGGGCGGCCAGTGCTTCGGCCCATTTGAACTCGGTCTTGGGCTTGGCGGCCGATGTGCTCGGCTTGGCCAGCTCTTCCGGCGAAAACTTGCTGATCGTGTCGACCCGGCCAGTGTCTTGATCAAACCGGGCCAGCACCACATCGTGCTTTTTGCGTAGATCGTCCAGGAAGCGCGACTCGGACAGTGCCGAGATTACTTGCTGCGCGCGGCTCGGATCGGCCGGGATGGGCGTGGCGCCGTTATTGTCGTGCAGGCCCATGCTCAGACTGGTGTCCAAGAGCAACAGCACGCGCGAATTGGTAACTTGCTCTGATTCGTTGCGCCACTGCGGCTGCAGATAAATCAGCAGCACGCCCAAAATGGCGGCGATCCGCAGCGTGGTCAGTAGCGTCGCTACCGGCCAACGCAGCTCGACGGAATCCTTGCGGTACATGTAGATCGCAAACGCGATCAGCGCCGCCGCGATGCCTAAGGGGGGCAACCAATCGGCGGCCGTTTCGACGCGTCCCCACTCAAACGTAGTGCGGACCGGGCTGGCGGCGAGTAGGTAGGCGAGAGTATCCATCAGCGCGCCACCTCCTTCGCCTTCGGGTGGTAGCTGGCAGAGTAGGCCAGTAGTTGTTCGCCCACCAGGATGGCGATTAACGCGTACAGGATCCAATCGCTGAGGTTCGCGCCGGCGAGCTCGCGCGGCGTGACTTGAAAATCATCGGCCTGTCGGAAGTTAAAGCGGACCTTTTGCAGCCGATCCGTCAGGTGATCTCGACTGGTTACCGCCAGGTCCCCTTCGTCCGGCTCAACGTTGAAGGCGTAGTGCCGGGATTCGCTGTTGTTATCGACGGTCGCCAGTTGCAACTCGTACAGTCCACTGGCGCCGGTCTCGTTGAGCGTGACGTTCAGCCCAGCCGGAGAGACGGTGGCGTCGTGCGTGACGCTCCCTCCTTCGCCAACGCCGGGCGAAAGTAAGCGGACCTTGGGCTGATATTGCGCGGCGTCCAGTTCGAGCTTGATGGGCGTGCCGACCACGCGCGATTCGTCCGGGCGATTCGTGCCGCCGAGGTACGACTGCAATTCGAGCAGCGCGACGATGAAGCTGGGGTTGCGGCTCCAGTTGTTCCATTCCGGTGAGGCCGTGGAGAGCATCGCCACGACGCGCCCTTTGCCGAATTCACGCTCAACGACCAGCGGGTCGCCATTGCGCAGCTTGGCCAACACGTGCGAACCTGGATCCGGCTTGGTGGTCCAGGCTTTGGGCACGGAGTAATACTTTTCGACGGTCACGCCGGCCAGATAACTGTTGCGCTCGCCAGCGAAGATCTGAAAAACGCCTTGATCGCTGGTTTCAATGTCGGAGCCCTTCTCCAGGCGGTCGACCAGCAACTGCGTCTCACGCAACAGCGGCGCGGGGAACAGCCCTTCGCCGTTGCGATAAAGCTTGTCGTTGAAAAACTTCGCCTGCGTCTTGGGACCGATGAAGAACACGACTGAGCCGCCGTTCTTGGTGTAGTTCTCCAGCGCCGTAACGGCGGTTGAATCCAAGCGATCGATATCGGCCAGATAGATCGTGCGGTATTTTTCGAGCGAGTGATTGTTCAGATACTCAGGCCGCTCAATCTGCGGCTGCAAACCGGTGCGGACCTGGCCCCCCGGTTGAAAGACTGCGTCCAGGAAACGGGCACTCTTCGAATCGTCGTCGCCATCGATCAACAGCACTGGCACCGAAAGCGGTAGATCGACCAGCGCGAAACGCTCGTTATCTGTCTGCACCGCGTCCCCCGGCGGCAGCTTGGCCGTTACCTGGTGCGAGCCGGCCGTGGGGAAGAAAACTTCAAAGCGGCGTGTCTCGCTCTTGCCCGGCGCGATCTGGTCGATGGTGATCGATGGGCGTTCGCGGCCATCTTCCGCCAGCAGCACGTCGACATTTTCGACAGGCGTCGACCCGAAATTCTTAACCGTCACGCTCATCGGCACCGGCACGTTGGCCGCGCGGGTTCCGCCCAGCGGCGCCAGCGCCGTGATCGAGACATTCATCCGCGCCGTGTCGACGCAGTTGACCAGATGCACGTCGGCTACTTTATCGTTGAGCTTTTCGAGCTGCTCGGCCACGGCGACTGGATCTTCCCAGTCGCGGGCCCTGAAATCCGACACGACGTAGAGGACCGTGTCTTCGCCGGCCATTTCCGGGATCAGCTTGGTGGCGGCCGCCAGCGCCGGCTCCAAACCGACGGAAGATTGTGAAGGCTGCAATACTTTCAGTCGATCGGCCAGGCTGGTCTCGAACTTGGAATCGACCTTCTCGCGATTCAAATCGTACTGTGCGCCCGTAGCGTCCGGCTGGGCCTGGCTGAAACGCAGAAGCGTGAAGGTTTGCGGCGTGGGTTGGCGAGAGCTCTGCGCGCCCAATCGCTCGATCATGCCCTTCGCCTGTTCGAACGCCGTCGTATCGCCCCAACGGTCCGACATCGAGTAGCTATCGTCCAGCAGAATAACGTGGTTCGTCTTCACGTCGCCAAACAATCGAGCCCATTGGTTTTGCAACAGCGGCTGAGCGAGGATTAGCACGACCGCCGCCACGGCTGCCAGCCGGAGCAACAACAAGATCAGCTCTTTGAGCTTGATCCAGGTGTTGTTCTTTTTCTTGCTCGTGAGCAAGAACTCCATGGCTGCCCAATGGACGCGGCGCTGCCGCATCAGATTGATCAGGTGGATCAAAATCGGCAGCGCCAGGAGCCCTAGCCCCCACAGCAAGCCGGTATTTACAAAGGAACTCATAGACGCAGCCAATTCTTCAGTCGTTATCCGGAAGTTTGCAGCAAGAGGACTTGCACGCAGGCGTCCGCCCGTCGCGCAGCCGCTCGCAGCGGTTAGTTCCGGTGATGCATTCCCAGTCGGTTACTCAAGTAGGTCGCCAGCGCCACATCCAGCGGCATGCTGGTCCGCAGCAAGGCGTAATCGCAAACATTCTTGGCGCAGCCACGGCGGACCTCGTCGAGGTATTTGTGCAGCGCTTCAAGGTATCCTTCGCGCAGCGCGCGAGGGTTGCAGTTCAGCTTGTCGTCGGTCTCCAGCCCTTCGAAGCGAGTGGATCCGGAAAACTCGAAATCGAGCTCATCGTCGTCCATCACGTGGAAGACCATCACGTCGTGGCCGCGCTGTTTGAGCAGCCGCAGCCCGCGGAACAGGCCGTCACGCTCGCAAAGGAGGTCCGAAATCAGCACAATCATGCCGCGGCGCGGGTATTCTTCGGCCACGTTGCGCAACACGCGAAACATGTCGGTCTTTTCGTTCGGCCGGCTGACGTCGAGCGCCTGGATGATGGCGTGCAGATGATTGCGCTTGGTGCGCGGTGGCACGATCACACGCGTGGCGTCATCGAACGAGACGCAGCCGACCGAGTCCTGCTGCCGGAGCAGCAAGTACGCCAGGCTGGCCGCGATCGTCGAGCTGTACTCGTACTTGTTCAGCGGGCCGGAGCCGTACCGCATGCTGGACGAGACGTCGACCACGAGCGTGCAGCGGAGGTTGGTCTCTTCCTCGTATTGCTTGACGTAGTAACGGTCCTGCTTGGCCCAGACTTTCCAATCGATATGGCGCAGGTCATCACCGCGCGCATATTCGCGATGCTGCAAGAACTCGATCGACTGGCCGAAGTACGGACTGCGGTGCGTGCCCGACAGAAATCCTTCGACGATGTGACGCGCCCGCACTTCCAGGTGCGAGATTCGCTGCACAGTCTCAGGATGCAAAAATCTTTTGGAATCTTGGGTCATTGGTCAGTTCGTCTTCTTTGGTGGGGGTCACGGCGAGCAGACGGTCGATCACGTTGTCCGTGGAGATGCCTTCGCTTTCCGCCGCGAAGTTGACCACCAGACGATGCCGCAGGACTGGCTTGGCCAGGGCCTGGATATCTTCGACGGTGACGTGCGTGCGACCGTACAACAGCGCCCGCGCCTTGCCGCCCAACACCAGATACTGCACCGCGCGAGGGCCGGCGCCCCAGTTCAACTGATCCTGCACAAAATCCGGCGTGCCTGGCTGGCCGACGCGGGTTTGCCGCACCAAAGACAGACAGTAACGAATCACGTGATCCGAAACCGGCACTTCGCGGACCAGCCGTTGCAACGCAATGATCTCGTCGGCCGTGAGGACCGGCACTACGTGGTCGGCCATCGTGGTCGTCGTGCGACGGGCCACTTCCAACTCTTCCGTGAACGTGGGGTAGTTGACGAACACTTTGAACATGAAGCGGTCTTGTTGCGCTTCGGGCAGCGGGTAGGTTCCTTCCTGCTCGATCGGGTTTTGCGTGGCGAGCACGAAGAACGGATCGGGCAGGCGGTGCCGCACTCGGCCGGCGGTGATCTGCCGCTCTTGCATCGCTTCCAACAGCGCGGCCTGCGTCTTGGGTGGCGTGCGGTTGATTTCGTCCGCCAAGATCACGTTGCCGAACAGCGGACCTTCGAGGAAGCGGAACTCGCGCGCGCCGGTGCTGCGATTCTCTTCGATGATTTCCGTGCCGGTGATGTCGGCCGGCATCAGGTCTGGCGTGAACTGAATGCGGCTGAATTGCAGGTCAAGCGTGCGGCTGAGCGTGCTGATCATCAATGTCTTGGCCAGCCCCGGCACGCCTTCGAGCATGCAGTGGCCCCGGCTGAACATCGAGATCAACAGCTCCTCGATCACCGCGGTCTGACCCACGATCACTTCGGATAATTGATGGATGATTTTCTCGCGCGCCTCGCCGAGCTGGCGAATCGCCGCCGAATCAATCACGCCTTTCTCTTCCACGGTCATCAGACTTTCCTCGACTTCAAGGTTGCGCGCCTGGTAGACGTCTGCCAGGCAGTAGCTCAGGGTGTGCAGTGTGCGAGTACGGTGTGCGTTTCGTCCAAACTCACTCGCCGTGCGTCCGACCTTCGTCAGCGCTGGTAAATGGGCAGCATCGCGTCTTCTAGTTGCAGGATGGTGAGGTTGATCGACGTGGTGTAAATGTTGCCGATGTAGCCTTGGCTCCAAGCGCCGTTCGGGCTGGCCTCGGCCACCAGGCGAGTGTAGACCTTATCTCGATACTCTTGCCACGCCTTGCCTCCTTCGCGGTACTTGACCTGCGCGAAGTAGTAGTGGGCGTAGTGCCAATGTCCGAATCCTTCGTTCGAAATGTTCGATAAATTGCGACCGGCGTATTCCAGCAACTTCGGAACGTAGTCACTGTCGTAATCACCGGCGTTGAACAGGCAGGCCACGGCCGCGGCGGTAATCGCCGGCCGGCCGCCGCCGCCCTTGGAACTGTACTGTACGCCCCCGTCCGGCAGGGTGCAGCCGCGGATGTATTTGATGGCCTTGTCGATAATCTCTTTTGGAACGGCAATGCCGGCGTTGCGGCAGCCGCGCAACCCCTGAACCTGGGTGATGGTGGTCGACCCTTCGTCGAAATCGTGCCCGTCTTTGCCACTCACGTAGCCCCAGCCGCCGGCCGTGGTTTGGGCCTCGCCGGTGAATTTGACCGCCTTGGTGAGGATCTCAATCAGGGTCTCGCGACGATCGAGATCTTCTTCTTCGCCCAGCACCTGCGAGAGGAACATCATCGAGTAGCCGTGCCCGTACGTGTAGCGCTGGTCTCGGCTGTCGCCGATCAAGCCGTTGGGGCGAGCGCGGCTGACGAGATAGTCGACGGCGCGGCGAATGTTCGACGAGTACTTGCCTTGCGTCGTGGTCGACCCTTCGGCCAATAGCGCCATGCCGGCCAGCGCGGTCATGGCCGCCGGATATTGCCCTTCGTTGGCTGACCAGTGACCCAGCCGCGATTGCGAGTTGGCCACCCAATCCAAGCCACGCTGGATCACGGCGCGGACCTTGGGATCTTTATGCGCAAGACCACGCCCGCGCGCGTCGTCGCGGGCAGGCGCCAGGGCCTGAAACGGCGACGAGCAAGCGATCAATACGGCCAACGTCAGTTGCAGCGATTGCTTACCGCGCCGCCGCAATTGCTTACTGCGCAGCGAACTGGTGATGCGCGATGAAATGTCGGACATTCCTCGAAATCCTCCTCGTCAGACGGCCCGATCCGCTCTCCCGAAGCGTGCCAGGTGAAAGCCCTCTGGCGTTTCACCCAACGTTCAGCGCCGTCGTACTCTGTTACCCGCGGAACTCCGTGACTGGCAAACTCGTTTCGCAATCTTCGATCGACACGCGCCCCAATCGGACAACTTGAACCTACGTTCTGGCAAGTGCGCTGCACTACGGTTTGAATGGGTCGTTATCCGCAGGCACGGCTGGCGCCGGCGCTGCCGGGGCCGGAGCTGGAAGCGCGGGCGCCACACGCTCTGGCTTCATCAACCGCGGCGTAACCCCGCCTGCGCGACCAGGAACAGCCCCCGGCACAGTCTGAAACCATTTGGTCAATCCGGCCGCGACGGCCTTGCCGGCTTTGGCCGCGTCTGACTCCGCCGCGGCTGCTGGCTTCGTTCCTTCGGCCTTCGCCTCGCCGGCCTTGCCGTCTTCTGACTTGCCTTCTTCGGCCTTACCGTCGCTGACTGGTTTGCCGGTAAAAGTCAAACGGATGCCGGAGCCGGGTGTCTTGAGGACAACTTCGTTGCGATCTGGAATGCCGATCAGGTCGACGGCGAGAATCTGGTTGGCCAGCTTCTCCTCGTGAACGATTCGACCCGTGCGCTTATCGAGGAATTTCACCTCGGTTTCGACCTGACGCATGTTCGACGTGGTCCGTTGGTTGTAAATCTGCGTGGCGAACGTCAGCACTGGCAGACCCGCCGGTTGGCTCATCAGCAGGCCTTGCTTGTCGATCGCGGTGCTGGCGATTTTTTTGCCCGTCTTGCGATCGAACAAATGGACGTTGCCTGCGACCATGGGGTTGCCCGTCTGGCCAGGGACCGGTTGCAAGTTGACGCCGTTGCGATTCGTCCACGGATGATTAACGATCAGGATGTACTGATCCGGGGAACGCATCACATAGACTTCGCTCAAGTTCGGTTCGGGCGTGACCGTTTCCTCGATCGTCGCTTTGCCGTCAGCGAGGTTGATCAACACGAAGCGACCATCCGGCGCGTAGACGCCGACGCTCTCGTCCGCCACCAGCCAGGGCTTGGCCGATGGATCGAACTGCCACTTCCAGATTTCTTTCTGATCCCACAGGTCAGTCATCTTCAGAACGGCCTTGCCGTCTTCGATGTTCCAACTCACCGCGCGGCGACCGATCGTGGTCATCCGCTGGCCGGAGGGAGGTGTCTTGCGACGTCCCAACTCGTGACCATCCAGGGCCCGCACCACGAGCGCGTCGTCGCTATTCGGCGTCACGATGAACAACATCTCATCATCGCCAAACAGGTCACTCCCCGGTTCGACATTTCCGCGTGTCCACAGCGTCTCGCCCGAAATCGGGTGGACGACAACGACATTTCGCAACCGTTGGAAGCAGGCCATGTTGGCCGTGAGTGGCCCCATGCTCCCCAGCGGACGTCCCAACTGGTCCATCGGAATCATCCGCGGAATGGCCCACGGGACTTGCACATACTGACCACCGCCAAAATTCATGTTGGCGCCGGGCACATTCTCGACAAGGTCCTGGCGCCAGAGGACGCGAGCCCCTTCGCCGCCGGCGCCCCCCAGCGTGTCGACAGCCAAAACCTGATAGCCCATCGAGATCAACATCACATGCCCGTTAACCCGCGCCTGACTCGACTGCGGATTCATGGGATAAACAATCAAGTTGTTCTGCGATGGGTCGCGCAGCGGAACTCGCCACCGTTCGCGACCGATTGAGTCCTTGCCGACGATCGCTTGCGATTGCTGATCGAGTTCCACGCCCATGAACTCATAGAACGGTCCCAGCGGCCCGACGATGGGGATTGCGAAATTCGGATTGCGGACGCCGGGCTGTCCCTTCGCTTCGTCGCGCTTCACTTCGCCAATCGGCCAGGCCGGACCGGCGTTCATGACCTTGAGTACTTCGGACTTCTCGGGCAGCGCGGCCACGATCTGCCGGCCAGACTTGCCATCGAGCGCTTCGGTGTCGGCAAAGCGCTCCGTCAGGCGCTTGTAGTACAGCGAGGCCTCGTCATACCGTCCGGCAAACTCGACGAGCGCGGCCACGCGAGCCGTGGCGGCCGCAGATCGCTTGACGTCTTCCGACTTCTCGGCGAATTGCAGCAATTGCTCGGCCTCGAGCAATGCCCGCTGTTCGAACAAGCGTTGCGCCAGGCGGTCACGGGCAGTCTCAGCGACCGGCAGGCTGCTGAAGTAATCAAGGAACTGCCGCAAGGGGGCGACACCGGGCGCCTCGTTGGCTGTCGTCAGGCGAGCTGCAATGGTTGCTTCCATCTTGGCGCGTTCTTCTGGCGCGGCCGCTTCCATCAGTCCACGCAGGCGAGCTTGCACCCAGCGATCTTTGCGAACCGACAAAACATGGTCGACTCGCTCAAGCTCTGAGCGCTGCGTCTCGGCGTCAACCAATTTCATATAAGCTTCGAAGGCCGGGAATTCTTCTCCTGCAGATTGCAGACCTGCCGCGAGCAAGCGCAGGTAGGCGCCGCGCTGTTGCGGCTGATCGACCAGCTTCTCAACATCGGGCAACCAGGCCCGATTGGCGGCAAAATCAATGCGCAGCCCTTCCAACATCGCGTCGACCAGTAGCTCGCGCGTGTGCGGCTTCGGCTGTAGCTCGAATGAGCGCCGCAAGCTGGAGACGGCCTCGGCGAAGTTTCCTTCGTCGAGCAACAATTCACCACGGCGCGCCAGCGCTTCAGCGTCGTCCGGCGAAGCCGACAGCGTCTCGGAAATCTGCTTCCACAGATCGTCGCGCTGGTCGAACCGTTCGATCACGTCGACCCCTTGCGAGATCACCGCGCCACGGTAGCAAATCAGGTTGCCCGGGATTGTGCCGGTGCGAGACTTCGATCGACCGACGACTCGACCAGTATCGACATCGATCGCCGCCACTTCGGCCGAAGTCAGCGGCAGCAAGTAACGCTTGCCGTTGAAGAATCCGCGGCCGCTCGGCGCGCTGCCAGCCGGCAGGGCCAGCGAGGCGTCGGTCCAGGCCGAGGAGCCATCAGTCAGCTTCAACGCGCGAACGCTGTTGCGACCAACCATGACGACCTTGTCCCCCGTGACACAGCCGACGTAGAGGCCGTCTTCGCGCGGCTTTTGCCAGAGCAACTTGCCATCGAGCAAACTCAAGCAGTGCAATTGATTCGATTCTGGTGGAGTCAGCAGAACGTGCCCTTCGGCGACGGTCACGCTCGAATCGCTCCAGCGACTGGCCGTGGCGCCATTGTTCATGACGATCTGACCATTGATGATCATGCGACCGTTCATCATGCCGTTGGCGTTGACCTGCCCCTCGTTACGCGAGAACTGATAACCCCATAGCAGCGAGCGAGTCGTCAGATCGAGCGCCACGGTGGCGCCGGCCGACGTCGGACAGACGAGCACTCCGTCGGAATACGAAGGCGAAACGCCGGCCGAGCGGCGCGACGGATCTTGAACGATGTTGGCCTCGAGCACGGCCAGTTGCTGTGACCATTCGAGCTTGCCGGTCGCCGCTTCCAAGACCACCAGGCGGATCTCGCCTTTGACTTCCGCTAATGCGTAGACTGAGCCACCCAGCGGCAGCGGGGGGCCAAGGAAAAATGCCCCGCCCAGGTCTGAGCCGCCATCGATGGCCGGGCCGCCGATGTCCCACTTCAGTTTGCCTTCGGTCGCAATGTCATACGCGGCCAGCCGATTGTACGAGCGGGCGCCCGCGCCGGACTGTTGCGGCATGCGGCCGTTCATCATCACGATCTGCCGCTGATCCATGACGCCGGTGCCGACGTCGAGATCTTCGACGCAGAAGATGCGCTGGCCGTCACTGCTCATGGTGCCGTAGGTCGTGTCGTTCCAGATCCGCTGCGTGAGCCAACCGGGGACCATGGGGATCGTCGAATTCGGAATCAGCCGACGACCGCCGACGACCGTGGTGCGCGAGACGGACGCGAATTGCGCGTTCGGCTCCAGCATCTGCCGGATCGATTCGTCCTCCGGACCGCGCCAGACGCGTTTGCCTGTCGTAAAGTTGATCGCCACCAGCCCGCCGATCGAACGCATGAAGACGTGATCATTCACCGCCAGCGGATGCAACGTAGGAAGCATGGTGCTGCCCTGGTCGAGCGCGGTTTGCCTGAGTTGCTTGACCATGCCTTCGATGGCGCCGTCCTTGTCCGAGGTCGGCACGCCCCAGCGGCGATTGAGCAGCGGACTGCTGCCGGCGCTCACAGCGTTGCGCCCTGGCACGCCGCGATACATGGCCCATTGGTCGCTAGCGCTAACCACGCTCTTCGGCGGCGCTCCGAAGGCCATCGCGAGCCAGGCGTTGGCTTCTTCGTCTCGATCAAACACGGGGACTTGCTTACCACCGAGTTGCACCGTGGCGTCGCGAAACTTTTGCGGCAGCGCGGCCAGCGCTTCGGTCGCTTTGTCCGCCATACCGGCGCGAGACCAGCAGGCGGCCATGCGGACCGAAAGGATTGGTTCAAACTGCTCCGACGCGGGCGCTGATTTCAAACGCTTGAACGTTAGGGCCGCGGCCAGTGGATGACCGTGGTCGAGCTGCCAGCCTGCCAGCAGGTTGGTGGCTTCGTAACCGGCTTTGGTGTGGAAAAACCGGCGCGAGACTTCGGCCAGCGCCGCGCCATCTCCGGCGGCGATCGCCACGTCGAGCTTCTGCTGCGCCGTGGCGCCGTATTGCAATTCGTACGAGGCGCGTCCCTCCTCTGGCAACTGACCAATCAGCCGCTGCGCCTCGGACTTCAGACTGCGGTGGATCGGCTCATCGCGCTTGGGCTGAAAGAAATAATCTTCCGGGCCTTCGAGCACTTCGCCCAACAGGCGAACCGCCTCGCCGTAGCGCTTTTGTTCGAGCAGCTCCTGAGCTTTGGTCAACCGCTGCATGGTGGCGCGATCCGCCGGAAAGAAGACCGGATCGGCGTCTGCGCCTTCTTGCGGTTGTCCGCCCGGACGAATCATCACGCCGCGACGGATGGCGGGAATTGCGCGTAGTCCGCCGATGACTGGCGGCGCTGCGGCCGGGGCGGGAGCGGGAGGGGCCTTCTCGGCGACCTTTTTGGCGGCCTTGAGAGCCGCTTCTTTGGCGGCGGCCTTGGCTTCATCGGCAGCCTCTTTAGCCGCCGACTTGGCGTCGTCGACGGCTTTTTTGATTTGCGCCTTGGCTTCTTCTGCCTTGGCCTCTAGGGCCGGCTTTTCTGTGGCCGGCTTGTCAGCGGCTGGCTTTTCTGTGGCTGGCTTTTCTGTGGCTGCCGGCTTCTCGTCGTCGGCTAAGACTTCGCCCCAGGCCGTAACCTCGGAGAACTGGGCGCAAATAAAGGCGGCGGCAACGAATAGGATCCGTCCCGCGACGCCGAGCGTCGAAAATCCACCATGACGCATGCTGTGTTCCCTTCTCTGCCAGCCAATCCCCAACTTCGGGCGCGAACGCGCCGGCTAAGAAGGAGGATCAGCAGCCGCTATGCACGAATAGGCCTCTTCCAGCAGTCGAATCGCCCGAATCGTCGGATCGCCGCGGCAATGGCTAGGATTCAGCGATTGGACTGCTGTATGTAAGTACGAGCGCACACACGATTTGCCCAACGCGCGGGCAAAAAACAGACGCCCAAGCTTGCTAAGGTTAGTAGCCTGACGGTCTGTAAAAGTTCTCTGGTTCGGGCGGATAAGCTGCCGGCGGGGACGTGCGAGGTGGGCGGCTGGCGGCGTTCCGGCCTGGGCCGCCATGCGTAAAGCGAGCGTTCACAATATCTTAACATGGGCCGGGAAGTTCCGGCAAGCAATCGCCCAGCCACGCAGCCGCTCAGGCGCGTCGCGGAGCGCAGTTCGAACGAGCCATGAGCCGCTTCTCCGGCTCAATTGTACGCCCATGAACCGCGCAGGAAGCGATGATCCAGTGCGCTCCGGTCGTGCGCTTCGCGCGGCTTGTACGGGGAATGCGGCGCGCTACAGAGCCGGCCCTACGCGGCTTTTGCGCGCAAATCTGGCCTATTTCCCGAGGTTTTTTGAGGTTTTTGGAGATTTTCTCGGGTTTTATGGGTTGCTTTTTTATTTTGGTCTAACTTTAATCATCGCGTCCGCCACTGCGGCGGCCGCATTTGCTACCTACCCAATACTTTTGCAAGGAGGTCTCCCGATCATGGCGAAAGCCGCAGCCGCTGCCCCCAAAAAGGCGCCCAGCAAGAGCGAAGTCCTGAACAACATCGCGTCCGAAACCGGCCTGGCCCGCAAGGACGTCGCGAGCGTCATCGAAGCACTCGCCGGCGAAGTCAAGAAGGCGCTTGGCAACCGTGGTCCTGGCGTGTTCGCGATCCCCGGTCTGGTGAAGATCACCAAGAAGAAAGTTCCGGCCCGCGCCGCCAAGAAGAACGTGCCGAACCCGTTCAAGCCAGGCGAGTTCATGGATCAGAAGGCTCGCCCGGCCTACAACAAGGTCGGCATCCGCGCGCTGAAGAACCTGAAAGACATGGTCTGATTGCTCAGTAACCGAGTCTGATTGCTCAGTAAAACTGAGTGTCTAGTTCGCACACGCCTGCCCGAAATCGACAGGAGTGTTGTGAGCTAGGACCATCTCCGTCGTGCGTGGCTGTTGAGCTCGTAAGCTCGCAGCACGTTTCGACGAATGGATTCAAGAGACCGCTCGGCCGTATGTTTGCTCGCCGCAGCCAAGGATGGCGACGCCGCGAGCTCACACGGTCGGGCGGTTTTTTTGCGCGCGTGGCCGAATACCAGCCCGAAGCGCCAGCGAGGGTTCTTCATAATTCGGGATGGGACCGCTTGAAAGAACCCTCGCTCGCGCTTCGGGCTAGTGTGATTACACCCGGTCTCAGAACCGCATCGCGGTGAAGCCGCCGTCGACGTAGTACGACGCGCCGGTAATGAAGCTGCCGGCCGCGCGCGAAAGGAGCAACAGCGCCGCGCCGACCAATTCTTCTGGCGAACCGAAGCGGGCCATTGGAGTCTGTCGCATGATGTTCGCCGTGCGCTCGGTGTCGAGGATCTTGCGATTTTGCTCCGCCGGAAAAAACCCAGGGCACAGCGCGTTGACGCGCACGTTATGGGGCGCGAACTCTCGCGCCACGTTTTGCGTCAGGCTGACCACGGCTGCTTTGGACGCCGAATAGGCGAAGACACGCGACAGCGGAATGGCCGCGGTGACGCTGGCAATGTTCAAGATCGCTCCCCGGTCGCCAGGGTTCGCCTGGCAGCGCTCGACCATGTGCCGACCGAAAATCTGACAGCCCAGATGAACACTGGTCAGATCATTTTTGATAACGTAGTCCCAATCTTCGTCCGTCACCTCGAGATACGAACTGGCCGAATTGACGCCGGCGCCATTGATCAGGATATCGACGCGACCGTTCGCGGAGAGCGCCGCATCGAGCAATCCCTGCACGCTCTTTCGATCGGCCACTTCCACCGGCAAAAACGAGGCCTTCCCCCCTGCCCCGGCGATTAACTCAACGCGCGCTTCGCCCCGTTCCTGGTTGCGCCCGGCGACGATCACATGCGCGCCGGCGCGCGCGAGGCCTTCGCAAAGCGCTCCGCCCAGCACGCCGGTTCCGCCAGTGACCACGGCCACCTGCCCTGCGAGGCCGAACAACTCTTCGAGATAATCGTTCGCCATAAGTCGCCTGGGGCCGCTCGGTAGTCGCTGTTCGATGCAATGGAAGCTGGGCGCTGATTCACACACACTAACCCGAAGCGCCAGCGAGGGTTCTTCGTCGTCTTCGATTCAAGAACTTAGAAGAACCCTCGCTTGCGCTTCGGGCTAGTAACACACGCTTACTTAGGTTCTTTGCGTAGCCGAATCCAATCCGAGTGAAACTTCCCTGGCTTGTCGGTGCGCTCGTAGGTGTGGGCGCCAAAGTAATCTCTTTGCGCCTGCAGCAGGTTCGCCGGCAGCCGTGCGCTGCGGTAACCATCGTAATAGGTCATGGCGGTGCTGAGCGCCGGCACGGCTACGCCCAGTTCAACGGCGGTCGCAGTGACGTGCCGCCAGGCGTCTTGCGCGCCTTCGATGACCTTGGTGAAGTACGGCGCGAGCAACAGGTTTTCCAACTTGGGATCGGCGTCGAACGCTTCCTTGATGCGATCCAAAAAACGGGCTCGAATGATGCAGCCGCCGCGCCACAACATAGCGATGCTGCCAAAGTCGAGCGGCCACTCGTGTTCTTTGGCGGCCGCCTGCATTTGCACGTACCCTTGCGCGTAGCTGCATATCTTGGCGGCATAGAGCGCCTGCCGGACTTGCTCGATGAACTTCTTGCGATCTCCCGAGTACTTGCCGGTTGGGCCAGGCAGAACTTTGTTGGCTCGCTCGCGCTCGGCCTTCAGGGCCGACAAGCTGCGGGCGTAAACCGCCTCGGTGACCAGCGTGCTGGGGACGCCCAGGTCGAGCGCCAGTTGGCTCATCCACTTGCCGGTTCCCTTCGCGCCGGCGGAGTCGAGAATCTTATCGACCAGGTAGCCGTCCCCGTCGGGATCTTTGACGCTGAAGATGTCGCGCGTGATTTCAATCAGGTAGCTATCCAGGTCACCGCGATTCCACTCGGCGAAGACGTCATACAACTCGTCATTCGAGAGGCCGAGCACCGTCTTTAGCAGCGAGTATGCTTCGCAGATCAACTGCATGTCGCCGTACTCAATGCCGTTGTGGACCATCTTCACGTAGTGGCCGGCGCCGCGCGGGCCAACCCATTCGCAGCAGGGAATGTCGTTCTTCGGGCCGACCTTGGCCGCGATCGCCTGAAAGATCGGCTTTACCAGCGGCCACGCGGCGACACTGCCGCCGGGCATCATACTGGGGCCAAGCAACGCGCCTTCTTCGCCGCCGGAGACACCAGTGCCGATGAATTGCAGCCCCTTCGATTCGACGTAGCGCGTGCGACGCTCGGTGTCGGCATAGTGCGTGTTGCCGCCGTCAATGATCACGTCGCCCGGCGAGAGGAGCGGAATCAACTGATCGATCAAGGCGTCGACCGCTGGGCCGGCCTTGACCATCAACATCACTTTGCGCGGCGACTTGAGATTGCCGACCAGCTCTTCGACCGTGTGGCATCCGACAACCTTTTTCCCAGCCGCGCGCTTGGAAATGAAATCATCAACGACACTTGTCGTGCGGTTGAAGACGGCGATTTTGTTGCCACGGCTCTCAATATTGAGCGCCAGGTTTTCACCCATCACGGCCAGGCCGATCAGGCCGATGTCACACGTTGCGGTCATGGTGTCGTCGCCAAACTAAAAGAGTGTGTTGAAACTCAGACGCTACGCAGGGGTCTACTTCTTCAACGGCCAAGGGGGCGTGTCCGGCAAATAAGTGTCGAACTCGGCCAGCAGTTTCTTTTGATACTCGCCGGCAAAGGCGTGGTCGAAGAGGCGGTCGAGCCCTTCGTCATGCAGCCGGCGCCAACTGGCTTCTTCATGGCCGGGGTTGATCGGGAAGAAGAGTGCGTTGTTGGCCACGGCCGCTTTGTAATCGCCCGGCGCGTCGCCAACCATCAAGACGTGATTAGCCGGATACTTGGCCGCGACGCGCAATGTTTCTTTCTTGGTGCCGATTTCCTGACCGCAGATCGCCGCGACGTACTTGGCGATATCGTGCTCTTCCCACTCGCGCTCCAGGGCCTCGTTGGGCGTGGCCGAGACGACCAGCACGTCGCACTTGCCCTGCAGCTTTTGCAATGTGTCGGTAACGAACGGGAATGGCGGCACGCCGCGAACGATGTCCGTAATCGATTGGTTGACGGCCTTCGACCAAGCTAGGGCCAGTTTCAAGTCGTCGTTGGGGTTCGCCTTGATGGCGGCTTCGAGCGCTGGATTGGCGTGCTTGGTCTCAGTCTCCAGCCATTTGGCCAAGCCGGCAGGAATATGGATCTCTACGCCGCGGGCTTCAACCTCGGGCCGCTTTTGCAACCATTCGAGGGTCTCAATCAAGCCAGGGAAGCGATTGATGCCGCGGCTCTTCGAATAGAGATTGACGAACTCGGCCGCCTCGCGCGCGTACTTGCTGATCCCTTGCAGCTCGTAGCTGTTGATGATGTTGGGGATGAAGCACTCTTTGTGCTTCAATTCCATCGTGTCGAACGCGCAGCCGTCGGAATCGATACCGACGAGGAACTCATGCTTTGGTGTGAAGTCGAACATGTTTTACTCTGTAGATGCTATGTAGGGCACGCACTCCGTGCGTGCCATTGAACGGGTACCAGGTTTGTATTGCGATCGTTCTACACTCGCGTTTCTGGTGCGCACGGGTGCGTACCCTATTATTTGCGCTCTGCTTGCGGGATGTATTTTGGCAGCTTTTGCTCGGCGTAAATCGGTTCAAAGCGAGTCAATCTTTGTCGGCCGCCGATCAGTGGCAGCGAGACCATGTCCTCGCCCACCAGTGGCATGGCGTAGCGAACGAATTCGTCCGAGACGTCGCAGCCGCTTTCAGTGATCCATTTCTTCGGGAAAGCCCGCTCGCTGTTGGCGACGTCGGTCAGCGGAACTTTGTCGTAGCGCGCCGAATAGATCGGTCCTGGCTCGCGGAGGATGGTCGACATAAAGCCGCTTTCGCCGCGGGCCGCCAGCAGCGCCGCCATGCGACCGCTGCGATAGGCCTCTTCGAGATCGACCGTCGAGGCGTAGGCCATCGAATGGCGCTGGTCGGTGCCTGACACATTGCCACGCGCGGCGCCCTTGCTGGCCAGGCCAACTTTGTTCAGGTAGTTCACCACGGTCTGCGCCACCGTTGTATTGCTCGAGCTGAACATCACGTGGCCGAAGGAGTCCTTTACGACGCCCAGCTCGCCAACGTCAAAACCTTCGCTGACGACGACAATCGCGCGGCCAGCGGTGCGTAGTTTGTCGTTCACCTGGTCCGCCAGTTGCTCGAGCGAGCAAGGACTCTCGGCCAGGTAAATCAACAGCGGCATTTCGCGACCTGGGTCAGCCAATCGTGCTGCGGCCGGGATGAACCCGATCTTGCGACCCATTGCCTGCATCACCAACACCGGATCAGCCGGACTGCTGCCAGCGTTTTCTTCATTGGCGTTTTGCACTCCGTGCATCCAGTACTTGGCGACTGAGCCGTAGCCGGGCGTGTGGTCGATCAGCTTGAATTCGCTATCGCCAACGTCGTTGTCGATCGTCTTCGGCACGCCAACGCAGGTCAGCTCCAGCCCCCGCTTGGCGGCCAGCTCGGCCATTTTGTTGGCCGTATCCATCGAGTCGTTGCCGCCGATGTACAGGAAGTAGCCGACATTGTGCGTCTTGAAAACTTCGATTACGCGATCAAAGTCCTGGGTCTGATTCGGCTTGAGCTTGTAGCGACAGGTGCCGATCGAGCCAGCGGCGGGCGTCGTCCGCAGTAGCGCTACTTCGTCGGCCGGCTGGGCCGAAAGATCCAACAGCTCTTCGCGCAACACGCCTTCGATCCCGTGGCGGCCGCCGTAAACCGTGACGATCTCGCTAAGCTCGCGGGCCGTTTCGATGATGCCGCGGAGACTGTTATTGATGACAGGACTCGGTCCGCCACTTTGGGCGACAACCATATTGCGCGGTCGAGACATTTTTTTGAGAGTCGATTATTGAGAGTTTGGCTGCTGGCTGGCTTGGAACGAAGCGAAAACCGGCCAGACGACCAGGCCCAGTCTCGCAGAGGTAGGAAAGCCAGCGATTGTAACGCGGCTGGAAGGGGGCGGCAAAGGGGGGCGGAGTGCCGCTGCGCGTTCCCGGTGAGATTTAGGGAGAGAACGGCCGACGCGGCTGTCCGCAATGCAAACAGTGCGACGGATGAAGCGAATGCCTGCCACAGAAGCGACAGATTTGGGCTCCCACTGATCGATCGAGCGATTGCCATATCACGGGCAGTCGCCATGCAATCATCACGCCGGCGATCGTCGTCACGACAAACAACTGCAGTGGGCTCAAGCCGAATGCGTTCATTTTGGCGTTCCGGCTTTGACTTGAATTCGTCCAATGAAATTCAAGCGGACGGCGAGGCGACATCTATTTTTGGCGTCCAGACAGAAAACACCTGACGCTTGAAATCGATCTCGATTTTTAGTTCGGCGTCAAGAAACAAACGTAGTCCAACGATCTGTCGCGCCGCGCGCTTCGATTCGCTCGGCACAGATTCGTCTCGAAATGTGATCCCGTGCCGCAATCTCAGTGGATAGGGGCGCGACAGTGGATCCCCTACAAGCCAGAGGTCGGCCTTGCGAATCGGCAACGCAACGGTTTGACCAATTAAAGACGTAGTCAGCCGCGAAACCCGAAAATCGCGATGTTCATCAGGATCGAGACCTGCGTCCACAATGTGCGCTCGCCAGGCAAATGCGTCGCCGTTATAGCCGGTGTCGAAGTACCAGGGCGTCGCAATCGACGTCGCCGGTGGCGCTTCCAGACCGGGCTCTGTTGCAATGAGTTGAAGCGGCAGTCCGATTTCCGTCAGTTTCACATCACGGATGAAAAGTTGCACGCTTTTTCACACCGTTGTGGGATCCAGGGGGGACGACATCTGACCTGGCCCCATCAATACGTCAGCTTGTGGCTCGGCAATGAATTCAACCAAGCAATCGTCAGGCGAAAAATTCATTTGATCGCAAAGCCGATAAGCCGCCGGCTTCGTCTCGACAATTCCCAATCGCCGGTCGCCGTGGTAAACAACCCATCGCCGTGCATCTACCTTCAAGAGTAACGGCAAGTCACGGAGATACGTCGCCTCGGCTTTCCGCAACAATGTCAGTTGAATTGTGGTGTGCATGGGCGCGGGCCCTCGCTTGATTGCAACGATTGGAGAAATCCAATTGGACTGCTGCTGATAGTCTAGACCGCAACGGTTCGAGGGGAAATATCAGCGATTGGCCCCTCTTCAAGTTTTGAATGGATCATCTTGCGAATCCTCGTCGGACTCCTGCGATGCAGGAGGCGGCAGAGGAGCATTCGGTAGAGGACGAAACGTCAATCCCGATTTGGCGTGGAGGAATACCTGCGCTTCGGGGAATATCGCCATAATGTGTTTGAAATCGTTGATTTGTTTCGCGTCAACAATTCGACTCCGCGGCTCGAAATTGACATATATGTACGCATACGATGGCTGTCGAAAAAGCCACAACACAAATGGCTTCGGCCTGGCCAGCGTATGAGGATCGTCGTCATCCGGCAGAATGGCTGAGATTTCCGGGAAATCAGTCCTCGCAATCGCCTCACGTCGCTCGCGAATCCAATTCCACTGATAGCCAAACCACAGGGCAGAGACTGTCACAGCGGCGAACAACGTTCGGAGACTGAAGCGAAATCGACGAACTAGCAGTGCGTTGCCCATGCACGCATTCTAACTCCCCGACTCGAGAGATTCCAAAGACTTCCATTCTCGCGGATATCACCCGCGCTGCGGACCATGCTAAACAGGCCGCACGCACATTCACCACTCGCTGTTCCTGACTTGAACTAGTTGTGTTCGAGACGAAGGCGTCTCGTGCAACGCACCCGTGCAAAATAGCTGCGTAGAACTCCGCCAGCGGGTTGCTAGAATGCCGTTCGAGCTAACTGAAAGCCGACCGGACGCAACCCAATGCAAAAACCAGTCACCACGTATTACCTGGAAATCTTCGATCGCGCCGATTTAAAGCCAGCAAAGGCGACCGCCGAGCCGCTTGAGATTCGACAGGTGCAGATCCCCCTGCCGGAGCTCAACCGCATGCTCTATCTGGCTGTGGGCAGAGATTACCACTGGCGCGTTCGCGATCAATGGTCGCGCGAGCGCTGGTTGGAATACATGGGACGGCCGGAGCTCGAAACCTGGGTGGCCTACGTCCAGGGAACGCCCGCCGGATACTACGAGCAAGAACTATTGCCGACGACGGGCGCCGAAGTCGTCAATTTTGGCATGCTGCCGGATTTTGTCGGCCGCGGATTTGGCGGACAGATGCTCGCCCATGCGATCGAGCGTGGCTGGCAGCGCGGCGCGAAGCGAGTCTGGCTGCACACCTGCACGCTCGATCATCCGAATGCGCCAGCGCACTACCAGGCGCGCGGGCTGAAGCTCTACGACACCAAGACCGAGCTGAAAGAAGTCGACGACGGTCCTGGCGCCTGGCCCGGCGTGTAGTCGGCGAGATTACGCGGCGCGCCGGCCCGCCGTGCGTTGCCCTTTTTCGGCAAGCAGATCCGCCAGGACCTGTTGCACCAGGCGTTCGCGGGCTTGCTGCGCCACGAGCGCTTCGACGCCGCCGGTTGGACCCTTGTGCCAGGCCATCACGCGGGCGACTTCGAGCTTCACAACCGGCTGGGCCTTCGCCCACAGGTAGCCGCGAGCTTCGGCGCGCGTCATCCGTCCGACGGCCACGGCGCACGCTTCTCGCAAAGGAGCGTAGAGCCGGCGACTGATTTGTTGGCTGAGATCCTCGACCAAGCGCGTTGTCGTCGCGCGAGCCAATAGCGTAAACAGGCGCATGGAAACCGATCCTTGTTTGCAATAACCTTGCCGACAGGCGCGCTGTTCCGAGAGCGCCTGCCTTGGGCAATCACCGGCTTACACGGCGAACATCGTCGCGGTGAAGTCGGCCTAAGGATCGGATCGAACCGCAGCCGCGCATTCTTCAGTTCTTCTGCTAGCGTCGGCAGATCCTGCCGCGCAGCTGGCAGACTGCGTAAAAGAGCGGGAGATTGCCTGACGACGACGCATGCGAACCAAACGGTGATCGCTCGAGGCCACCAGCAGAAATGCTCTGGATTGCACTCACAGGACCAGGGGCCGGACGAGGGACACACCGTCGCTCACGCACACAAGAATTCTCACCGCATCCGATCAACGACACTGCGTATGAACAACTGCGCATAAAAAAAGGTCACCGGGTGGGGCAGGAACCCGGCGACCACGAGCTGGAACCGAAGTCCCGCTCAGTGCTGTAATCATACGAGCGACTGCCGACCAGGCAATGGGCAAGCATTTCAATTCGGTAAGCCATCCTCGCCGTTTGGCAGTGATCGCACCGCCCTTCGGCGTACGGTTCCCTCAATGCGGAAATGCCTTAACCACCGAGACGAGGGAGATCCGCTGACCTGCGCTACCACAGGACGTCATACATCAACGGCTTGCTTCACAGCCAGTTGGGCGTTGACGTTCGCCTGAACGCGCCTTCCAAACTGTCCGAGCCGACATGAGGTGTTGAATGTTGGCGAGTTTACCCAGCGCGCTGAGCCTGCGAGGTTGCCTCGAACGTGGTTCTCGCACCATGACTGCAAGCTGGACAGATCACTCACGGTAACGACGTCGGTGGCAGTTGCCGTCTTGCGCGACAGGGCCCGCTGGACGCACAAAGAAGGTCGATTGTGGACGCAAGACTCAGTAAGATTCAAAGTCGATTGATGGTCCGGCGAACCGAATGTCGTATACCGATCGACGCCGGACGTCCCTTGACCCATTCCAGGGCTTCCCCTAAGTTACCAAGGAACTTCGGACGGTTTTTATCGTGACGTCCTGCTAGCACGATGGGGGTCTCGGCCCTGAAAGTTGGCAAGGTCAGCGATACAAACCGTTTTTAGTAATCCATTTAGGTCGCCAGGCAGACTGATTAGGTGGCTAGGCAGGCTAATGGACTCTTTTCGATCAGTCCGACGGGCCGTCTTTTGGGCCCGCTGGACTTCCAAGGCGCTGTAGCCAAGTGGCTAAGGCAGCGGATTGCAAATCCGCCACCGTGGGTTCGACTCCCACCAGCGCCTCTTTTTCTACTCCGTTTGCTCACTTGAACTTACGGAGTTTTGTGAGGTCTCTGCGACGGCCGGATTTTGGCGCGTGGCGCCAAGGCTGTTGCCAGAATCACGAGATTTCCAAAGCGCAGCTGGGAGGTCGGCTATTCAGCGACGCTCGCGCCGGGGGAACAGGTCACGCTAAGCTTCAAGTACGACGATTCGAATCTGTTGCTCCCCGAAGACACGCTGGGCATCCTGCATTTCGGCAAGTACGGCCTCAACGGCGAGCGCGAGTCGAAATGGCTGACCGGTGACGTGGACACGATCAACAATGTGATCAGCGTCACTGTCGACCATTTCTCGCCCTTCGTGTTGGGCTATCAGGTCCCCGAGCCATCGACACTCGCCCTCGCAGCCTTCGCTGGGTTTGGGCTATTGGCGACGTTGTGCCGACGTTGTCGTGTAACTGCTGCCGGGTGTCTGCGGCGGACCTGAACGACCAGACTCTGCGCATATTATTGATACCGAGGCAGCGAATGGGCCGGAGCGCAGATGCTTTTCGACAGCGTTTCGGGGCTTCGGTTGGTCGCCCCTCATCCATTTTTGACCTAGGACTCAATAGGGTCGTCACCCTGAGCACGGCTAAGCTCTGGCCGTCTTCAGAAAGAATCAAATGATCTAGCTGAAGCGCAGGAAAGTCCCTGCCGGATCCGACATGGACTCTCGGCGATCGTCCTGGCGCATAACGGCAAGAAGTGGCAAGTGGGTTCGAATCCCACCGGCGCCTCTTTTTCTTTCCGACGAGACAGCTCATCCCTGGTGGATGGGGGAACGACTGGAGACTTGGCGGGGGGCTACTGCTCGCGTCGCGGTGGCGTGGCCAGTTGGCCCTGTTTGACTTGCAGTGCTCGATCCAGATTGTTCTTCGCGTCCGCGTATTCGGGTCGCTGGCGAACTGCTTCTTCGAAATAAGGAATCGCCTGATCCGTTTCACCCAGTTTCATGAGCACCGCGCCCAGGCTGTTCAGCGCCTTGGTATAGTCGGGGCGTAATTGCGCGGCGGCGGCGTAGTACTCGGCCGCGGCGCGCAAATCGCTACGCGCCTCGTCGTTACGGCCCTCGGCGCCGAAACGCTCGGCTCGCTCGATGAAGAGGTCCGCCAGCGCGTTGTGGGCTCCGGCGAGCTTTTGATCGAGGTGAAATTCGGCAGTTAGTTGCTGAACGCCTTTGTCGGTTTGCGTTTGTTTGAGGAACATCAGCCCAGTTCTATTCAGGGCCTCGGCGTAGTCCGAATCGTCGATTGGCGACTTCCGCTGCCTCGTCTCGGCGGTCGATCGCTTCGCGAGATTGTCTAAGGCCAGGCTCAGGCCAAACCAGGCGCGCTGATCGAGCGCGCTGAGCGCCAGTCCCTGCGAAAAAGACTTGATTGCGTCTTCCTCACGTCTGGCCAGCAACGATGCCAAGCCGAGATTGTAGTAAGCGTCGATGTTTTTGGAATTGATCTGGATGGCCTCACGCTCGTGGGCAATTACTTCGTCGAGCTGTCCTGGTTGAAATCCATCACGCTGCCCCATCATCAGCAATGTGCCGCCCCAATTGTGGTGGGCTTTGCCGAAGCCAGGTTCGAGCTCGACCGCCTGCTTGTGGTGCTCGATGGCTTCTGAGAACCGTCCAGCGTTGGCCAGCGCAACCCCCATTTGCGTGTGAGATTTGAACGATTTCGGCAACTGACGCAGCACGCCTTCGTAGTGCTTGATCGCTTCCTGGGTCCGTCCGATCCTGATCAATTCAAAGCCCAGGTTGTCGAGCACAAGCTCATTGTTGGGTTGGTTGAGCGCCGCGTCCTGCCAGATTGCTAATTGCGTATCGTACGCCTTCAGTCGCCGCGCGCTCAGCAGGCCCAAGGCAGCAACCAGCACGAACACGCAGCCGGTCGGCAGAGCCAGGCGCCACTTCTTGCTCGGAACGATTGACGTTCGCGCGGCGAAATACAGCATGGCGCGCTGCATACCCACATAGCCGCCGATGACCAGCAGTGGCAAGATTGCCGCGAGGGACAAATACATCCGACGTTCGGCGGCGATTTCCGTAACGATTGGCACCACTAAGGTCGGCGATATGATCATGAACGCCAAGCCCATCAGAAGACCTGTCTTCGTGTTACGCCACAGCAGATACAGCGTGGCCAGCGCCAGCGCCGCGACAGGCAGCAGGTAGGGCCATGCCGCACCGATCGTTTCCAGATAGGGCATGTCGTAGTGGATGACCAGTGGCCAAGGCCAGACCACTAGCTTCAAGTACATCAGCAACACTTTGGTCTGCGTAAACCACCAGGCATAGAGCGGAACATCGAAATGAAAGCCGGCCGATTCCGACCGCGGACCGCCGATATTGAGCGCTAAAAGTAGCGCCCAGCTTGCGCTCAAACCAAGATACAACGGCCAAGACCGTCGCCAGGCTGTGACGAACGATCCGGCGATGAAAGTTCGATCCAACAGCAGCACCGCAACCGGCGCGGAGACCATGACCTCCTTGCACGCCATACCCGCCGTGCACACCAGCGTTGCGAGCACGACCCACGCCGCGCGCCGCAATGGCGTGGTTGACGCGAAATAGCGCAGGCTGCAAGACACAGTGGCCAGGTAGCACCAGCCCATCATCAGTTCGGTGCGCTGCGTGATGTACTCCACCGGCTCGGTCTGCAAAGGATGGATCGCCCAAACCAGCGCTACGGCCAGCGCCAGGGGTTCGGCCACGCCCTGGAACTTCCCACCGAAATAATCCAACAACAGCACGCGTCGTACGATCGACCACAGCAACAAGGCCGACAGTGCATGGACAACCATGTTAAAAACGTGATAGCCGACGGGGTTGAACTGTCCGAAGTGAAAATTAACCGCGAACGACAAATTTACCAGCGGTCGCCCGGCCAGGGGACTGTAGGTGAGATTCGAGAATGGACCGGGCCCGTCGGCGTCGCGAAACAAGGGCCAGAGCCGCGCGATCGAGAAATTATTCTCGACGCTCTCTACGTCATCAAAGATAAATGGAGCGCGCAACCCGCGCCCAAAGACCAGCCCCACTGCACCCGCCAAGATCACCACCGCCAGGCTCATCCAGATCGCCGACGGCGCGCGCGCCGAAGCGCCTGAATGCGACTTGGCGGCTGTGACCACAGGCGAGGTGGCGAACTCGGATTGCTCAGCTTTGTTGCCCATCGAGCGTATCTATTCTCGGTCCGCGTTGGATAGTTGACTTGTAGTTCGAACGTTCGGCTTGCAGCCGTCATCCTCCAGCGGCGCCGTCTGCTCGATGGATGCGTGCTGCAATTTACTTCACGTCATCGCAGGGAAGTTCCTGCGACTTGGCCGCGGGACTAACCAAGATCGTCGACTCGGCCTCGTCAATCTGCAAGACCACGCGCCATTGGACAGCGCTAACTTTGAGCGAACTGCCAGGAACAATCGACTCGACACCGTAGCGCAAATTGATGGGGCCGGCCCCAGCAGGGATCACCGGAAAGACAAACTCGTTCTGATACGGCGGCAGCGACACCGGAAGTTTGACGATCGTCCCGGTAGGATAGACGAAAAGTCGCGGCAGCTTGCCAACAACAGGCATCGCGCCGAGAGGATTCGACACCGAGTAAGAAACTTTGACCTCAAGCATGAGCGTCTTGCCGGGCACGCTGGGGCACACAATCTGGAATTCGGCGCCGCCCTCCAGAGGCGCCGCGTCATTCCACGTGTGTGCTTTCGCGGCGGCCGGATCGGCCGGGCGTCGCTTCCAAATGTGCATGTAGCGTGTGCGAGCGACAATGTCGTAGTCGACGAACACTTTGCGATAAAACTGCCAGAACGATTGCCAGAGCCACGGAGTGTACACAAAGTCTGGACCCGCGGTCGTCACATATTCAGGTCGCACCTCGTCGAACTTCGCGAGGTAACTTGCCCGTCGATCAGGCCCCAGGGCGTGAATCAGATAATCCGTGTGCGGGTTGAAGATGCCCAGTTCTCCTTCGAGTGCGCCGCAATAGTCGGACCATATCAGTCCTGTCTGCGCTTCGCCGCGAGGTTTGTCGCACACCTTCACAAAAACTGCGAGATCATCCTTGCACGCCTGGCTGTACCCCATCTGCTCGTTCGAACGAGCCGCGGGAGTGATGATGAGCGGCCCAATCAACAGACTGGCAAACAGCGTGGTCCGAGTGTAGGACGCCTCGGACTCTGGCGCCGGCGCCTCGAACTTCGCCGTCCGGGCTGCAATCAGCGAGACGACAGCGGCCAATAATGCTCTCGAGCTTGGAAAGACGTTGATTGTATGCGCCATCCCAAGATACGAGGTGCTCGCCAATAGGGCGTAGCCGCACAACATCATCAGACCGAGCGCGAGTCGAGACTCGGTCTCGGTCTGGCTTCGCCGATACATCAACCAACTAAGGACAAAGCCAATTGGGCTGAGTAAGACAACTATCGTGTACAGTCGATGCTTCGACCAATCTCCAACGTGAATCGGATTTGGAGGGACCCCAAAGTACCAGAACTGATCGTTCGGCAGTTCTGAAAAATAGAACTTCAGGCAGGCGCGGAAGCCGGATACGCCACCGATCGCCAACCAAACCAGGAGCATCAGCGCCACGCCAAGCGCCAGGCCCATGGCGGTTTCTCGCAGCATCTTCCACGCAGTGGGCTTGTGCCGCGACGCGATG